>OIER01000251.1_pt1 | contig 48308 bp, 65 predicted proteins | sample 1581801 | NCBI WGS metagenome assembly OIER01 (sample SAMN03281006, study PRJEB24777) | human gut metagenome | isolation source: fecal sample PR165 from 1 month old male Malay infant, vaginally delivered... | reverse complement strand
TCTCCGGGGCCAATGTTCTTTCCCGCTGGCATCCATGGGCTTTTGTGGGGGGGTCTTTGTAACCCCCGGTGCCTGAGGGTTTTGAACCGCCCTGCCCCGAGCCGCCCGTCCCCGGTTCCCTGGGTCCGGCCTGCCGATCTCGAACCGCCCCAGGCCGTTCAGCCGCCGCCGGAACCCGTAGTCGAGCCAGAACCGGAACCAGAGCCAATCCCGGAGCCGCCAAAAGAGGCGCCGGTAGTGATTGAGAAACCGAAGCCCAAGCCTAAACCGAAGCCAAAACCGGTGAAAAAAGTGGTAGAGCAGCCCAAACGTGATGCTAAACCCGCAGAGCCGCGCCCGGCATCCCCATTTGAAAATATGGCGCCTGCGCGCCCAACGACCAGTAGCGCGCCGGCAACCAGTAAAGCAGCAGTAAGTGCGCCAGCAGGTCCTCGCGCCTTAAGCCGTAATCAGCCGCAGTATCCTGCGCGAGCGCAAGCGCTGCGCATAGAAGGTCGTGTTAAAGTTAAATTTGATGTGACGCCGGATGGCCGTGTTGAAAACGTGGAAATACTGTCCGCGCAGCCGGCGAATATGTTTGAGCGTGAAGTGAAAAATGCGATGCGCAGATGGCGCTATGAGGCCGGGAAACCAGGTTCCGGACTGGTAGTGAATATCGTGTTCCGTCTGAACGGCGCAACGCAGATTGAATAAGGCGGAGGCCGGATTTGGCGGTTCGCCGCCATCCGGCAATAAGCAATGAATTGAGTGATTGCCGGAGGGCGATGCTATCGTGACTTATCAGCCCAGGGTAGGGATTGGGCGAGGCTTACCGTCTTTATCAACGGCAACATAGATAAACAGGGCTTCGGTGGCTTTATAGCGCTGGCCGATAGGTTCTGAAGCAACTTTCTTCACCCAGACTTCAATATTAATGCTGATCGAGGTCGTCCCGCGCTTCACGCAGCGCGCATAGCAACAAACCACATCGCCTACGGCAACCGGGCGTAAAAAGCTCATTCCTTCAACGCGCACCGTTACCACACGACCATGTGCGATCTCTTTGGCCTGAATAGCGCCACCTATATCCATTTGTGACATCAGCCAGCCGCCAAAAATATCACCGTTCGCATTGGTATCGGCAGGCATAGCCAGAGTGCGTAAAACCAGTTCACCCTGGGGAGTATTATTCGTTGTTGTCATTGTTGAACCGACTATAGAGAAAGATTACAGGCGCGATGCTACTAGAATTTGCGCGTTGAGAACAGAGGGATGCGGCGTGGGAAGTGGAAGTAAGCCGGGTTAGCGGTAATGAGGAACCTGAGGGGATAAAAATTCGCCAGATCGGCTGATCTGGCGGACATGTATTACGATTTATCTTCCTGCGGCAGATGGCGGTAAATATAGACACCGCTCAGCAGCGTAAAGAATAAGGTCAGGGCTGTCAGGCCGAATACTTTAAAGTTGACCCAAATATTCTGCGGCAGCCAAAAAGCGATATAGATATTCGCCAGGCCACAGAGAATGAAAAAGACAGCCCAGGCTAAATTAAGCTTCGACCAGACCTGCTGCGGCAGGGTCAGCTCTTTGCCTAACATGCGCTGAATTAGTGGTTTTTTCATCACCCACTGGCTAACCAGCAGCGCACCGGCAAACAGTCCGTAAATCACCGTAACTTTCCACTTAATGAATTCATCGTTGTGGAAGAAGATAGTCAGGCCACCGAACACGGCAACCAGAACAAAGGTGATTAACGCCATCTTCTCGACCTTGCGGTAGCGAACCCAGCTGTAAATCAAAACCACAGCCGTCGCGACAATCAGTGCCGAGGTCGCCGCGTAGATGTCGTAAAGCTTATAAAAGGCAAAAAAGACAACCAGCGGTAAAAAATCAAGAAACTGCTTCATTCTTCATTCCGTCATCAAAAGCACCAGGCCTGCGCCCGGTATGCGTTCAGGGTTTATTGGCGAATCAGCATGTACAGGCGGAACAAATAGATCAGCAACACGGCGGAGATCATATTGCTCAGCGTATTCGCCAATACCGCGCCTACGTTCGGCGTAAGTACCGCAAAACTTGGCGCAAAAAGCAACAGCAGCGTTTTAGCCAGCAGCCAACCGATCACTGCCGGCGCGACCAGTCGCATATTAGACCATGCCAGACGCATACTGTTGCGCATTGCGGCAAAGACACCCATTTTATCCTGTACCAACATCACCGGTGCGAGAGCTAACAGGATAGCCAGCAGAATACCGGGTACGACCACCAGCATAATACCGATTTGCACCAGCAGAGTAGTCAGAAAAATCAGAATAAACAGCTTGGGCAACACTGGCGCACTGGCGCCGATGGCGCGTAACGCGCTGACCCGATGACCTGCTGAAATCAGCTGAATCATCAGGATGATACCTCCCGCGAGGATGGCATTACCAATCAGGCCTGAAAATGTCGACGCCGCGGAAGCGCGTAGCAGAATTTGCTGTTGCTCCGGGGTCATATTTTGTACCAGATCGAACAGACCCACGCTACTGGTTAACTGATCCCCTTCACTGAGCTGCGCAATTTGTGCGTCACTGGGAGAAAAGGCATGCCCTAACACCACTGTGATAAACGCGCACAACAACGATACCAGCAAGATGGTAATGAATTGATTACGGAAAAAGTTTCCCGTGTCACGGTAAACGGATTTCGCCGTGATAGACATGCACTCTCCTTGAGTTTTGCAGGTGTTCATTTGCGGGCAATTGTACCCTGGATAACTCTACAGTGGCAGCATCGCGCGATGTATGGAAAGGCATATCTTTGTAAAGCTCCGGTAATTTTTGGCTATCACTTCAGCGTTATGCAGGAGCGCTGGTTGTTCTCTGCGCATCATGGGTAAATAAGCAACGCTTGTCATCAGCGAGTATCGGATACTTGCATGGCGAAAATATATCAAAATTGATCTGAATTAATTTAACCAGGATTTTGAATGCAAGTTCTAACTTAATCTGGATCAATAAATGTTAAATTATCAAAGTCAATGTGATCCAGGTAAGATCACTTATTACTCCAATGTGGGTATATTTGTTCCGCTTTTATAACCATAACGATGGAGCGGACATGAAAAAATTAACAGTTGCAGCAGTGGCTTTAACAACTCTTCTCTCTGGTAACGCATTTGCGCATGAGGCTGGAGAATTCTTCATTCGTGCGGGTTCTGCCACCGTCAGGCCGACGGAAGGCGCGGGGGGGACGCTGGGAAGCTTAGGTGGCTTTGATGTCAGTAATAACACCCAACTGGGTCTGACATTCACCTACATGGCAACCGACAATATCGGTGTTGAATTACTGGCAGCCACACCGTTCCGTCACAAAATTGGGACTGCCGCGACGGGCGATATTGCCACTGTTCACCACTTGCCACCGACGTTAATGGCGCAGTGGTACTTCGGTGACTCCAGCAGCAAACTGCGTCCTTATGTTGGTGTTGGTGTGAACTACACCACCTTCTTCGACGAAGGCTTTAACAACAACGGTAAGGAAGCCGGATTATCGGACCTGAGCCTGAAAGATTCCTGGGGTGCGGCAGGGCAAGTCGGTATGGACTATCTGATTAACCGCGACTGGCTGATTAACATGTCGGTCTGGTACATGGATATCGACACCACCGCAAGCTATAAAATGGGTGGCGTCCAGCAGCGAGACAGCGTACGCCTCGATCCGTGGGTGTTTATGTTCTCTGCGGGTTATCGTTTTTAAATTCTTCTGCAAAACCCCTGCAAAACTCTTCTGCAAAACTGGTCGTCAAATGACCAGTTTTTTCCATTCTTTTCCGCGCGTATCGTTGTAGTGATCGGTCATTACTTTACTGCTATGGCCCAATAAAATTTGTGTGTCGATACCTTGCTCTCTGAATAACCTTTCAGCCAAAGAACGTTGCTCATGGAAAGAAGGGGGAGCTCCTTTGCTTGACCAGTCGTAGTCAACTGAGTCACGTGCTTTTCTGAACGCACCAGTTAGAGATGCCGGTTTTACCATTCCTCCTCTTTTGCCTTTCCCTTTATCGTGGTGATGATGTAGTAAATACGGACTAAGTATTCTGTCCCGGCATTGAGCGATTACATCTTCAAGAGAAATGTTTATCTTGTTACAACGTAACTTTAAAGGTATCGCGATTTTGGCTCCTGTTTTACTTTGTTCAACAAAGAGATGACCATCCCTGACATCTGAAAATCTCATATTACAAATATCGGCCAACCGCTGTCCTGTGATGATGGCCAGCAGCATTCCTTTCTGCAGAAAGTAATTATCTTTTTCGGCTGCCTTATAGATCATTAGCCATTCTTCGAACGTCAGTCGTTGTCTGGAGACACGGACCTGCGGTTTTTTTGTAGCGTCAGCTGGATTAAATCCCGCCGGTACTTCTCCTACCTGCTGTGCTTCTTTAAAAACATCCGATAGCACCTTGCGTACAATTTGTGCCATCCGTAGTTGGCCTTTATTCTTGTAGTCCTCAAGGATCCCAACTATATCCTTAACTGTTATGCTGTCGATTGACCGCATGCCAAGATGACTTTCGAAAACCTTAAGTGGGGCGTTTTTCTGCTTGAGCGTATTGAGTTTTATCTCTCCAATTTCGTAACGCTGGTCCTGCAACTCCCGGTATCGAACAATCCATTCGCTTACCGTTGTAGAAAGCCCACACCGTTTATTAATTTCTTCTCTGATTTTAAAAGTGTGCCGCATTTGTCTTTCTGCGAGCCGGCTATTTGCTTCGACAGCTATTTCTTTAGCAACTTGCTCATCTGTTCCCAATCCATGAAATTTACCAGTTACAGGGTGCTTATACCTCCAGTACACCCTGTTGGTCCTCGAATCCAGGAAACATGACAATCCGGGAATGGTCACGTTGTGTTTTCGAGGTCTAGCCATCTTCTAAAATCCTTCTGAGTAATGGATGATCTTGATTTTTAATTACAGGTTCTGTTGTGAGCCCAGTAAATCGCGCATTAACCTCAACGCGCCAGCTTTTCCCAACACGGCAAGGCAAAGGAAAGATCATCCCGTTTTTAGCGTATTTGTTGAGTGTGGACTTGCTCGGAATCGGGTCACCGAACTCTGATCTCGCCCATTCAGAGAGTAAAATCAGTCTGGACATTTTTTCCCCCAGAGTATGGCCCAGTGATGGGCCACTTAGTGAATATATGAAATCAGTTTTCGGTCAAGCGTTGCCAGATTGCAGAGACATATTTGACCTGATGCCGGGCGTCAGAAAGCGCATTGTGCATATCGCCTTCAAACGGGATGTCGAAGCGTGGATTGATACCGACAGATTTACCCAGTTCGACCATGGTCCTTACGTCCCTGTCATTCCAGAACGGAACAGAGAAGGGAGTTTCTGTTAACGCGTACGCGCGGCGCAGAATGACGTTATCAAACGAGCAACCATTACCCCATAATTGAACCGTGTGGCTACCGTTAGCAGCGTTTTCAGCGATAAAGTCAGCCAGGAGTTCAAGGGCTTCACGCAGCCCCATAGCTTCATCAACAAGAATGGCAGAGCGGGCTTCAGATGATTGTTTCAACCACCACTGAATTGTTGACGCATCCGGTTTCATGCCAAACGACATCGATGATTCAAGACTGACAACTCGATAAAACTCGGCACCAGTATTACCTGTTGAAGGATCAAAAAATACAGCGCCGATAGAGACTATTGGGGCATCAGGACCGTTGCCCATGGTTTCCATATCAACCATCAGGTGAGTATAGAAAGCGTTCAGGGGAACCGTTTCAATATGGTGAACGGGTTCATTATTCAGGGAAGCTGACACGTCACCAGTTGCATCAGCGCTTTTAACTGGCAAAACTGCTGTTTCGCTCTGAGACACTTCAGGATTAGCTTTGACTTCGTTGTTGTCAGTTTCTTCCATCTGCACATCGCTGGTGGTTTCCTCGGTATTGGCTTGATGTATTTTTTCTTCGACGGCGCGCTGGCGTACCTGGTCTACGACAGAAAGCGCTGGCGCCGGCTGGTTACCTATCAGGCCATCAATGGAGAAAACACCGTTGCCCATGTTGGCGATTTCTGGTTGTTCGGCTGTTGCCTTCTGTTCAATTGTGGACTTCTCTTTAATCTCGTTTTCCCAGCTTTTTTCTGGTACGTGACCGGCTGCCGCCAGGGTTTCTTCAGTTGGGTGCTGGTGGTCGGTTTCAGTCAGGTTTTTGTTGATGTAACGGTTCAGCAGTTCCGGGAAATGGTGAGTGTTTTCTTCTGCACTACGAATAAGCGCGAAAATAGCAGCGCGGGAATAATCCAGGATGCCAGCGCGTTTGCGCAGGGCGGCGGACCACTCTTTGAACGGGCTTTCGTTTTTAGCAATGATCTCTTTTGCACGACGGAAAACGCCACCAGGAATATCGTAGATGTTGAAATCCATTGGAAGTGTGGCCAGCGCAATATCAATGTCCAGAGTGTCCAGTGTGTGGACAAGTTCTGGGTTGCGATCGGTCCTATTGCCGCCGCCAGCGTTGGTTCCGGAGTCAGTGCGCTGAATCTGCGACACTCTATTGCCCTTACACCACTCTTTAACCAGCAGCCCACGGTCAATGTATTCAGTGTTGAACCAGGCCTTAAAGAATTGAATAACGGTGACCAGATCAACTCGTTTTCCATCAACCGGAAAAACGGTTTTCAGCGCGCTGACGATCTTCCAGATATCGATCTCTGGCGCTTTCCTGAATGGTTCTACATTCTCGGCGGCAAGCAGCAGGTTCTGCACATAGCTGTTATCCACATCCAGCTCAAGTTCCTGAATAGTTTTCTTCTGCTCAGTATCAATATGGTAAGCATATTCATCAGAAATAAACTGAGCCAAAAGGCGCTGGCGTAGCGGGAGAGTCGCAACGGTAATGAGTTCAGGCGTTACAGGTGGAACGGTGGGCTCATCACCCACAATTCGTGCTTTCTTATCGTTAACCCACTCCTGCACGGTTTGAGTTCGCGCTTTCGGTTCCGCAATCCATTCGGTAATAAATTCCTCAAATGAAGCAATGGCATAGACCAGCTCACGGTCGAAGACTTCTTTTATTGCGTTTGCCAGGTTCCACTCGACATGAGCAGAAAGCTCTTTCGCCGCTGGCACATTTGCAACGGCCAGTAACAGGTTTTGTATATAGAGATCATTTTCGTCCAGTTCCATTTGCCCGATCTGGACGTGCCGCGCTTCACTGATTTCCTTCTCTTCACCGTCATTTAACAGGTGCGCAATCAGCCGCTGAGACAGGCGCAGGCGAGATATGGGGCGGAGCAATGCTGGCGCATCGCTGGTGGGTACATTGGCACTGGAGGTTTCAGGTTTTTGCTGGCTGGAAGCCTCCAGATTTTCATTAGCCGGCTTCTGTTTCAGTTGCCACGTTTGCTGGTCTTCTGCCAGTTCGTAACGATCGCACCATGTGTCATCAAGTGTGCTTTCCTCAGGAAGATCGTCAACAACAAACCAGTTGGTGCGGACAGGTAATTGATAGTCGGCGCCACGACCGACGGCAATATCGTTGTCTTCGAGAATATTGAGTATTTCGCGTTCTGCACGGGAATCTGATTTCGCAGAGAACCAGCAAAACAGGTTTTTTGCCTCAGTTGCTTTCGCTTTGGCTTTAATAAGATACGCATACGTTAACATTGCGTTCGGGCTCCATTGGATTGTAAGATACCCGGCAGCTGATGATCGCCGCCTAAGGTAGTGGTTATTGGTCAAAACTCGTTCCGGAAAGCTTTGGTCGGCTGACCGGGTACTTAACCCGCCTTGCGCGGGTTTTGTGCTTTATGGGGTAGGGGATTTTCCCTGCGCCAGTTGTGCGACGGGAACCCACTCCAGAGCATTCAGCACAGGCTCAAATGAATCAGGCGTGTGAGTAACGGCGCGAACGACGTCAGCCACGCTGGGGTTTGCGTTGCTAAGGTGGTATCCGCCACCAGCGCCACGCTGGCTGGTGACGATTTCACTGCTGCGCAGCTTCGAGAAAATCTGCTCGAGGTAAGACACAGACAGCTTCGATTCCTTACTGATTGATGCGATGGAAACCGGACTGCCGTTGTAAATCCTGTTGAGGATGGCAACCACCTGAACAGATGCCACCACACGTTTCATTCCAAACTCCATCATGCATCCTTTGCCGGTTCGCGACCGTATCCTGGGTTATCGTTTAAGGCGTCATTCAAAACCTGCATTGCCTCATTATGTGGGAGAGTCAGAGCAAGTTTGATCGCCGTTCCAAGAGCTTCAGCCGCACATTCAAACTTACGAGCGAGCCTGGCTGTTTCATCAACTTGTTCACCCATCGCTTCCATTTCAAAGTTGTGCTCAGTCCAGACTTCATCCATCACATCACTTTCAACTTCTTCACGTAATGCTTCTTTTACTTCCAGAACAGGCAAAACCCCGATTAATGCCTCGGCTGGCGCGCTGCTGAAGCGCAATGCCAGATCGTTAGCTGACATAAAAACCTCCGGAAAAAAGCCCGCCACGGGACGGGCAAAGAACACTTTTCCAATTTAACCAGAACAGGTCTTCGTCTCCTGTTTGGTTACGATGGTGGTATTACCATCACAATGCCCTGTGCACCGGGCATGAGGCTGGCAACAGCCATTGGTCAAACTCGTTATGAACGAACAGCAGTCTGTTGGTCGGCAGACGGGTCGCCCTTCTGGGCAAGCGTGTAGCAAATCAGTCGAATGATTACTTCAATGCGATTTAGATGTACGGCCTGACACCGCACTGGTTTACGTGCGAAATCGATCATGGATTTATCCTCTTGCGTTGCCCTTGTCGCCAGGCTGGCGGAACGTTGAACCTGCTGCGTGTTAATACTTGTCATCTCATCCGGTGATTCGTATGCCGCCGGCAGCTACTTCGTGGGCGTCCTGCCTCGATGACTGATTTTCTAAAATCAGACTACAAATAAATATGTCATCAGTCAATGATGATTTGACATAAATTATATCAGTGATTGTTTTTGTTGGTTCTTTTGGCGGTGGGAAGCAATAAAAAAGGCCGCCTTAAGCGACCTCTTGTAAGGTTGGAATCAATCTTTAGTGGGGGATGGCTCGATCTTTCTTTTGCTGAGAAATTCAGCCATGAATTTATCAAGCTCTTCAAGTCGATTGCTGGCTAGTTCAATGAAGCGGGTTTGTTCGACTTCTGGTAGCTGGTCAAAAATCTCCAGTAGCGCAGCTTGTTTCTCATTCAGTACCGTTTTACTTTCACTGGTCGCTTTAAGATAAGACTCTTCTTCATCGGTTAAAAAGAACCAATACAACGGCTTACCTAGAGCTTCTGGAAATAGGGCCAGTTTCTCCTTGCGTGGGAAATTTCCGGTATTGCACCAGTTACTAACCGTTTGTGAGTTTACCCCAACCCTGCGACCCAACTCAGATTGAGATATTCCAGCTTCATCAAGAGCTCGTAACAGTCTTTCTTCGAAGTTCATGTTCGTATCCAAATCAAACCCATAAGCAAGCATACAAACTTTCTTATCAGATGTGATTGATTAAGTTTCTTGACATTGACAAATTATTTATCAATTATGTGATTCTTAAATTGGGAGGAAGCATGAAAGATCACATTCAACAGAAAATACTTTCACTGTGTGGCAGCCAATCAGAACTGGCTCGCCGCTTAGGCAAAAACTCACAGACTGTTTCAGTCTGGTTTCGCACTCAAGTCGCCAGCACAGAGGTGCTAAACGCCTGCAGGGCGCTGGATTGGAAAGTCACCCCACACGAAATCAGACCGGATCTTTATCCAAACCCCACTGATGGTTTACCTCAAAAGGAGGCTTAATCATGCAATCAGCCACGTATCAACATCATAGCCAACGTTTAGCTATTCCGTTGAAAACGGAAAATCATTTTAAACCCCAGCGTCGTGACGGCATCCAGCACCGTGTCATATTGGCTGCCGTTCGTGAATGGGAATCGACATTACCAGGACAGGCACAGGAACGGATCGCTCAGCTGGTGGCTGAAGAGTGGGCCAAGGCAGATGGTCGCGGAATTGCTGTTAATAAGCAGAATTTATTCCGATATCTGAAAAACGAAGGGGGGTCAGAAAAGTATACGGCTTACGTTATGCAGCTGTCAGGCTCAATCATTGCTGCTATGCCAGTTCAGATTGCCAGGAAGCACGGGTTAAGTAATGCGAGCACAGAAGCGGAGTTGGTGGCCAGCGCTATCAAAGAATGCAGTGAGGCACATCAGGCGAAATTAATCGGCGCTCCGTTACAGAAACTGGAGAAGGAAATTCGTGAAGCAGCAATCGCTTTGTTCAACATGTTACCAGCTGATGCGGCGGGACCACTACTGGCGAGTTTAAGCGCCGTAGCGCCGCAATTGTTTTAATCGAGTTTTGAGCAATAACCATTACGCGCCGGGAAACCGGACAAGGGAGTAAACATGGCAGCTCTGCCTTACATGCAACTTTACATTGCTGATTACCTGGCGGACACCATGCATCTGTCTACAGAAGAGCATGGCGCATACCTGCTACTGATGTTCAATTATTGGCAAACAGGTCGCCCAATCCCCAAAAACCGACTATCGAAAATTGCACGACTGAGTAACGACCGTTGGGATGCCGTTGAACCTTCGTTGAAAGAGTTTTTTAACGATAACGGTACCGAATGGGTGCAGGAGCGTATAGAGCGTGATCTGGAGGCGGTTAAAAACTCAATCAGCCAAAAGTCAGCAGCTGGAAAAGCATCCGCTCAGGCGAGAAAAGCTAAAAAAGGAGCGAATAACCAACAAAATAACAACGGGTGTTCAACGGGTGTTGAGCTGCCGTTGAAACAGAACGCCAACGGAAACCCAACTAATAAAGATCCAGATCCAGATACAGATCTAAAAGAAAACCAAGAGAGAGAGTTATACGCGCCAGGTGGCTTTTTACCACCCATAGGCAAATTTCCGATTACAGATGACTGGACACCTGGTGATGACTTTGTACGCCAGGCTGCGCAGTGGGGAATAAATCTTGGGGATCTACCAGGGTATACCGCCGTCGAATTACAGCAGTTCCGGGACTACTGGAAATGCGAAGGGAAAGTTAAACATCACATCCAGTGGGAACAGACTTTTGCTTCCAGCCTGAAAACATCACGCGCCAAATCTTCCTCACCATCGGCAGGTACACGTCGACAGGCTGGCTTTGGCGTTTCACAACCTGACACTCAGATCCCGCCGGGATTCAGGGGGTAATGATGAAATCGACGCATGATTTGCTTGGCCGTCTGCGTAATCTCATGCCTGCAGGTGTTCAGCCGAAATTTACCAGCAGTCAGGAGTTAATGGCCTGGCAGCAGGAAGAAGGGCGAAAGCGCGCAGCTGAGCTGGAAAAACAAAATCAGCGTAACCGTTCAGAAAGGATTTTTGGGCGCTCAGGGATCTGCGAGTTGCACAGGGGGTGCTCATTTGCAAATTACCAGGTGAGCAACGACGGGCAGAAACACGCGCTGACGATGGCAAAGAGCTACGCCCATAACTTTGGCAATGGCTTTACCAGTTTCATATTCAGCGGCAGTTGCGGAACAGGGAAAAATCATCTTGCCGCGGCAATCGGGAACTACCTGCTTCAGCACGATTATTCCGTTCTGGTCGTGACAGTACCTGATTTGATGCTTCGCACCCGCAAGTGCTATGACGAGGGCCAGTCTGAGTCCGATTTGCTGGATGATTTGTGCAAGGTTGATTTGCTTGTTCTTGATGAGGTTGGTGTTCAACGTGATACGCGCAATGAGTGGGTATTACTTAATCAGATAATAGATCGTCGTATGGCGTCAATGAAACCAGTGGGGGTACTTACAAACCTGAATTATGACGAGCTATCGAAAGTACTGGGTGAGCGGGTCATGGACCGCTTAACCATGGATGACGGTATCTGGGTAAATTTCTCCTGGGGAAGTTATCGAAAAAATGTGACCCACTTACGGGTCGTGAAGTAACCAAAACGAGTATTGACCAATGACCATAGAAATCTCTCAGAAAGATCGGGTAGCGATAGTGGTACGCCATACCCCGAACTGCGTATTACGTGATGTGTGTGAAGCGCTGGATATTCCATCCGGTACCGCTGGTAAGTTTCTGCGCGCGCTGACTGTCAGTGGCACAGTCCTGCGCACTCACAACGGAACTCAGTATGTTTATAACATCGCTACGGATGCAGAAATACCTGACGTAAAACTGCCCTTCATGGAAGAGAAAAGCGATCCGGTTGAAACGCAATTAGCGGAAAAAATGGCGAAAGACCTTAAGTCCCGGGGACTCTGGCGGCGCGCGGCAAAGGTATATACCGACATGTTAGACATTGCCCGCAGTTCGGCTGAAGTGTCACGTATAGCGCAGCAACGTAATGAATGCCTGCGTATGGCCCGGAGATGATCAGCATGCCAAGACCAAATACACCAGAAGAGCAGGCGGCACTTATCCGGGTGATCATCGAAGAGGTGAAAATTCGTGGGCGCTTAACCGTTAGCGAGGCATCACAGATGTTATCGCTGCACCGTCAGACTGCTGAGAAGTATTTCCGCGTAGCAGCCGAACGCGGCGAACTCATTCGTTATGGTCGTCTTGGTTTGTTCAGGGACCAGAAGGCTGTGATTGATTTCGATCTCCAGCGTTTTTCATACGGATCGAGTAATCCTGGGATTGAGTTACCAGCAGATTTTCGGGGAAGTGCGGTTATGCGCCGGGTTATAGATATCATGGGGAGAATGCGAGCATGACAATCGACAAACAGGCGCTGCGTAAGCTGGCAAAAGCATTATCCGGTAAAGAGTGGGTTGCCTTCGTTCATAAAGCATCTGGAACGTATGCCGTAGGTTCGTTAGGTCATGAGCGTGGCGAAGACATTATCAAATGGCCTGGACTTGATGGTCAGGAAAATGCAGAAAGCAAAGCAGAATTCATCGCTGCCGCTAACCCTGCCACTGTGCTGGCGCTGCTGGATGAGTTGGAATCCGCAGAGAAGCGCATAACTAACTATCACACAGTGCTTAACAATCTCTCCGCCGTCGCCCGTCGCTATCTGCCAGATTATGACGAGCATCCTGATATTCAGGCCGCTGACGACTTGTTAGAAAGCGCCGCTGGCATTGGCGTGAAGGGGGAGTGAGCATGGATAAATTACTGAACAAACGTGAGCGCGATTTTTTAAGACCCGCCATTGTTCATTGGTGGGAAATTGAGATATCCCCAAATCGTAAAACAGCGTTGTGGGACGGTGACTCACTTCTTCCTGTAAAGGTCGGCGCGATAGCTGAAAGCCTGATAGCACGAGGCTATCTAGAACGTGTTTCCACGGGATTTGGTAGATACATTATCAGGGCTACCGATAAGTCAAAAAAACTTCATTGCTACCGCTGCGCGTACGGAAAAGTGATTAACCAAAAGGGCCAGCAAGGCGAAGACTGCCCACTCTGCGACGGCGGTATACTTCCGGAGAGAACTAACCCATGACAACTAACAACCACCCGGCGCACGGTCCTGTTTCACTCGAGCGCCTGCACCAGATACACGAAATACTCAGCAAAGCAGCAGCACAAAGTGACGGTGGTAATCTCGGCTACGCAATAGCTGACGCTGTGAAAGTGATTGATGAGGTGCTGACGTCGATGGCTCGTGAGCAAAAAAGCCGCGGGTATACAACATGAACATAGGTGAAGACCCCATTGGTCTAATGACGCACTTTTCTAAAGAGGCGCTCGATGCTTCAGCTAAATCTGGCGAGTTTACATACAATTCCTGATCTATGGTGTTCAGAGGTGCAATTAAAAACCCGATGAGTTCATTCCGAAGGATGTTGTAGAAAAACTATCAATAAAAGAAACCCGACCAGAAGGTCGGGCTGGAGGACTCGATTACATAGCGTAGATATCACGCTTCAGGTTGTGGTCCATCAGGCTGTTGAACAGGTATGGTTCCAACTGGCGTTTGATCTCGTTTAGGTCTTGCTCTGCTTTTCTTGCCAGATCTTGGCTTTCCTGGATCTGGCTTTCCAACATTCTGTTGAGTATCTCCATCTCCGGTTGCAGATTCTTTGACATCGGTATCTTCCTCTTCGTTATCTGGATCATGGGTGAAATCAACAACTCTCGGTTTTCCGTAAGTGGCAATGTCACCATCATGAATTTTATCGCAAAACAATGCATACAGAGCTTCGGTTAGACCGCTTGGGCTTTCTACACATTTAAATAGTTCTTTTGCTTCCTTCCGGTCGATCACGAAACCATGAGAAGGATAAGAAGCAATCAATTTGCCCAGAGCACCTTCCTTGAGAATTTTGGACTTAGCTGTAAGTCTCTGACCATAAGTAAAGGCAATGCTCATCGCTCTTTGGTGCTCGCCAAGTTTAATTGGGTCAATTTGAGCAGCCATAGGTGATACAAGTGCTTCAGTAAGTCTAGTCGCAATATCAGCTGACATCTTAGTACTTATCTGATTTTCGTATCTTATCTTAACTAAGTGAGAGTTAAACGCTGAAATAGAGCGATCCTTTAACGCATCTAAAGCGGTCATGATAGCGAGACCCGAGCTCATCTCACCAATCTCATCATTTTTTTTCAGCTGTATATCTAACGGGCCTAACTCACCCATGTCGCCAATCACGATCTTGTTGGCTGCGATAGCAATCAGTGTACCAGCACTTTTACAAGGACCAACTACTAACAAAGTTAACGTCTCGTAGTTGTGCTGTAACGCTCTACCTATACGATATCCTGCATTTGGATCACCACCATATGTAGCCAAGCAAAAGATAACATCTTTTCTAAGTCCGTGTTTAGCTTTTCGTTTCTTTATTTCATTGGTGAGGTCCTGGTAACCATCCCGGTGTATATCACCTGTATATATGTAAACGTCATGTTTTTCCATTACTTTTCCTTTACGCGTACTCAGGGTTACCTGAGGAAAGCTCCTTTAGGCAGGAAGATAGTAAACAAGATATTGGAATTTTCCCTAAAATCTTCAAGTTTTTTCAAAATGATTTGTGTAATTTGAATCTGGATCACCACCTACAGGTACAGGTTTCCAATTACGCTCCTTCAAGTTTTCTTCTGTAGCTTCCCCAGAGATAACTCGGATAGAAGAACAATTAACCAATATACCTACCAAGGATTTTACCAAAGAAAGCGTTAAGCACACATTTCTGATGAATTTTTTTCACCCAATGCCACGTATTTTTTAACTAAAAAGGTTGATTTTTTAAATCAGGCTGGTATCGTTCAAGCATTGAAGTGAAGTAACCCGCAGGTCATGAATCTGCTATCAACCCAAACTGAGGAATTAATTATGGCACTCACTGAATTCGGTAAGGCCGTCAGAAAAGCGAGGATAGATACTGGCAGCACACTGTTAACAATGTCCCAAGAATTGGAAACCACACCAGCATTTTTGAGTGGTTTAGAAACCGGCAGTAAAAAAATCCCGCAGAAGTGGGTAAAAAAAATCGACTCCTATTTCACTTCTAAAGGGGTCCAGCTTGATAGTTTAGAAGAGCTTGCGGCGGTTGCTAATGAAACAGTACCAATTGATGGGCTATCCCAACAGCAACAGATGCTTGTAGCTGGTTTTGCTAAATCGCAATTCACGCCGGAGCAACTCAAGAGCTTTGCTGAGCTGTTACAAAAGATAAATAATAATGAGGTTTAGGTATGTATCAGATGAGAGGCAACCGGGTATCCCCAATGCAAGAAGAGGAAATAGCTTTTAAAGCTATCAATTTTTGTCATGCTTTTGGTATTAGTGCTACCAAGCGCAAACGAAAGCGATATGATGTATTATTCGAAAAATTATCTAGTTACGGTATAACATTAAGCGTCATTGATGACAGGCAATGGGAATCTCTAACCTACGACCTCACCATTGGGCACTGTGACCCCGCATCTCTTACTATCACTGTACCGAATAAAATTTATGAAAATGCCTGCTTAGGTGAAGAGCATGCTTTAGCTGTAATTTTTCATGAACTCGGGCATTTGCTTCTAGGGCATAAACCAGTTTTACATTTTTCCAGCAAGGACCCTACTCGATTGGAAGATGCAGAATGGCAGGCGGATACGTTTGCTGACATTGTTTTAGAGACTATTGGTGTGCGTACAAGTCAAATGTCATTAGATTTTTATATGTGAAAGCCCTGCGCTAACAGGGCTTTCGGGGGCGGAAAGCCTAGGAAACTTTCCGTTGTGTATGGAGGTAACCCACCGCTACACTTAAACTTGACAATTTCAGTTTAGCGGATCTCCTAACAATGCGCAATCTGTATGGGTTTACAGGTATGCAGGGATTCGCTATTTATGGCAATGGGAATCTGTAGTAAATGCGGGAAGACGTGCGAAATCATTTTTCGCTACTCCGTTTGTGTCAATGGAGTAATGCGTTATGCGAGAAAGGGGCATCCTTTCCCGATTCCTGTATGTGATTGCTCTGAACAGAGCGCAGCGTAATATTAAAGAAAACCCGCTTCGGCGGGTTTTTTCTTGCTCATTCTGCTTCAACCTTCTTTATTAATCAGTTCTGAATACTCGGAAAACCTTAGGCGATACAACGGTATGGCTTTGGCGAAATGTGCTATTAACCACTTGAATATGAGGTTCAATAGATATACTGTATGAATATACAGTATATTGGTGTAGAGGGAATTATGAAGATAGAACTTACCATCAACAAATCAAAAGAGCTGCCGCGCGGCGCTATACCAGCACTCGAGAAAGAGTTGCTTAAACGACTTCAGAATCAATATGAAAATTGTTCTCTGGTTATCCGCAGGGCTGGCGGTGATAGCCTGACTGTTTTCGGTGGTGATAAGGGAGATAAAACGAAGGTGGAGGAAATCCTCCAGGAGACTTGGGAAAGCGCTGGCGACTGGTTTTATTAATTTTTGGGCATTGCTTTGTCCCGTTTGCATGGGGGAGTTTAAGTGGAAGAGAAAGTAGAATTGCCCAAAAAAGGCTATGCGGTCATCAGATGTCACGATGGGGTCATCGTTGCCAGACTGCAATCATTTCCTGAGTGTGAGCGCGCCCTGATGTACCGACGCGGTAGCATGGTGTCATTTATTCCTCTTCAGGATGATGAAATTATTGGTACACCTACGTTGTTTACTCAGATGCTGGAAAGGGCTGGTTATCGCGTTACCCAGAATTCTGTTACACTCCCGTCATAGGCCTGAACAACCTATACCTGCTGCGCCACAGGAGAAAAGCCCATGGCGCAAGATCAATTCAAGCAATCCCTCATACTGACGTTAACCAACGCCAGCGATTTTCTTTTTGCCGCATCCAGAGGTGCGTTATGAAGAAAAGCTGGTTTCAACATACCCAACTCACCACTGAGCAGGCTGACGAACTGGAAGCCCGCTATCACGCAAAGCAGATTAAGACCGAGCGTAGTCTGGATAATGACTTCATTCACTGGACGATCAGCGCGTTCTTGCCGGAAGTATCGAAGCCTCCTCGTCAGGACAGAACCTGGCAACAACGGATCTGGCGGTGAATATGAAAGTCTACGATATCACCCCAATGGGCAAGCCCAGAATGACGCGCGCTGACAAATGGAAAAAACGCCCCGAGGTTCTGCGTTACCGGGCTTTCTGTGATGAAGTTCGTCTGCAGTGTGTTGAGCTACCGGAAAGCGGTTCGCATGTCACCTTCATTCTTCCGATGCCAGCGAGCTGGAGCAAAAAGAAACGTGCTGAGTTCAACGGTAAACCACACCAGGCTAAACCTGATTTCGACAACGTGATGAAAGCCCTGATGGATGCTATTTACGAAGATGACGCTCACATCTGGGATTCACGCGTCACAAAATTATGGGGGGAGAAGGGACAAATAATTATCGGGGAGATTGCAGAATGAGGGCGCTGCTGAAGCCGGTGGTTGCGCGTGAGCTTGGAATTGTGCTGCTCAAGCCGGGCAGTGAGCTGATGTCATTATTCAGTTGTGAACGTGTGCTGGTGGAAAGCCAGCCAGCAGGTATGGAGCGTTTACCTGCTGGCCGTGTTCCTGACGTTCGCCAGCCGCTTGCATGTGACGAGTCCCTGCGACCGTTCTTCCTGGATGAAAAAGTTATTAAGGCTGCTGGTGGTATGAGTGGCCTTGATTACTGGCTTATGCGTTATGGCGGCCAATGCTGTCAGTGGCCACACAGCGATTACCATTATCACGAGTTAACCATCCTGCGCCATGAACCCGGATCGGTTCTTCTGTGTGGACATTGTGATAACCATTTGCGCGACCACTACAGCGAACAACTTGCAGAGCTGGCGAGATGTAATGTTATTAGCTGGATTATCAACAACATCATGGTGGCGCTGAATCAGGATCCTTCCAGAGAACTGTCGCTGGCGGAACTATGCTGGTGGGCTGTGCGTATGGGGGTTTGCGACGCAATTCCCGAATCAGTAGCCAGTCGGGCGCTTCGTATTCCTCCGGAAGAGCGTCAGTCAGTTATGCGTGAATGCGATATCGAACCGGGTGTAACCGCCACCAGCATCATTACAGCCAAAGCCAGCACAGTAACCGTGAACATGCCGCCAGCGCAGGTGCCTGCGGTTAAGCCCGTAGTTGGTGTTCTGGTCGATCCTGAGTCCCCGCAAACCTTTATGAAACGTCCAAAGCGGATCCGCTGGACGGCCTCCGGGTATCTGGAATGGATTAAAACACAGCCCTGCGAATGCTGCGGTAAACCATCAGATGACCCACACCATTTAATCGGCTGGGGGCAGGGAGGGATGGCAACGAAGGCGCATGATATTTTCGCGATCCCCCTTTGTCGCCAGTGTCATACAGAACTACATAACGACCCGGTGAAGTTTGAGCAAAAATATGTTCCTCAGCCGGTAATGATAATCAGAGTGCTGGACCGGGCTTATGGGCTTGGCGTTCTGGCGTAAACAGACGAGATGCGCTTATGGATCTGGACAATATTTTAAAGTTTTTTGCGCCAAAAGGTATGCACATATCTGATACCAGCAGGGCAACGGCAAGCGAGCAGCTAAAGGTAACTGATGTTATGGCTGCACTGGGGATGACTAAGGCCGATGCGGGGATCGGCTTGGCAATGTTTCTGGGCAAAGCTGGTATCAGCAGGCAGGACAGGGAGGCGTCAATAGCTTGGCTAACGGAGTACGCGAAAGAGCATGCGCCCATGGCGATTCGCAAAGCATCAGGGAAAAAGTTTCCTCTCTGCATGCGTATCCTTGCCCGGTTTGCCTATAACGATTATTCCTCATCAGCAGCTGATAGCGTGGAATGCCCAAAATGTTGTGGTAAAGGGTTGCTCATAACTACTAAAACAGTTACGAAAAGCCATTACACCATGCGATTGCCACAATGGGCCAAAGACCTGAAACAGTCACCATCTGACTTTGAGGTGAAGCGAGAGGTAACTGACTCCGAGCAAAGTTTATGTTCACGATGCCATGGTACCGGAAAGTTAAGTAAGCGATGCCAGTGTGGCGGAACCGGCAAGACTGTTGACCGTAAAGCGACAGAACTGCAGGGCGTACCGGTTTACAAAGAATGTAAGCGCTGCGAAGGGCGGGGATACAGCAAGCCAAAATCATCAGTTGCCTATCGAGGTGTTTTTTCTGAGTTGCCGAGTCTGCCTGACCGAACGTGGCGTTATAGCTGGAAACCATTTTATGAAAGCCTGGTGACCAAATGTTTCCAAGAGGAGAGTTATTCAAGCTCTCAGCTGAATCGGGTTACTAAAAGTGAAGATGTGATAAATATAGCGTAATTTAGCGTCATAATGTTTGCAATGTTGCCGTTTTTGTGTATATTTTACATTAACGATGGGCATTGTATGTTCAGAGTTAATAAACCCGCCACCGAGCGGGTTTTTTTCGGATTTTACTCATATGGCATTGAAAAACAGGCTATCGAATAGGTAAAATTTGGGTTTTCGCCTTGTCTGGATCGACATGATGTTCCAAGCCTTCCAAACAGCAGTATTTAAAAATGTTGCAGAACATTTGAAAGGACGCTTTCCGCATAAGTCGCTGGAACTCGTATATGCAGACGAGCTGATCCTAAAAGATATGGAATTTCTTAAAACAAATAACAAGCTGCGCTGGGATCCCGGGCTTAAGTCGCGTGTGTTCATTGATATGATGGAAGAACATCCGATTAAACTGGTTGTATACTATCGTGGTGAGCCAATCGGATTTGCATTCGGATGTTACTACAAGCCTAAACAGGCTGTACATATCTGCTGGATGGAAAAGCGTAACGATGCTCATGAAGACCTAGATCATCAGATGCTGGGTATCGTTTTGGATTGCTTCTCTGCATACGCACAATTCCTCAATCATCAAGGCGAAACTATTGATACGATAGCTTTAGTCAGTCCAGTTGATGGCGCTATGAGGTACTATACTGAAAGTGGTTTTGAATACATTTCGGATTACGAACGAGGAGGTTGCGCTATGGTGCTTAGAAAAACCTTTTCGGTTAAGTAGTGTGAGTGGTGTTCTTAAATTGACTCGGTTTATCATAAAAGTATTGAAAACCACATTTAGTTGATGCAATCTGAGCCCACACAAGATACATCAAAATGCACTACGCTTTAATTTATACATTTTCAAGTGACCAACTTGGTTGCTTGTATGCTTCAAAAGAAGCAATCACAGCCTAGCGCTGCATAGAGGGGACTTCAATGAAACATCATGAGCAGATCGAGATCGATGCGGCTAAAGTCGTTGCCGAACTCTTTGCTGGTAACGCATCTCCTATGGAATCTTTCGGCATTTCATGGAGCCAAACTCAGATGTTAGAACGCAAGAATCCTGGAGTAGTCATCAAGCTTACGCCAGATGATGGTAAAAAGCGTGCATGCTGCTGATGATCTCTTGTCAGGTTGTCATGAAGATAACTAGTTAGTTCCAAATAAACATTTGAAACCTCGCTTCGGCGGGGTTTTTTGCATTCTAAGGCCACCATATGGTGGCTTTACTTTTTCAGGCTCACGGGAATCATCCTCGATACGCATTGTTGATAAATCCAGCCCGTGAAGCCTGATCCTCCTTTCATCACACAGCGCCATCCGAACTATCGGAGGTGAGGCTATGACCAGAATGAGCACCATTTACAGCAGACTTTCATATGGATCAGGAACCACGCTTGCCGGCTGCGGTGTATCAGCGAAGGCATATGCCGAAACAGCCAAAACAGCAAAAGAGGTGTCCTGGATGTTGGCCGACAGAATTGCAGGGTTAAGCCTGAGCGACTGGGCAATTATTGTCGGTATCGCATGCACTGTTATCACCTGTGCAGTGAATTGGTATTACAGGAAAAAGGAAAGGGAGGACCGGCTCAATGGCAATGCCACCAAAGCTGAAGAATAAACTGAGCGCGGCGGTTGTTGGTTTGATTCTTGCGGGGGCCTCCGCGCCCGTTATTCTCGATCAGTTTCTGGATGAGAAAGAGGGTAACAGACTGACAGCGTATCTCGACGGCGGCGGAATCTGGACCATTTGCCGTGGCGCCACGATGGTTGATGGTAAGCCGGTAGTTCAGGGTATGAAGCTGTCTGCTGAGAAATGCGCCCAGGTGAACGCTATAGAACGCGACAAAGCGTTGGCGTGGGTTGAGCGAAACATCAAGGTACCACTGACCGAACCACAGAAAGCCGGGATCGCGTCTTTCTGCCCATATAACATCGGCCCCGGAAAATGTTTCCCATCTACGTTCTATAAGCGAATAAATACTGGCGACCGTGAAGGCGCCTGTGAAGCGATCCGCTGGTGGATTAAAGACGGTGGCCGCGATTGTCGCCTGACAAAAGGCCAGAAAAACGGCTGCTATGGGCAGGTAGAAAGGCGAGACCAGGAAAGCGCGCTGGCGTGCTGGGGGATAGACCAGTGAGCGTGCGCTTTAGGTTTATTGCCATTTCGCTGCTGGCGGCTGTCGCATTCATCGCGGGAAACGTATGGAGTAACCGGGGTTGGGAAAAGAAGTGGGCGGAACGTGATAGCGCGGAATCATCGCAAACAGCGAATGCACAGACCGCAGCCCGCATGATTGAACAAGGGCGCATAATTGCCCGTGATGAGGCTGTAAAAGATGCACAAGCACAAGCTGCTAAATCTGCTGCCACTGTTGCTGGCCTGTCTGCCACTGTTATCCAGTTGCGTACCGAAGCAACAAAGCTTGCCGCCCGTCTGGACGCCGCAAAGCACACCTCAGATCTTGCCGCTGCCATCAGAAGCAAAACAACCGACACCACTGCAGGAATGCTCGCCAACATGCTCGGAGATATTGCAGCAGAAGCTAAACGATATGCTGAAATCGCTGACGAACGCTACCGTGCCGGGATGACGTGTGAGCGCATTTACGACTCGGTGAGGGAGGCAAACAACAAAGGGTATGAATGATGCTTATTTACTTGAAAACTATAAGTATGCCCCAAGTTAAATAGATGCCACAAAATGTGTGGTTAATAGGAGTGTATGAAATGTTGGATGGTTATTTCAATAATGATGGTGATAGCGGCGAAGCTTTTGTTAACAAGCGGAAGCGGTTATTAGCTGTACAAGCAGCTTTGGAAATCGCAAAACAAAGTGTCGGAAACTATCATCAGTCTACTGTATCGAGAGTTAACGAAGATTTAGCCAAAACTGCTGATGGAATAGGAAAATTAGCAGATGCTATTCAATCTGCTCTGGAAAAATAGCAAGTTTTTGACCCAAACCGCCTTCGGGCGGTTTTTTTATTGTTGTCACTATGGGCATTACAGCATGCGTTCAATGAGTGCCTGCGATAATGCTTTTCGTTACAATTATCTCATTGATGATATGAGGTGGAAATGGACGCAAATTACATTGCTTATCAAACGTTAGTAGCTAACCGTGCCGCAGCTGAATGGGCCTTTTGGTCAATGGTTGTGGCATCTGTAAGTGTAGTGACAACTATTGTAACGCTCTGCTTTGCGTACAAAGCGTTGTCTACATGGCGTGATCAAGAGAAAACTAAAGTAAAACTGGACTTTAGAAATGCGATTAAGCAGTTAAAAACAGCCCTATTATTTATGCCACTCAGTATTGATCCAGACGAACTGGAACAGGAGCGTGAGCAAGTTATTGCGAAATGGTTATTTAAAGATGTAGACCTTATTAATCAGCAAATCGAAATTGGAGAGCAGAACGTGCGTAGGTTTGACGAGTTGCTAAGCATTTTTGATAGCTGCCGATCTTCATGGCTTGCAACTGAGCACTTATTTGATAACACAAAGTTGTCGAAAGACTGGGTAGTTTTTGAGGGTGATTTTGAAAGGTACATTAAAGGTAACGGATACAAGTCGTCGTTAATGCAACATCTGGATGAAATGATGACGACAAGGTTTGTCTTTGAATCGAAGTAACCGCCTTAGGGCGGTTTTTTGTTGCTCGTTATTTATTACTGCAATTGAAACTAATTATCATTTGTACGGGTCCTCCTGGCGATTCTGAACACCGAGGGGGCGAGGACACGCGGAAAACGGCTGGTTTTTTGCATTTTATCGGCATCATCATCATTCCCTTAACTTGTTGATATTTCAGTCGTGAAATTATTCACGATGTCGAAATGGTTAAATATTGTTCATCATCATGGATAACGAACTGAAAAACCTTCGCCTCAATATCAATCAGCTGGCAGCGGTGACTGATCTTCATCGTCAGACGATCTCCAGCAGGCTGAATAACGTTGAGCCTGCTCCGGGCAGTAATTCTCGTCTCAAACTTTATTCTGTTGTCGATATTCTCCGGGAACTGCTGGGCCGGACCACGGCACCCGAGCTGGTGGATATCGATAAGATGTTACCGCCGGATCGTAAGGCATGGTTTCAGTCTGAACGCGAGAGGCTTAAATTCCAGCAGGAAACAGGTGATTTAATCCCTGCATCGACAGTGACTCGAGAATTTTCATCGATGGCAAAAGCCGTCGTTCAGGTCCTGGAAACGCTGCCGGATATTCTTGAACGTGATTGTGCGATGACGCCTGCAGCCGTCGTTCGGGTGCAAAAAGTCATCGATGACCTGCGGGATCAGATAGCCCTGAAGGTTGAGCAGGCAGATACGCCGGAACAGGAGGACAGTTCGCCAGAAGAGGAGTAAGCCATGCGACAGGCCACGGCGGCGGAGCTAAGAAAAAACACTGCCGGGATCATCAGAGCACCGCGCCGAATGCCTGTAGCCGAAGCCGTGCATAAATATATGCGTGTTCCGGTCGGCGTGGGTAACTCCGTTGAGTGGGATCCTAATCTTGCCCCTTATGTTGTGGAGCCGATGAATTGCCTGGCATCACGCGAATATGATGCTGTCATTTTTGTTGGCCCTGCCCGAACGGGTAAAACCATTGGTCTGATTGATGGCTGGGTAGTGTACAACGTTGTCTGTGATCCGTCTGACATGCTCATCATTCAGATGACGGAAGAAAAAGCGCGCGAACACTCAAAAAAACGTCTGGCCCGAACATTTCGTGTCAGCCCGGAGGTGGCATGCCGGCTGAGTCCTTCACGCAATGACAACAACGTGCATGACCGGACTTTCCTTGCCGGGAACTACCTGAAGATAGGCTGGCCGTCTATCAACATCATGTCGTCCTCAGATTTTAAGTGTGTGGCTCTGACGGATTACGATCGCTTCCCGGAAGATATCGACGGGGAAGGGGACGGATTTTCGCTTGCTTCAAAACGTACCACCACTTTTATGTCGGCGGGGATGACGCTGGTCGAGAGTTCACCGGGCAGGGAAATCACCAATACGAAGTGGCGGAGAAAGTCACCTCACGAAGCCCCTCCCACGACCGGGATCCTGTCTTTATATAATCGCGGCGATCGCCGTCGCTGGTACTGGCCATGCCCACATTGCGGGGAATACTTTCAACCGGCCATGGAGGCGATGACAGGCTACCGGGAAACGCCTGACCCGGTAATAGCCAGTGAGGCGGCGCATATTGATTGTCCGCATTGTAACGGCATGATTACCGCCGACAGGAAGCGAGAACTGAACGGAAAGGGTGTCTGGTTGCGAGAGGGACAGACTATCGACCGTGAGGGCAACATTACCGGAGAAGCCCGACGCTCGCGCATTGCCTCGTTCTGGATGGAGGGACCAGCGGCTGCATACCAGACATGGGCGCAACTGGTCTACAAATTACTGACGGCGGAACAGGACTATGAGGCCACCGGAAGCGAAGAAACGCTCAAGACGGTAATTAATACTGACTGGGGGCTTCCTTATCTCCCCCGTGCAGCCAGTGAGCAGCGACGTGCTGACGTGCTGATGCTGCGGGCAGAAGACTATGGCAAACGGCTTGTGCCGCCGAAAGTCCGTTTTCTTCTGGCGTCGGTGGATGTGCAGGGTGGGAAGAAGCGCCGTTTTGTCGTCCAGATCATCGGATACGGTGAAAACGGCGAACGCTGGCTGGTGGACCGCTATAACATCCGCCAGTCCCTGCGTTGTGATGAAAATGGTGAGGCACAGCAGGTGCATCCCGGATCCTATCCGGAAGACTGGCAACTGCTCATCACGGATGTCCTCGAAAAAACCTATGCGCTGCAGTCAGACCCTTCGCGACGGATGCCCATTCTTGCAATGGCTGTCGACAGCGGCGGGGAAGATGGGGTAACGGATAACGCCTATAAATTCTGGCGCCAGTGTCGTCGTGACGGACTGGGTAAACGGGTTTACCTGATAAAAGGTGACAGCACCCGACGCCAGAAAATCATTACCAAAACGCACCCTGACAACACAGGCCGAAGCGATCGCCGGGCGGATGCGTGTGGTGAGGTTCCGGTTTATCTGTTGCAGACAGACCTGTTAAAAGATCAGCTCAGTAACAACCTTGAACGTGAAACACCTGGTGCCGGGTATATCCATTTTCCTGACTGGCTGGGGGAGTGGTTCTACGAAGAACTGACCTACGAAGAACGTGGCACGGACGGAAAATGGCGAAAGCCCGGAAAAGGCAATAACGAAGCCTTTGACCTTTTCTGTTATGCCCACGCCGTCGCTGTCCTGCGTGGTTATGAAAAAATCCGGGACTGGGAACAGCCCCCGGCATGGGCAGCTGCTCAGGAGAGTAATTCAAATATCATTGACGGGGATCGCCCCAGGGAGATTGCTGTGAAAAAAGCGGTACCTGTACGTTCGTCTCCTGTTTCTGTAACTGAACAGCCCAGCCCGCTTTCTGGTGGCTGGCTGGGTGTCAGTGACAACGGAGGCTGGCTGTGACGAAATCAGAAATTCAGCAGATGCTGGTAACTGTGCGCCAGGCTTACCGGGATTCTCTGGACGGTAAAAGCGTGTCATTCACGGGGGTTAATGGCCGGGCAATTACCAACCATGACCCCAAAGCCCTGCGTGACGAGCTTGAATACTGGGAAAGGCGCTGGCGTGCTGTCTCAAACCGCAACGGCTCGTTCAAACTCGCTAACTTTCTGTAAGGCAAATCATGGGATTTTTTGAAAAGGCACTGGGCGCAATATCGCCCGGGTGGGCGGCATCACGCGCACAAAACCGACTCAGACTCAGAGCCTATGAGGCTGCAAATCCGACTCGTCTGCATAAGGGGAAACGTGAATCCCGGTCAGCGGACACCGCTGTATTTGCAGCCGGTACTTCATTACGAGAGCAGGCCCGCTGGCTTGATGAAAACCATGATCTGGTGATTGGTCTTTTTGACAAGATGGAGGATCGGGTTATCGGTGCTCACGGGATCCACGTTGAACCACAGCCGCTTGATCTTGAGGGTAATCTTCACTCTGAGTTTGCTGGTCAGTTATCCGCGCTCTGGGCGGAATGGTCGGTTCGTCCGGAAGTGACCGGGATGTTTACCCGTCCGGAAGCAGAGCGGCTTTTGTTACGTTCAGCACTGCGTGATGGTGAAGTGTTTACACAGATGGTGCGGGGAAATGTAGCCGGTTTGCAGCATTCAACCCAGGTACCGTTTTCTCTTGAACTGCTGGAGGCGGATTTTGTTCCGTTTAACCTGAACAGTACCTCCGGGCAGCAGATCCGCCAGGGGATTATTGTCAATGCCTGGGGGCGACCGACGGGCTACAGAGTTTATAAGAACCATCCTGCAAGTTTTGCGGGACTCAATGCTTATTTAAAAACTGTTTCGGCTGACAGCATGCTGCACCTGGCTATGCGTAAACGGCTTCACCAGTTAAGGGGGATTAGCCTCATCCATGGCGTGATCACCCGGCTCTCCGATATTAAGGATTATGAAGAGAGTGAGCGCGTGGCGGCACGTATTGCGGCGGCGCTGGGTTTCTATATCAAACGTGGGGATGCCCAGTCTCTTGATACAGAAACCGAGTTTTCAACACCGGGTGGACAGCGCCATTACGATATTGCGCCGGGGATGATTTATGACGAGCTAAAGCCAGGCGAGGACCTGGGCATGGTGGAGTCGAATCGCCCGAATGTTCATCTGTATGAGTTCAGGAACGGTCAGATGCGCGCTGTGGCGGCGGGGACACGTGGCAGTTATTCCAGCATCGCGCGGGATTACAACGGCACCTACAGTTCACAGCGGCAGGAGCTGGTAGAGAGTTTTGAAGGTTACAACGTGCTGCAGCAGTGGTTTGTTGGGCAGCAAAGCCGTCCTGTATACCGAAACTGGCTGGCAATGGCGTTGCTCAGCGGCGTTACCATCCCCAAAGATGTCGACAAAAAATCCCTTTACAACGCGCTCTATCTTGGGCCAGTCATGCCATGGATTGATCCGGGAAAAGAGGCTGCTGCCTGGAAGGCAATTGTCCGTGGGGGGGCAGGCACAGAAGCCGAATGGACGCGCGCACGTGGTCAGAATCCGCAGGAGGTGAAACGTCAGCGTCTCCGGGAAACCCAATTCAACCGAGAAAACGGGCTGGTGTTCGACTCAGACGCCGCCAACGATAAAGGAGTGCTCCCTGATGCAGCAAATGATAAGCCCGCCCCGTCACGGGACGATGATTAACCCCCGCGCCAGTGTGGCTGGTATCGATGCCGCAAACGGTCAGTGCTGGTATGAGATTCGCGCACTGGCTGCAGGGCGTGTGGAAATATTTCTCTATGACGTGATCGGCGGCTGGGGGATTACCGCTCAGCAGTTCGTCTCCGACTGTAAGGAGGCCGGGGTGTTTGATGCCAGCGCCGTCGATCTGCATATCCACAGCCCGGGCGGCGATGTGATGCAGGGATTTGCCATCTTTAACACCTTGTCCCGTCTGAAGGCGAAGCTGGATATCTGGGTGGACGGCGTGGCTGCCAGTATGGCTTCAATGATTGTCTGCCTGCCCGGTGCCACTGTGCATATGCCGGAAAACGCCTGGCTGATGGTACACAAGCCGTGGGGCGGGATCGCTGGGGATTCCGATGATATGCGTGATTACGCTGCCTGGCTTGATCGTAATGAAGCGCTGATGCTCAGTGCCTACATGAACAAGACCGGGCTGGGGCAGGAAGAACTGGAGGCGATGCTGAAAGCTGAAACCTGGCTTAATGGCGCGGAGGCGGTGGAAAAAGGTTTCGCTGACACGCTTGAACCAGAACTGCAGGCCGCGGCCTGTGTGAATCAAAATAAACTGAAGGATTACCAGAATATGCCAGAACAGATTAAAAACCTTTTTGGGCCGCGTGCTGAAGCCCCTGCAAGTCAGCCGCAACCCGCACAAAACCCGGCGCCGCAGGCCGCAAATAACTCACCTGCACCACAACCAGCCCAGCAACCGCTGGCAGGAAATATCGACATTGCCGCGCTGGCCGCCCAGCTCCAGCAGCAGATGCAGGCGGCGAATACTGAACGAGTAAGCGCAGTTTCCGCTGTGTTTGATGCGTTTCCTGCTTTCGGCTCGCTGAAAGCAGAATGCATCACGGATATTTCCTGCTCAGCGGAACAGGCCCGCACCAAATTGCTCAATGCGCTGGCGGCAGGCACTACCCCGAGTGCCGGTCCGGGTGCAGTTCACATCCATGCGGGTAACGGGAATATTGTTGGTGATTCCATTCGTGCGGCGGTGATGAATCGTGCGGGTTATGCGCAGGCGGAAAAAGATAACGCCTACAACGGGTATACCCTGCGCGAACTGGCCCGCGCCTCGCTGGTGGATCGTGGTATCGGTATTTCTGGTGTCGGTACCGCACAGGCGATGGTTGGGCTGGCGTTCACCCACAGCAGCAGCGATTTCGGCAATATCCTGATGGATGTGGCGCATAAGGCGGCATTGCTTGGCTGGGATGAGGCCAGCGAAACATTCGAACAGTGGACCCGTAAAGGCACACTGACCGATTTCAAAACCGCACACCGCGTTGGCCTGGAGTCACTGGCATCGCTGCGTAAGGTTCGCGCCGGGGCGGAATATAAATATGTCACCATTAAAGATCGCGGTGAGCCGATTGCACTGGCCACCTATGGTGAGCTTTTCAGCATTGACCGCCAGACTATCATCAACGACGACCTGGATATGCTGACGCGTATCCCGCAGGCAATGGGGCTTGCTGCGCGAGCCACCGTCGGCGATCTGGTCTGGGCTGTACTGACCAGCAACCCGAAAATGTCGGACGGTAAGCCGTTGTTCCACGCCGATCATGGCAACCTTGTTGCAGCCGATCTGAGTATTGAAGGGCTGGATACTGCACGTAAGGCAATGCTGCTGCAAAAATCCGGCGATCGTCGTCTGAATATTCGTCCGGCCTACATGCTGACGCCAGTGGCAATTGAGTCACGGGCAAACCAGCTGATTAAGTCCGCCAGCGTACCGGGCGCAGACGCGAACAGCGGGATCGTTAACCCGATCCAGAACTTTGTGACAGTGGCTTCTGAGGCCCGCCTGGATGACAGCAGCCCGACGGATTTTTACCTGACTGCTGCGCAGGGGCGCGACACCATTGAAGTGGCCTATCTGGACGGTATCGACACGCCGTATCTGGAGCAGCAGCAGGGCTTTACTGTGGACGGTGCCGCATTCAAGGTGCGCATTGATGCGGGTGTGGCCCCGCTTGACTGGCGCGGGCTGGTTAAAGTCACCAAAAAATAACAACCGCCGCCTGGCGGTTTTTTTATCCCTGAAGGCGGCGCTGGTCGCCTTTTCCTTTTATGGAGAAAAAACATGGCGAATAACTATCAGCAGGACGGTACCACACTGGATTATCACAATGCGGGTGTTGATGCCGTTTCATCCGGTGCGCTGGTGGCGGTCGGCGGAATTGCCGGGGTGGCACACAGCGATATTCCTGCTGGCGAGTGGGGAACACTGCATATGGCCGGTGTTTTTGTGCTGCCTAAAGCGGCAGAAGAAATTGCGGCTGGCCAGAAACTGTATCTGGCTGGCGGCAAGCTGACGGTGGCAAAAGGCGATGATGCAACGCCAAACCCGGTTGTTGGTTCCGCCTGGGGAGCAGCTGAGGCGGATGGTGCTGATGTTGCCGTCCGCCTGGGGTTCTGATGAGCCGGTTCCGGGAGCGTTTGGCTAAAGCAGATGCCCGGATTAACCGGGCGTTTGCCGAAGAAGTCCCAGCATGCCTGCAAACGGGTGAAGGCCCGCGTCTGGTGACCGTGATTTTTGAATCACCGGATGCGCTGTCGGGTGTACCGGGCGGCGGGGAAATTCAGAACCATTCCCCGGCGTTCAGTGCAATGACTGCGGATATTTCCGGTCTAGAAAAACATGACGGTGTGGTTATCAATACCATCCCTTACAGGGTGACACATATCGGCGCGGATGAAGAAGGGCGGACCCGCGTCACGCTGGCATATGGGGAACCCGGCAAAACACAGCCTCAGATCGATAAATGGAGCTGATATGGCGCGGGAGTCTCGACTGCGGCGGGATTTACCCGTCGATATTGATGTGGATGTTATCTGGCGAATTGCGGACAGTATCGGTGCGACGCAAAAACAGTTCCGTGCAGCATACTCGCGCGCGCTCAGACGTACTGCCGCCACGCTGCGAAAGAAAGCGATGGCGGATCTGAAAGACGGGCTGGCCCCACGCAGTATGGATCTGGTCCGGCGCCGTCTGCTGTCTTTTCGTCTGGACAGGGGATCACAACTGGATAATTTCCGGCTCTGGTTTGGGCTGAATGCCATTAAGGTGAAAGACCTTAAAGGACGAATCAACGGGCGGCTGCGACCGCACCATACCCGGCGTGACCGCAACACGGGGCGTTTTATTAAAGCGCGCCGCCAGGCAGAAAACGCCGGATTTTCCCCGAAAGGTAATCTGCTGAGCGAAAGGTCGTTTGAAAACGGGGAGGTGTCCCGTTCAAAACGGGATAATCGCCGGACGGTGGTTATTCGCGATCCCCAGACCCGCCGGACACGCGAAGCAGAAATAGATATCTACGAACCGATGCTGAACTACATCGAAGACAACGCATTTGCGGAAGCGATGGAGATTTTTATGCATCACTTTGAAACCGACATTCGCGGGCGCGTAAAAGCCCGTATTTCTGTCTGAGGTAACGAACGATGGCCGAGCCACTGTTACTGGGGCGGTATCACGATGCTGTGACTGACGCATTAAAAAAAATCGGATGGGTGCGTGATGCCGGTGCGTATCCGGAACGAAATGTTCCCCGCTTTTCGGGCCTGACCACGCCCGCGGTGTATTTCTCGATTAACAGCTGGGAACAGGGTGGAGGTAATGAGGGGCAACTGAGCGTTAATTTAACCTGTGATCTCTTCGTGGTGGTGGATGCCGCCGGGTCGGGTGTGAGTCAGCCTGAGATTTTTGTCAGAACCGCTGCGGCCGATATTACCCAGTGGATTGACGGGCAGCAGTTTGGTCTGGGCCATATTGAGCCTGCGGTATTCACCACGGCTGAACGTGATGAGTTTGATCCGCGAATGGATGATTATCTGGTCTGGCGTATTTCATTCACCCAGGCGGCTGCATTTGGTACTGACCCCTTTGCACACAATGGCATGCCTCTGCAGCAGGCCTGGCTGGGTGCTGCACCTGATACGGGCCGTAATCACGTGGATGACTATCAGCTTATCCAGGAGGCTCAGCCCGATGGGTGATATAGAAGGCGACCTGCAGCGCAGACTGGCGAACCTTGTCCGGCGCGGTGTTATTCATTCCGTCAGGCACGATCGCATCCCAAAATGCCGGGTGGATTTGGGGGATATCATCACGACCTGGCTACCGTTGTGCCAGGGGTTTTCCGGAACTAACCGCGCTGATTCAAATCCTTATGCCGTGGGGGATGCGGTTACGGTCCTGTCCGAAGCCGGAGATCTCAACAACGGGCGTGTGTTTCCCGGATGGAACACGGGAAAGCTGCCGGTGCCGGAAGGAAGTGACAGCGAGCACATTACCCGTTACAGCGACGGGACCGAGATCCGTTATGACAGGAACGCGCATGCCCTGACGATTACGCTGGCTGATGGTGGAACTTACAAAATTGTCGGTAAAGGCACGCTGGATGGTCCGGTTGAAATTACCGATACCCTGACAGTTCAGGGCAAAACCCAGATTAATGCTGACACGTCGGTTGCAGGGAATATCGGGGCGTCAAAGGAGATAACGGACAAATCCGGCAGCATGAGCAAGATACGTGAAGTCTTTAACAACCACGATCACCGCGGCGACAGCGGCGGGCTCACCGATAAACCTAATCAGAAAATGTGACCTGCTGCGGCAGGTTTTTTTATGCCTGGAGAAAAAACATGTTTCAGTTACATGGCGTTGAAACTATTGAACTCACCTCGGGTACGGTGGCGGTTACCACGATTCAGACCGCCATTATCGGCCTGGTGGGAACGGCACCTGATGCGTCGGGGGGAACAGCCGCATCGGGATCATCCGGTACACCCATTCTCGATAACGTTATCGACTTCACTGCAACCATTAAGGGGCGGGAAGGCAATATCATCAATGTCGCTGCGCTGGCCGGACAGCCGGCAGCCGAAAATCCTGCTGCGGTTGTGACGTCAGCAAGCTGGGATCCTGAATCGCTGACACTGAAAATCACGCTGGGTTGTGATGAACACGGTGTTATCACGGCTAAACCCGGAGACGTAGCTGAGGCTGTCGGTAGTGTTGATGGCGCAAAAGTCAGTGCGAGCGGGCGCGGTGACGGGATTGTCCAGCCCTTCAGCCTGCAATTAGCGGGGGGTGAAGATGAACCCTTTCCACTCAATACGCCGGTGGCGGTCGTCGGCACCACGCTGTTATCCCGCCTGGGTGAAAAAGGTACGCTGAAACAGGCACTGACAGACATTAACGATCAGCGTAATGCGCTGACGGTGGTGGTGCGTGTGGCAGATGAAAACGATGTGGCAAAACGACGCGCTGCAGTACTGAAGGGGATCGGCACCCTGTCTTCAGCGAAATCTGTTACCACGTACCAGCCGCGTATTGTGATAGCGCCGGGATTCAGTGAGGACGATGCGGTTGGTAAGGGGCTGGAAACCGTGGCCGGGAAATTGCGCGCCGTTGCATATGTTGACTGCGCCTCCGGTGCGACGCTGCAGGAAGTGGTACAGCGCCGCCAGTCCTATGGCGCACGAACTGAACTGTTGCGCCCGCGGGTCCAGGCAAGCGATGCAGATGGCCAGCTGGTTTATCGGCCTTACTCTGCGTTTGCTGCCGGGTTACGCGCCCGCATCGACTTTGAAAAAGGCTGGTGGTGGAGCAAGTCGAACCAGGACATCAACAACATCCTCGGTGTTGAGCAGATCGATGAATTTATCCTCGGGGATGAGAACTGCGATGCAAACCTGCTCAACATGCAGAACGTGTCCACCATTATCCGCCGGGCGGGTTTTAAACACTGGGGGAACCGTCTGTGTGCAACCAATCCACAGTGGCGTTTTGAATCTGTCCGCCGTACTGCTGATGTTATTGAGGACAGCATTCAGGAAACCATGCTGGAGTATGTTGATCGCCCACTGGACCGGGAAAATGCGGATGACATTATCGGCACCATCAATGCCTATATGCGGCAACTGGTCGGTCTTGGCGCCATATTCGGTGGGCGGGCCTGGCTGGATGAAGAACTGAACACCGCGGAAACCATGGCGTCGGGTGTCCTGTACATCAACTATGACTTTGGTCCGAAATCGCCGACTGAACTTATCAGCCTGCGCGTCCGGGTGAACAATAACTATGCGCTTGAGGAGATGCTTGCAGCATGAGCGATAAAAACACACTACGCGTCTGGACCTTCTTCCGGCAGGGGATCCGTATTCAGGGGGCGCATGAATTTACGCCGCCGTCTCTGGCTATTGTTAAAACGGATTTGCGTACCGGCGCACAGGATGCGCCAACTCCGGTTGATGACGGCATGGAAGCACTGACCTGTCAGGTTAAATTTTATGGGATAGATACGGATATGCTGGCCAGCTTCGGTTTTGTCAGCGGCAGCCGTTCACGCTTTACGGCTTATCAGGGCTATCTCGGTAACGGCACTGCGCGCGGTACGGTTGAGGAAATTGAGGGGTTTGTACAGACCGTCACACCGGATGCGCGGAGTAAGGACACGCTTTCCGAAAATGCCGTGACGGTTGATATTGCTGTCAGCTACTACCGCCAGTCACTGGACGGGCGCGAACTGTTCGCCATCGATACAGAGCGTTTCGCCCGCCGGGTGAATGGCGTGGATGTGCTTTCTGGCCTGGCTGCCAAAGTGCGTCTCTGATTTTACTGTTTTCCCACCACTGTAACGGCCTGCGGGCCGTTTTTTTATGGAGCACATTATGAGCTTTCCTGGTGAAACCCGCGTTATAAAACTGTATTCCCCCGTATCACTTGATAGCGGGGTTGTGATCGATGAGGTCACCATGCGTGAACCACTGGTTCGCGATCGTATCACTCATGCCAAAGACCGCGGCAACGAAGAAGAGAAAGAAGCCCGTATGATTGCGCTACTGTGCAATCTCAGTGAACAGGATCTCTGGCTGATGACAGCGGCAGATTACTCACAGCTGCTGGATGCCTTTAACGTTTTTATGCTCCCGCCCGCGAAGCGACCGAAGGCGGGCTCCTCCGGGCAATAAGATTTCTGGGGCGGCGACTGCATTTCCCGATGGCGGAATACCTCGATATGCCGTTCAGCACTTTCTCTGATTTTTTGACAGACGAACTGGAGACGATAAACCGTGGGCGGAATAAGCCAGAACCTTAAGGCCGTCATTACCTTTGGCGGAAACCTGGATAATTCATGGAAACGATCTGCAGATGGTCTGCAAAAAAGCCTGAAAGATGTCGGAAAGCAGTCCGAACGACTGACAAAAGACCAGACCAGACTGGCAGCAGAAATCAAGCGCGCCAAACTGGCCGGTGAAAGCCTGGGGGATTTGAAGCGCCGCTATACCGATGTTTCCAGGGAAATCCGCAAAACGGAGGCGGAGCAGCAGAAACTGAATGTGCAGATGCAAAAAGCACAGCGCATTCAGGCATTCAAAGGAGCCGGTAAAGGTCTTTTCCGGCGCGGTCTGGGGATCGCCGGGCAGGTGGGCGGGATGTTTGGGTCCGGGCTGGCTATTGGCGGTGGCGGTGTGGTGGCTTCAGCACTTGGCACACTGATAGCGCCAGCTGCCACAAATGCTGAAACGGCAACCCGCACTAATGTCGCAAAAAGTTACGGCGTGGACGTGGCCACGTTTAATGCCTGGGATTCTCTGGCGAAGCAGTACGACATGAATGCGGAAAACATTGGCGATCTCTTTGAAGAGTATCTGCACAAATCCGGGGAGTATAAACAGAACGGTAAGCAGGGCTCACTGCAGGATGCGTTTGAAACGCTCGGTTTCAAAGCGGGTGATTTTGCCGGGCTCAGCGATATGGCGCAGTTTGACAAAATTGTTGAACGGGCGCTCAGCCTTCAGGACGAGTCAAAAGCCTCCTTCGCACTGGATTCTCTTTTTGGCGGGGAAGCGAGCAAACTGCTGATGCTTATCAAGCAGTCTGGCCGGAGCTACCGCGACCTGATGGACGAACAGCGGCGCTACAACCTTGTGACCAAAGAGGGAGCTGATGGGGCGGTTGCGGGTAATCAGGCTATCAATAATCTCCGCACTGTTTTCTCTTCTGCGGTCGCAGAAATTTCCGGGCAACTGGGAAATGAACTGGCGCCGGATATCCGTAACCTGACAAATGATCTTGCCGACTGGTTCAAAGGTGGCGGGATCAAGCGCATTGTGACTTTCCTGCGAAATGATCTTTATCCCGGCGTTCTGTCGTTTGGGCAGGGGGTGGTTTTTGTCGGCAAAATTATTTACGCGCTGGCTAAAAAACTGTCCTGGCTTCTGCCGGATGACCGGAATGACCAGCGCGATGTACTGAAAACACTGGCCGGTAATGGAATGAATATGGCTCGCCTCAGAGCTGAACAGACAGGCCAGGGAGAATGGTTTTCGCAGCAACTGGCAACTCATCCTGACTTGCCAGAAAAAGTAAAAGAGTCATGGAACGATACCCGTGGATGGTTCGGTCCTGACAGCGACGATGAGGCGTTTAACAAATCGCTTGATAAATACCTGTCACCGGAAGGCGGGGATTCGCTTTTAAACTGGAATGCGGCGCTACAGCAAAATAAGGACCATGTCGCGCAAACCGTTAAAGAGGAACCGGAAAGCAGTGCCGGAGCCTGGGATAATTACGCGCATGAGCCGGTAACATCTGCCAGTCAGTGGGAAAGAGAACCATCAGTACTGACGTACAGCCAGGGGGAAGGAGAAAGCGCCCGCGCAGGGGATAAGTATCCGAATGCTCCCCTTTTTTCCGCCGGGCAGCAGGACAGGAATGTTACTGCAACAGACAGGTCACCTGCTGAGCCGGTGATTCTGAAAGACGAGAGCACGGGTGGTTACTGGGAAAGTCTGCTTCAGAAAATGGATGTACTGGATAAGCAGCCGCCATCACGGCAGATAACCGATAACCGCAAATTTGAGTACCACTTCGAAATTAATGCCGCGTCGGGACAGGATGAGAAAGCCATTGCCGATGAAGTGACCACGGTGACGAAAAACAATTCTGCCTTTAATAGTGATAACAGCCTTCTGGATGGGGGACTTGTCTGGTGAGTGAAATTATCCCGATATTTGAAGATTCCGGTCAGCGCAGTACAGGCGCATTACGGGGTGGGCAGGAAGCCCGCGTGATGATGATGCTGGGGAATTTCGCCTTTTCGATTGATACAGCGGCTTATCATCAGCTCACCCGTGAGGCCAGCTGGCGCTGGAGTGAACAGGAACGCATAGGAAAACAGGACCTTCTTCAGTACACCGGAAAGCCCGGGCGTACCGTCAGGCTTGAAGGGCAGTCTCATGCCTTTTTCCGTAAAGGGGTGGAAGGGGTCAATGATTTATTTGATCTTGCCGATCAGGCGAAACCCCAGCAGCTTGTCAGCGGAGAAGGTGATGTACTGGGGTGGTGGGTGGTGACCGACTTTTCAGACACGACGAGTAAGTTTTTACCGGGTGGCGGTCACCGAAACAAAAACTGGACGATGACGCTAAAACACTATGCCGACGATCTATCAAACCCGTGACGGAGATGTACTGGATGCAATTTGTGCCGTGCATTACGGTACTGAAAATCTTTCAGACTCAGTGACTCAGGTTCTTGAAGCCAATCAGGGGCTGGCGGATCAGGGGGCTATGTATCCTTCCGGCCTGTATATCACACTGCCGGATCTGGTGACGCCCGTCGCGGAATCGCCATTCAGTTTATGGGATTGATATGGCAGATCAGACAGCGATGCCGGAATATGCACCGGCCTTCAGCATTCAGGCCGAAGGGAAAGATATAACCCGGGTGCTGCAACAATGCCTGAGTGAACTGACCCTGACGGATTATGGTGGGGCAACAGCGAAATCCGATGAACTGAAAATCAGCCTCATCTCTGAAACGCTGGCGCTTCCCACTAAAGGTGCCCGGCTTCGGGTTGCTCTGGGATTCAATGACCAGCTGATCGATAAAGGCTGGTTTGTTGTCAGTGGTGTCTCCAGCAGCGGCCCGCCAAGGCGTATTGAGCTTTATGCGACCGCCGCGCCGATGAACGCCCAGAAACAACCCGGAGATGTGACAAGCCAGAAAACCCGGAGCTGGGATAACCTTCGCCTTGCCGATATTGTCAAAACAGTGGCCACCGATAACGGGCTGATCCCCCGCGTGGCCGATGCGCTCAAAGATATTCATATCAATCACATCGATCAGGTGGCGGAATCCGATGCCAACCTGCTCGCAAGGCTTGCACGTGGCTACAACGCAGTGAGCAAACCATCAGGAGGCTACTGGCTTTTTTTACAGCAAGGGGCTACGGCAACGGCTTCAGGGAAACAGACTGTCGGGATCACCATCACACCGGATGAAGTATCAAACTGGTCCTACAGTGAAGGTGAGCGGGGGAGTTCGACAGGTAAAGCGACAGGGAGTGGAGGAAAAGCCAAAGAGAAAATCGGCGTGCGTTATTACGACGAGGAGGACGGCACGACAAAGACCTCCTCCGTTGAACATGATGGTCCGGCGATGACCAATCCCTATACCCAGTCGGAGAAAAACACCGCCGAGCAACAGGCAAACTCCAGGAAAACACAGGCGAAGCGTAACGAGCAGAAAATGACGCTCACGGGGCCATGTCGCCCTAAACATGTTCCGCTGACAGCAGAAGCAAGTGTGTCGACTTCCGGTTTTGGCTCCCGTGAGGATCGGGCCTGGGTGGTTGAGTCTCTGGTATTTTCTCTGACGTCAGCAGGATTCAGCTACACCTACAACCTTGTCGTGGATATTCGTAAACCCGCAGCGGCTTCGAAAAAATCAGAAAAGCAGGACAAAAAAGGCCCGTCCTACTTCGGTTAACCCTCCCGCCATCCGGCGACTCAGTAACGGAATTTAATCATGAACGGTGTAAACAACCGGACCGGAAAACGCCTGTCCGGCGTCGCCCATTTGCGCCAGTCCGTCAGCGACATACTGACCACTCCCATCGGGAGCCGGGTTCTTGTCCGTGACTATGGCAGTGATCTGTTTTCGCTGGTGGATAGCCCACGGGATGATTTGACCCGACTACAAATAATCGCCGCGTCAGCGACCGCACTGGCCCGGTGGGAAACGCGGCTGAAGGTAACACGTGTGCTTGTTTCCTTTCCTGAAGGGGAGTCCGGCTGTGTGCTGGATATCGAGGGGATCAACAAGGAAACCAATTTACCTGTCAGAACGGGAGACATAAGGATTTATGGCAAGCAGCTATGACGTGATCAACCTGTCCGAACTGGACGTACCGGATGCCATTGTGGTGCCGGATGCGACTGAAATCTTCACCCGGTGGCTGGCGCGCCTGCGGGAACTTGATAAGCAATTTGATGCGCTGGTGGAATCCGATCCAACGTTTAAACAGGGGGAGGTGAATGCCTACCAGCTGACGCTTGCGTTTCAGCGGGTTAATGATGCCGTGCGGGCGGTATTTCTCGCGAGTGCAAAAGAGGCTGATCTTGACCAGATAGGCGCCGCGTTCAACGTCAAGCGGCAGGTGATTAAGCACGGCGATCCGCTTGCCATTCCGCCTGTGGAGCCTGAACTGGAAGACGATGCGGCATTTCGCGAACGTATCCAGCTTTCATGGGCGCAACTGAATACAGCAGGCGCGCGTAACGCATACCGCTTTCATGCGAAATCTGCCGATACGGATGTTCTGGATGCCGATGCCTATGGGCCTGAAACCCATAACCGACCCGGCTACGTTGATGTCTATGTCCTGTCCCGTACCGGGGATGGAACGGCGGGGCAACCCCTGCTTGATAAGGTTAACAGTACACTGAATGCGGATGAAATCCGCCCGTTAACGGACTTTGTGACGGTTAAAAGTGCCACGATTGCAAACTATGCCGTTACGGCTGAGCTGGAGATCCCGGAAGGACCGGACGCCAGTACTGTGCTGAATAATGCCATCGATGTTTTACGGTCATACACCACGCTTTCCCATCGGATTAAAACCGTTATCCCGCTGTCCGCCATTTATGCCTCGCTGCAGCAATCCGGCGTGGTCCGGGTAAGGCTGATTTCTCCGGTGGCAGATCTGGAAGCGGAAGCGGGTAAAGCCCCGTGGTGTACTGCCATTAATGTCACCCGCAGGGAGGTCAGCAGCAATGACGGCTAAGTTTCGATCTCTGCTTCCTCCTGGCGCATTTCATGAAGAGCGGGCGCAGGAGCAGGCCAGCGCTGAGCAAATCGCCACCCTCGATACCAATATGGTGCGCAAGTCCAAAAATCCTGACACCTGTCCGGCGCATCTTCTCCCCTGGCTTGCCTGGGAGCATGCCGTTGATTTCTGGGATGACGGCTGGACAGAGGCGCAGAAGCGACAGGTGATAAAAGATGCTGCATATGTTCATCAGCACAGGGGAACGGCCGGGGCGGTACGCCGTTCTCTCGGGTCAGTCAACCTGCCCACGACCGTGGTTGAGTGGTGGGAAGACACCCCGCGCGCTGAACCTTACACCTTCCGGATCGAAGTACAGAGCAGTGAGGGAGTCAGCGACGCTCTCTATCATCAGATCCGCCAGCTTACCGATCGGGCCAAGAACCTGCGCAGCTATCTGAGCAAAATTGATGTGATGGCGAATGTGGGTATGGACGGGGCTTTTTATATTTCGGGTGCGACAACAGCGCATATCGATGTGGACATTTTTGCCGGGGAATCTCATGGCTGATTACTACTCAATTATCACTAACCGGGGTAAAGAACTGGAGGCGGAGGTGCTGGCCAGTGGTCGCCTGATTGTACTGACTCACTTTGTGGTGGGTGACAGTAATGGCAAGCAGGTCAAGCCAGATCCGGCACAAATCCGGTTGATCAATGAAACGTACCGCGGCGATATTGCCGAGCTGGTGGTGTCCCCGGAACAGTCCACGCAGTTAATGGCGAAAATCGTCCTGCCGACCGGGATTGGCGGATTCACCGTTCGCGAAGTCGGTTTAATGACTGACGCCGGGGAGCTTTACGCGGTGGCAAACTGCCCATCGATCGATAAGCCTGTGGGCGGTGTCAGCGTCAATATGCAGTTTCGCCTGGCGGTATCAGACACCTCAAATATCACGCTGAATGTTGCAACTGGCGACGGGTTATTCCTGCGCATTGACCAGAACCTGAAAGAGATAAAAGCGCGCGGTGCGGAAGCACAAAAAACATCGCGTGAGTCCATTGGTGTCCTCGATGGCACGACACAACAAAGAGGGCTGGTTCAACTTAACAGCAATGTGAACAGCACCAGTGAAACGCAGGCTGCCACCCCTGCGGCAGTTAAGATCGTAATGGATAATGCGAATGCGCGACTGGCTAAAGACCGGAACGGCGCTGATATACCGAATGTCGCATTGTTTTTACAAAACCTTGGCCTGGTAGACACGATAAAACTTGCTGCCGGAGCGTTGCCGATAACAGGAGGTAATTTAAAGGGACAAATTTCCTTTTCGTTTTCGCAACCCAGAAATGACGCTAACCACTTAATATACAGCAATGATGATAGCGGAATACTGGCTTGCGGATATGGTTATTATCGTGGCAGATTTGATATTCATTTTTATGATGAAAAAGGTGCGTGGATTTCAAATCCAGTATCTGTTTTGCCAAATGGGGATTGTAACTTTGTAAATGTTTTCGATAATGGCCAGAGAGTTTATTCACCAAATAATCCCCCTCCTGACTCCTACCCAGTTGGAGCGCCAATACCTTGGCCCTCGGACACTATACCGGCTGGTTATGCACGTATGCAGGGGCAAAATTTTAATAAGTCATCTTATCCACTGCTTGCTATAGCTTATCCTTCTGGGATTATCCCTGATATGCGCGGCCAGACGATAAAAGGTAAACCCGACAGCGGCCGCGCTGTGTTGTCACAAGAGCAGGATGGAATTAAATCGCATAGTCATAGTGCCTCTGCTGCAAATACTGACCTTGGGACAAAAGCGACAACGTCATTTGACTACGGCACTAAAACATCGTCATCATTTGATTATGGAACTAAAACAACAAGCAATGCAGGTGCTCATAGTCACCGAACAAAAATTGCGTACGGTGGTGGAGGGTCTACAACGGTAACAGCCAATGCCGGGGCAACCAGTTCATGGGCCACAGATACTATCGAGTCTGCCGGTGCGCATACACACACTGTTGGCATAGGCGCTCATACACATACTGTTGGTATCGGAGCCCATATCCATAACGTTGTGTTGGGATCACATAATCACGCAATTACGGTTAACGCAGCGGGTAATACAGAAAACACCGTAAAAAATACAGCATTTAACTACTTAGTGAGGCTTGCATAATGGCTTTTAAAATGACTGATAAAGATCGAGTTATTACTATCTATAATCTTTCATCTTCCACGAATGAATTTATCGGTAAAGGAGATGGGTATATCCCGGCAAATACGGGGCTACCCGCTTACAGTACTGATATTGCACCACCTTCAGTATCTGATGGCTTTGTTGCTGTTTTTAATTTTGAGTCAGGTAAGTGGACGGTTGTTGAAGACCATCGAGGGAAAACGGTTTACAACATACATACAGGGAGTGCCACCACGATTAGCCAGTTGGGGAACTTGCCTGATGGTGTTGTTACTATTGCACCTGAAGGTCAATTTGTTAAGTGGGACGGGAAAAAATGGGTGCATGATACTGAAGCAGAAAAAACGGCGCAGATTACTCTTTTGACGCAGCAAAAAGACAGCCTTCTGACATTTGCCACATCAAAAATCGGACCGCTACAGGATGCTGTTGATCTGGGCATTGCAACCGATGCGGAAACAGTGCTTTTACTGGCGTGGAAAAAATATAGGGTCCTGATTAATCGTATTAAGCCAGATGATGCGTCAGATATTAGCTGGCCAGAACAACCAGCTTAGAGAATTAAGAGCAGTTATGTCAGTTTTGAATACATTTATTCTGAAATGTTACAGGATGGATTTTACAAATGTATGTGGAGTCATTATCTATATTTGATAATACCATGGACATGGCTCCTATTTTAACATTATCACCAATAATAACACCGCCAATAATGCAAGAATTTGCGCCAATCGTTACGTTATTACCTATAGTTGCTACGGAGTGATCATCATCATCCCTGACGCCTATTGTAACATTTTGATGTATAATGGCATTGTTGCCTATTCTTACTGCATCAGAGATAACAACACCTGTTAGATGTACAAAATTCGGTTTTTTACCAATGGAGGCTCTTAAACCTATCTCTGATGCGTATTTTAATTGTAGTGCCCAGTTTATTTTTTTCGCGGCACGTTTCTGAGATTTATTACCATGGATATACATTTGATTCGCGAGTCTCCACCACATTAAAAAATGGCGAGTCCGGCATCTATGAGCGATTAATAGGCGTAGTGGAGTTATTTTTCCCTTTGGGGTTATCTCATCTCTCCACATCTGTTTTAATGATTTGCTTTTTTTTGAAAGTAAAAAAGTAATTATAGATATGGTTTTCATTTGTCATTGCCATATTAAATAAAATAACGATTTCAAACATTTTCGAGTACACATTACATCAAATGTCTGTCCAACGTTATAGCCAATCGAGGGAGGATAGCAAATAAGTTGCAAGGTGTCTGTAACAACCTCCAAAGTAACATGCTGGGTTTTTATACTTTGTTAAGTAGAGCTGAAATAATTACTTTATGGTATTATTTTTCACTGCCGCTCCGTTAAAATGCACATTAGGTATAATTATTGAAATTCTAATTATACCTAATACTAATAATTTTGATTAGACATAAGTAAGAAAATGCATGTAAGTACATGCTGTAAACACGTTACTCACTTACTATCCATGTGTCTGCCTCTTCAAACATTTCCTGAACGGTACGGCTTATCTGTTCCTTCTCATGCTTGCTGGCGTCAGTGTTGATCGCCGGCAGTGTCATCATCGGCTTAACCCGAACATCAGCATCGGGGAAGATCCGGTGAACCCTCCTGGTCAATTCGCCCAGAATGATATCTTTTGCACTGGGCAGCCCATCAAAATTCCTTTTGTCATAAACGAGTTCCACGAACATGCTTTAACTCCTCTTTACTGTGTTTAATGCCAGTATATACTGTATGTATAAACAGTATAAATGCGAGTGAGTTTATTATGAAGTTTTATTCACCAGCTGAGTTGCGCCAGATAGTTGCGCTTCCCTTATTTAGTGATCTTGTTCCATGCGGATTTCCCTCTCCAGCGCATGATTACGTTGAACAACGTATTGATCTCAATGAACTATTAGTTCAGCACCCATGTGCAACATACTTCGTGAAGTCATCCGGTGATTCTATGACTGGAGCGGGGATCGGAAATGGCGATTTGCTTGTCGTCGACCGTTCCAGAAAGCCTTCACATGGAGATATTGTTATCGCTGCCATCGATGGCGAATTCACGGTTAAACGTCTTCAGTTACATCCAATACTTATGCTTGTTCCTGAAAACAACGCTTATGCACCCATTACGATAAACAGCGAAGATACGCTGGATATCTTTGGGGTGGTGACGTTTATCGTGAAAGCGGCAAGCTGATATGTTTGCTCTGGTTGATGTGAACTCGTTTTATGCCAGTTGCGAGACTGCATTCCGGCCAGATCTGAAAGGCAGGCCGGTAGTTGTTCTGTCAAATAACGATGGCTGCGTTATCGCCCGTAACGCTGAAGCCAAAAGAGCTGGTGTGAAAATGGGGGATCCGTATTTCAAGCAGAAGGACTTATTCCGTCGATATGGCGTGGTTTGTTTCAGCAGCAATTACGAGCTTTATGCAGATATGTCCAGCAGAGTAATGTCCACGCTGGAGGCAATGTCTCCCCGCTGCGAAATATATTCAATTGATGAAGCCTTCTGTGACCTGACAGGTGTAAGAAACTGTCGGGTTTTGCAGGAATTTGGGCAGGAATTAAAAGATGCCGTTTATCAAAATACAGGTCTGGCGGTTGGCGTTGGTATTGCCCAGACAAAGACGCTGGCGAAACTGGCGAATCATGCAGCCAAAAAATGGCAGAGACAAACGGGTGGGGTGGTGGACTTATCTAACCTGGATCGCCAGCGCAAACTGATGGCTGCACTGCCGGTTGATGAGGTCTGGGGAGTAGGGCGCCGTATCAGCAAAAAGCTGGAGGCTATGGGGATTAAAACGGTTCTGGATCTGGCTGATACTGATATTCGTTTTATCCGGAAGCACTTTAATGTTGTCCTCGAGAGAACGGTGCGCGAACTGCGCGGCGAACCCTGTCTCGAACTGGAGGAATTTGCCCCCGTAAAGCAGGAAATTGTCTGTTCCAGATCATTCGGGGAACGTATTACGGATTATGACTCTATGCGACAGGCCATCTGCAGCTATGCGTCGCGCGCAGCAGAAAAGTTACGTGGAGAGCATCAGTATTGCCGCTTCATATCTACTTTTGTTAAAACGTCACCCTTTGCGTTGAACGAACCGTACTACGGTAACAGCGCGTCGGTGAAACTGCTCACCCCGACACAGGACAGCCGGGATATCATTGCAGCAGCGACGCGGAGTCTGGATGCAATATGGAAAGACGGGCACAGATATCAGAAAGCAGGGGTAATGCTGGGGGACTTCTTCAGTCAGGGCATCGCCCAGTTGAATCTGTTCGATGATAATGCGCCGCGCCGGGGTAGTGAGAAATTGATGGAAGTTCTGGATCATCTGAATGCAAAGGAAGGAAAGGGGGCGCTTTATTTCGCCGGACAGGGGATCCAGCAACAATGGGCGATGAAGAGAGAGATGCTGTCACCACGATACACGACCCGCTATGAGGACCTGCTTCAGGTTAAGTAACAGGCTTAATTAAATCTGCTCCCTGATTTTTCACATTCCCGACAGCACGCGTTACGGCATGCCATGTAAATTTATCAGCCGACACGGAACCGTCGGCCGCAATTTCTGCAGCTTCTTTCCCTCCGATGTCCTGTCTCATCCATTCGCGAGCGGCTTCTGGTGAAAGTACCAGAGGCCGCCTGTCGTGAATATCTACCAGTCCTTTGTCGGCAGCCGCCGTCACTATCAGGAAACCTTCTGCTTCATCTCCACGTTCAAATGGTGTGCTGCCGATCGCTGCCATGAATATCGGTTGGCCATCGGCTCGATGAATGAAGTAGGGCTGCTTCTTGTCGCCTTCCTTTTTCCATTCAAACCATCCATCAGCAAAGCAAATTGCTCGACCATGTTGCCAGAGTGGTTTAAACATTCTGCTGGTGGCCGCAGTTTCAGAGCGTGCGTTAATTAGCGGAGGTTTATCCCACCATCCGGGGGCGTATCCCCAGATGACTGGATCAAGATGCAACTGCTCATCACGTTCGCTCAGAAGCAGAACTTTTGTTCCTGGCGCTACGTTGAATCTTCCGATGGGTTCTGGATCGTATGGAATGTCGCGTTCTGATTCATCAGCGAGCAGGGCAAGATAATCTTCACGCGTCATCGATTGAACGAAACGTCCACACATAGACACCTCCAGTTTCCATACTGAAAGTATAGGTACTCAACGAATATCTTATAAAATACGTTCTGCAAAACAATTTAAATCTATCGGCGAATCATAAGCTTACAACACCTCCAAAATGTTGATTTACAGATGGAAAAATATCAATAAAATGCCTTTAATTCATGCTGATAGTGTAAAATCAGATGTATATCGGTCTGGTACATGGATATCGATACGACAGCGAAGTACAAATCTAATGGCGCAGTTCTTCCTCAAGCCCGTTATAGCGACAGCGTACGTCTCGATCCGTGGGTGTTTATGTTCTCTGCGGGTTATCGTTTTTAAATTTTTTTGCAAAACCTTTTGGCAAAACTGGTCATTTGATGACCAGTTTTGCCAACTCTTCAGCATTAACGAACATCATTCCAATGGTATTTTTTACCCGTTGTGTCCATGATGAAAATCTCCTTTTGGTAGTTTATTAACCAGGATTTCATAGACTTTTTCGCGTTGCCCTGACGATGGATGCCAAGCCACAATTCTGCAAGAGAGTTAAGATCATCGGCAGACCACGGCGTATTATAATCTCCAGTGAACTTTGTTTTCTCATCGACTAAATGGCTGTACCAAATATACATCGGGATTTGTAATGCCTCTTTCGGCGGTCTAACACCACCATGAGAATAAACCACCGAGCGAGCAGGATCACGGATCAGCGCATGATCGGAAAAATACATTACTGATGAGCGAGTGTTTTCCAGTGCATTGAATATATTACCCATCAGTTCATCAGTATAGCGAATTGAGTTATCATAACAATCGTCAGCTTTACTCTGGCCAAATAAGACAGTATGACTTTCTGGAAAACGTTGACAGGAAGGTTCATGACTGCCATATAAATGCAAGACAATAAGTTTCTTACCTGGCTTCTGCAATGCCTTATGTAATAACGGTAACAACGCCTCATCATAGCCATATTCTATCCATTCATGCTGATGTGCATTCATGGCAATCCCGGTAATTATATTGTTATGCGCCCCTCCATTTCCCTGGCGACTGTACCAGTATGTATCATAGCCAGCCTGGTTGGTGATATTAATAATATTATCGCTGTAATTACGCGGGTGACGGGTTTGCACTGAGTCAGCAGTAAGTGCCAGGGGGACGGCCATGATTGTTACCGGTGCAGGCGCAATCGCGTTATTAAACAGTAAAAGTTGCTGCTTTTGTTTGATAAGTTCAGGGGTGGTATCCCTTGTGTATCCATATATCCCCATATTTAACGCACGCGCAGATTCCCCGACGATAAGTATATAGTTTTCGATCCCGGTATCAGTTACTGTTATCTTATAATTGGGAATGTTTGTACCGATATCAGAAATTATGGCGTTATCTTGCATAGCCTGCATGAACTCTTTTCCGGTACTTACTGGAGTAGAGCGGATGACTCGTTGCACCAGACTTTCAACATTACTTTTCCTTATCTGGTGGAGATAAGCTTGCGAAAACAAAAAGAAAATTATTAAGCCCAAAATAACTATTGGGTAGTGACGAAATCGATAGGGTACAGGTCTCGCGCCAGTGTTTATAGAGTAAATAAAAAACATTACAAGTGTAAAGAACGTAACACAGTCGCGCCAATATAATCTCAGCATCGCTATTGCTTCACTGGGAGTTGTGTTCAAAACACTTAACGCAAATCCATAACTAAATTCTGAGTTGTAATTATTCCAGGCATGCAATTGAAGAGTGATATCAGCTGCGACGGGTATTAAAATTAAAGCAGCCAGAATATTTCTGAAAAAGACATACTGTAGGCATCGTAATGAAAGCATGATCATGAAAAACACAAGCGTCCGATTAATAACAGTGTTATATTTTGCAGTTAATATATTAACAC
>OIER01000248.1_pt1 | contig 48644 bp, 54 predicted proteins | sample 1581801 | NCBI WGS metagenome assembly OIER01 (sample SAMN03281006, study PRJEB24777) | human gut metagenome | isolation source: fecal sample PR165 from 1 month old male Malay infant, vaginally delivered... | reverse complement strand
CGGAATATATTGACTACTACAACAGCAGAAGAATTAGCCTGAAATTAAAAGGTCTGAGTCCAATTGAATATCGAACCCAGACCTATGTGCCTCGTGTTTAACTGTCCAACTTTTTGGGGTCAGTACACCCACGAGGCCCCCTGTATGTCTCAACAACAACAGTATGGCCTCTTACCGTGCTTAATGCAAGGAGGAGTAAACCATGAAACTGCCGCGAAACGCCCTTATCTGGTGCGTATTAATCGTGTGTATAACGCTCTTAATATTCACATGCCTGACCCGGAACCGCTTATGCGAACTCCGGCTAAAGGACGGGGACAGGGAGGTCGCGGCAAGCCTGGCTTACGAATCCAACGGTAAGTAGCAACCTGGAGGCGGGGGAAACCCCGCCTTTTCAGGGCTGAGTTGCTCGGACATGCCTGAAGCGCCTTTATGAAGGGGTTGCCGGTTCGCCGGTAGCCCCTTTTTCCATCCCGAAGGGTGCAGTCGCATGCATGAACAACCCGGAAGGTCTGTTCCCCTGCGGGGAACGGGGGAAGGGGGACGCGCCTTCGGCGCTGCCCCTCTGCTCCCTCCGCCTTGCCCTCTCTCCTGCCTGATTTTGCTGAAGTCAGCGCGCCATGAGTTACCTGCCTGTCTCTGGCTTCGGCCTGGTTTTCCCTGTGCTCTTCATCCCGGGCGTTATATCCGGCGTCCTGCTGGTTAACTTTCTCAGCTGCAGCTCAGTGGCCATAACCCGAAAACAGGGCAGGGCGATGGCCCCCTTCGGCTCCCGGCCAGCGCTGCTGTCCGGTCGTCGAGCCCCACTCCGCCAGGGCGGCCGCTGCGCACCCGCCAGGCTCCGCCGAACCCGCAAGCGGTTTCGGGCTGACGCTAGGGTCTGATGGCGAAGGTCAGGGGCTGCGGCTTCTCCGGCCGTGCCGTCCGGAACGCCTTCACCGCGCCGGCTGATGCCGTCGCTTTAATGGCGCCACGCCGTTCCGACGTGTCGGGTGTGTGCATCCTGTTCCCCCGGTGAAGCCATCCCCCGTGCGTCCTCACGCGGAGGGCTGCTTGTAGCACCGTCGTGTCGTCATCCGAAGGGTGAAATGCACTCCGCCAAAACTTTTTGCGTGCCGCAAAAACTTTCGTCTGCGCCCTTCTTCTGCCGCCCCGCCGTTGCTCCTTTTGCCCTTTGCCGCGAGAGAACTCACCAGGGAGATGACCAGCCATCACCACAGGAGAAAACCAGGATGCACACACGAAACGTCAACGTCAAAACCGCCGCTCAAGAATCTTCCAGAAAGATGGGGGGAAAAACCGTGTCGTACACGATCCTCGTCGCTGAGACGAAAAAAAACTCTGAGGAGGAATCGGACGTTCTGGAGTTCAGCAGCCTTGCAGAGCTGAAGAAACTGCGCAGAAACTGCCCCGAAACGATGCGCTGCACCTATTTCTACGCCCTCAGCAGCGGCGTCGATAAACAGTTCCGCCATATCCATGTGGCTGAAGCAGACCACTTCAAACAGTTTGTGCGCCTGATCGAGCGCGCAGGTATCGACATTTAAATCCGGTTCACCCCGTGCGGCACCCGCCGCACGGAACCTCATCAGACAGGAGCCAGAAACATGAGCGTTAACACCCCGACCGCAAAGGCCTGTTCCGGAAATGGGCATATGTCAGGCCCGGAGCCTAAAACAGCCTCTCTCATTGCGATTTATGGCAATGAGGCGAGCTATTCATGGAACGTTCTGGAGGATCTGAAAGCTGCAGGTGCTTCTTATACCCGCAGAAACATTATCGCCGATATGTTCCGCCGTCTGGGCGTTCAGTAACCCGGATTTTCCTTCGACCCGATGCGGTGCTGTATAGCAGTTACCGCCCGGAACTAAATCAAACAGGAGCCTGAAAGATGAACGTTAATCCTCCGACCGCTGCACCAATGGCCTTTTTCGTTCCGTCTCATAACGCCGTTTATGACCGCGCAACACAGCTGGACGGGCAGTGGGTGACTCAGCGTGAAGCGAAAACGCTGGAATCCCTTCGCCGTCTCTATCCGGATGCTGAGCTGATCTCCGCGACTCTGGTACAGGAAAAGCTGAATGACGGCTATCGCCGTCCCTGGGTGGAAATCACCGAGGCCCGGTATATCGACCAGCTGGAAACGTTGCCGCCAGTGGACTGGTGCAGGGGGTATGGCGGGGAGTCGTTCAAATCGATGGAGTTTACGGGCGGGGATGTGACAGCGATTTTTGTCCGGTATGGCGCGCGTTTCTTTGAGTGCCATGACCTGCACACCCGCCATCACCGTGAGCTGATTGGCGACGTGATCGCACGTTTCTGTCTCGATGCGTCGCTGAATTCCGCGCATTAAAAAAGCAGGGTTGCCCCTGCTTTCTCAACGCCGTATCTGGCCGACCAAAACGAGATACGGCAATCACAACCAAAGTAAGGAGATTGATCGTGAAATTTGACCCGCAAACTGTCGCACAGGCGAAGGCATTTGTAAATGCCCTCCGCGCCGGAAAACGCGCTCGCGTACCCGCGCTGCGCTTCTCACAGTGGCAGCCGTTCCTGTCCGTGGTAAATGCCGAAACGGGCTACGCCACCGATGCTGACTGTGGTCTGGCTGTCAGCGTCTACCCGGCGCTTGGACTGGCTTAACAGGAGACGGCCGCCTGCGGGCGGCCGGTAAGGAGAAACCATGTCACAACTGAGTTTTGAATCCCTGTTCCTGGCCGACCAGGCTGATCCGCAGCCGCGGGCTTCCGCACCGGCCCGGATGCTGTCGCCAGCTGAGGCGCGTAAAGAATTCGCCAGTGTCTTCCGTCAGATGGCGAAAAATATGCGCCGTTCCGAAGTGTTCCGCGACTTCATCACCCTCGCAGCCAGCGAGCTGGATATGGCCCGTATTCGCTCGCCGGAGAACATCGAAAACAGCCGTCGCATCTGCGAACGGTATAAGCCGGACGATCTGGACGCCATGAAGCAGCTGTTCTGCCTGTTGGTGGAGGGGCTGGCGGGTGAAATTCATGATTTCCTCGGCGCTCTGTATATGGAGCAGGAGCTGGGCGCGGACGAAATGGGGCAGTATTTCTCCCCGTCCTGCATCTCCCGCATGATGGCCGGACTACTCATGCCCGGCGCTCAGGAGACGATAAAGCGTGAGGGGTGGATGACGCTCGATGAGCCTGCCTGTGGTAGCGCCGGAATGGTCATTGCCTTTGCATACTGGATGGCTGAAGCGGGATATAACCCTTCACAACAGCTGTATGCCACCTGCACTGACATCGATCCAATGGTGGCAGATATGGCCTTTATCCAGCTGGCACTGCTGGGTATACCCGCGAAAGTCGTGACCGGTAATACGCTGACCCTGAAAGCGAACCGAGTGCGTTACACCCCTGTTTATTACTTCAATGACTGGCAGGGCCGTCTGGCATTTCGCAGTCGTCTGGATGCAATGAAAAAATTTCTGGCCACCGTGGCCGCCTGACTGACAGAGCGGCAGGGCAGACCTGCCGCAGGGAGAGAGAAAATGACAAGCAACACACTGAACGCTGTTCCGGCCACCGTGCTGGAGACGATGGCAGAACGCCTGCAAGGCCAGGCTGAACCGATAAAAATCCGCAGCAACGACGATCACGCCGCGCTGGCTGCAGATGTGCTCTGGAAATTTGCCCGTAAAACCGGGCTGAACAGGGAAAGCGAAAGCGTGCAAACTGTCATCACGGATTTTCTGGCCAATCTGCTGCACCTGTGCGAACAGTGCGAGCCGGACGGGGCTGGCATCGAGGGATTTAATGCCCTGCTGAACATGGCCATGATGCACTATGAGCAGGAAAACGGAGGGGACAGCGAAGAACCTGTTTGATCGGGAGTCTGTGCCCTGATGGATACCATCAGGGCAACCGCAAAAAAACGCATCCCCTTCGGGGAAACGGGGAGGGCGAAAGCGCCTCCGGCGCTCCTGCCGTTCCCCGTTGCTGTGCTTCACTCCTTACCTGCGAGCATAGCCAGCATCCTGCTGGTTAACTTTCTCTGCTGCAGCTCAGTGGCCATAACCTGAAAACAGGGCAGGGTGATGGCCCCCTTCGGCTCCCGGCCAGCGCTGCTGTCCGGTCGTCGAGCCCCACTCCGCCAGGGCGGCCGCTGCGCACCCGCCAGGCTCCGCCGAACCCCTTCGGGTTTCGGGCCATACGGCTAGGGTCTGATGGCGAAGGTCAAAGGCTGCGGCTTCTCCGGCCGTGCCGTCCGGAACGCCTTCACCGCGCCGGCTGATGCCGTCGCTTTAAGGCCGCCACGCCGTTCCGACGTGTCGGGTGTGTGCATCCTGTTCCCCCGGTGAAGCCATCCCCCGTGTGTCCTCACGCGGAGGGCTGCTTGTAGCACCGTCGGGTCGTCATCCAAGGGGTGAAATGCACTCCGCCAAAACTTTTTGCGTGCCGCAAAAACTTTAGTCTCCGCCCCTTTCCTTCCGCCCTTCGCCGTTGCTCCTTTGCCCTTTGCCGCGAGAGAACTCACCAGGGAGATGGACAACCATCACCACAGGAGAAAACCAGGATGCACACACGAAACGTCAACGTCAAAACCGCCGCTCAAGAATCTACCGGAAGATGTGATTCAAACCTCACCATGTCCCAGTTCACGGATCTGTTTTGCTGGGTCCTGGCCGCATCGGAAGGGGAGCCACAACCGGCAATTTTTACGCCGCCAGAGAATGCCACTGAGCTGACGTTAATAAATGACGAATGCCCGGATTATATCTCTGTCTGGTTTGTAGATGGTCGCCCGGTGGCAGCTGCAATGCCGCTGGATAATTTTCATCGCGTTATTTCTTCATCTCTTACTAAATAATCAGGAGTAAATAAAAATGGTCAGTTTCGCAAGCCGCTATCGTATGCCTACATCGATCCGCAAAGACCGTCCGCTGACGAATGATGAATTACAGCGCATCGTTCCGAGCGCGTTCTCATCGGATAAACACGATTCACGCTCTGAACGTTATACGTATATCCCGACCATTAACATTCTTGATCGCTTACGTGATGAAGGTTTTCAGCCATATTATGCAACTCAGTCACGTACACGTGACCAGGATAAACGCGACTTTACAAAGCATATGCTTCGCCTGCGCCGTCATGACCAGATTAACGGAAAAGAAGTGCCGGAAATTATTCTGCTGAATAGCCATGATGGTTCAAGCAGCTATAAAATGATCCCCGGCATGTTCCGTCAGGTTTGCAGTAATGGTCTGGTTGCATGGAAGGATTTTGGTGAAATCCGCGTACCCCACAAAGGGGATATTGTCGGGCAGGTTATTGAAGGCGCTTACACGGTGCTGAAAACATTCGACGCGGTTGATGAAAATATAGACCTCATGAAAAGCATTCAGCTCACTTTGCCTGAGCAGCGCCTTTTGGGTGCGACCGCCCTGGAACTTAAATACGATGGAAAACCAGCGCCGATTACACCGGAGCAAATTATTAACCCTCGCCGTGTGCTCGACAGAGGCCAGGATTTATGGACCACGTTTAACGTGGTGCAGGAAAATGTGATCCGTGGGGGAATTCGTGGCAGAACGGAAAAAGGGAAGATGACCAGAACGCGGGAAGTCACCGGAATAGATGGTGACATCAAATTAAATCAGGTGCTCTGGAAAATGGCGGAGGAGTTTGCAAAACTGAAGGCCTGAAAATTAAGCCGCTCAACAGAGCGGCTTTTTACTGTTCGTTGTTAAGCGATGCTGTTTCAGTAGTTTTTATCTCATGCTCCTTACCCGCAACTGGCGCCAGGCGTTCAGAAAGTAACTTTTTTCTGGCCAACAAAACGCGATATATATTTTTGATATCCTGAGCATACGCCTTGCGCTGCACAATCAGCTTTTTGCTCGGCCCAGTATTATACATCCCCACGCTGTCCCAGTTTTTTCCGTATGACCTGAAGTTGTGCGCCAGTACCCATGCACCCGTATAAACGCAGATACATGGATCATTCAGCAGGCGCTCACGGGTAATATTGAAGTTTTTAAGTTTACCGTAATGAGAGCTGTTTACCTGCATCCCACAGACATCTTCTGTTCCATTCCTGTTAGATCCATTTATCGCACCCGGCTTAAGTCTGCTCTCTTTAATCGAAATTGACATAAGCAGCAGTGGATCAATTTGATAATCTTTCCCGGCCTGATCAAAGCACATTTGTGGAGCTGCGCCAGCAGACATGGAAAGGGTCAGCAATGCCGCAGGTAGTATCGATATTTTCATGGTTTGGCCTTTTAGCGAAATAAACGGGCTCTGGAGAGGCGCTTTAAAAAATACCCCGGCGGATCGTCGTAATCAAGTAAATTCACTACAAACGCGCGTGAGCGCTCTCCCGAAGGGATTTAACACCTGTCCGAAATAAACATGCCAGAACGGTAGACGGTATTAACATGCCGCTCTTTACTAACCCTTTTAAACATCACACCCCACGCAAGACTTCGTCTTGCAGATTTTTTCTTTTAATTCAGATGTATACCTGTGCTTATTATGCGGAATTATGCTGTGTGAACGATAAAGGTGTGTGCATCAGCACACATTGCAGTGCCTGAACCCCACACACTACAGTGCCTAATCAAGCACTGTAGTGTGTGCTAATCCAGCACTGCTGAGTGTGGGGATTGTGTGTATTCAATAAATAGAGTAACTTAAAAATGGGTAGTGCCTGATGAACACACACTACAGTGCCTGATGCACACACATGACAGTGCCTGATTAGCACACATCCAAAAGCCAGATTCACGCAAATCCTCAGTAAGTTACAGAACAACGTAACTCCGGGAACTGACATATAAGTAGCATTGCAGTGCCGCATCAGGCACTGCATGAAATTTTTGAGAAAATATCATGCCAAGAAAGAACATCTACTTTAAAGATAAAATTGACAGAGAAATAAATGATATTCTTGAGATTGAGTTACAAAAGGGCGCAACAACGTCTGACATGAACTATTCTTCAATAGTCAACGAATTAGTTCGACTCGGACTGATGGTATACAAATCAAAGGAAGAGGGCTCAACTTTCGATCTCGATGGTTTCCGACGCGACCTCATTAAGAAAGTCTCTGGCTCACGTGAAGGTATTATGATTCTCACCGCACTTGTCTCTGATATCTTTGTCACGATGAAGGGGCCAGACTCTGGAGTGAAGCTTGAAGAACTGATAAATGCCAACATCAGCTCGATTAACGATGCAGAAGATAAGGCTGAAAAAGACCACTTCCTGACGGATTAATTATTGGTTTCAGGCCGGACTTTTCCGGCCCTGTCGATCACTGAGGCTCACCCTCATCCCACGGAAGGTCTTCCTTTTCCACCTCCGTGATTTTTTCTTTTAAAAAAATTTCAAATTCCATACACAACACTTTCAGCGCCTGCGCATCCTCATTCTGGTCAAGCAATCTCTCAGTAAAATATCCAAGCGTATTCATTAACCTGGTGAGCATTTCGTCATTCAGACTACGGTTATGCACCTTTGCCATTGCCCTGATTTCATCTGCAAGGTTTTCAGGAATTCGCATGCTATATCCGGTTGTTTTCCCCGGAAGCAAAACTCTTTCACCCTCACGCCACATCCACAATTGCTCCTGCTTGGGCGAGGATTTAATTTCTCCAGCATCATCAAGAGATTCACCATCAAGTAATTGCCCTAGCCACTCTTCAAATCTCACCGCCAGAGCAATGAGCCGTTCACCCTCCGCAGTTTTAATGACAGGCTTGCCGGGCTGATAATTCAGCGACAACAAAAGCCTGGCAATAATTTCCTCATTCACACTTCTGTTGCCAGCTCTGGCACATATTCTCAGCTCCATAAGCAGATTATCCGGTGCACGCAATCGCCACTCCACCGCCTCACCTGGCTGGAACTTGCGTGGACGGCCGCGACCATCCCACATTTTTTCTTTAACTTTCATAGCTATAGATCCCGTAGGCCATTTCCGAACTTACTGGTCTACAAAGCCTACTCACTTACATATTCGGATAAATCTGAATGGCTCCAAAAAGTGTGACATGTGTCACGGTTTTTTTTTTTTTAGGGTCATGGGACAATTGCGCCCGCGTAAACAAGCACTTACGCGATTCACTTTTGTTTACTTCGGAGAAAACAAACATGTTAACCAAAGGCAGTGCCCTTAACGTCGGTAAGGGATGGGCGGTAGCGTCTTTATTCCGCAAAGCACGCGAAAATCGCCAGGCTAAATTTTACTTAAAGTCAGCAGGCGCTTTTTTAATTGCACTTATGGCCACTCACCCGGCATTCGCATCTGGTACCGACCTTCTTTCCTCGCAGAACGCCACGGTTAATTCCACCTTCGGCTCCGGCTCATCACTGGTTAAATGGTTCTACATCGCCGAAATCATCATGGGCCTGTTTATTTACATTAAGGCCCGCTCACCACTGGTATTCGTCGGTATCGTTATGGCAATCATCTTTACCCGTGTCGCCTTCGGTATCGCGAGCTAAATGATGAACGGGGAAGGAGATAAATATAACTTCCCGGAAACAATGAACCAGCAGAACCGCTATTTAGGCTTACCGATTGACGAATTGATTGTTACCGCACCCCTTTTAGTTTTGGGGGTGCTTAACAACCTGTCACTCGAACTTGGTGTAATCGCGGGAATCCTCTGGTTCATCGTCAGATATCTGAAAAAAGGGCAGGGGTCGTACTGGTTGCTTAATTTCTGCTACTGGCACCTGCCATCACTTTTATTCAAAGTAACCTTTCGCCAGATACCTGACTCAAGTTTCCGGCACTGGAGGGCATAGTTTTTCATGAAACTGAATATTAAAGGAGAGCGCGATAAACAACTCCGCTATGCGTTTATTGGTCTTTCAGCTTTAACTTTACTCATGAGTGCAGGGAATGTACTGACAGGGTCACTGGCATGGTATTTCGCCACAACCCAGAAAACCATCACCACGCCGTTAACGTTTAACCGCCCATTTGCATCAGATTCTAAAAGTGTCGATGCGACCGGTCTGACACAGTTCGCCGCTTCCTTTATTTACTGGCGACTCAACGTTACCCCGGAAAACATCGAACATAACCAGAAAATGATTCTTGGATTTGTCCCCTCCGCCGAACGGGACGTACTCAAGAAAGCCCTGGACATAGAAACTGAGCGCATCCAGAAAGCGGGCATCACCACCCAGTTCGACACGAAAGAAATTCGCGTCATGGATGATGGCTCCGTGCAGTACAGCGGGGTACTGAAATCCTCCACCACAAACGGCGCAATCATCACGCCACTGAAAGACCAGGAAAAAACCTACCGACTGAAACTGAGTTATGACAACGGTGTGATTAACCTCCACAGCTTTGAAGAACTCAAGCCGGTATCTTCCACTAACTGACAGGACTGCCCATGAAATTTCGCATTTCACCGGCAGCTGCTGCTGTGTTTCTGGCAGCGGGATTATTTACCAGCGGCCTCCGGGCCGCTTCCTCACCCGCAGCCATTCCGTTTGAGAACGACGCCGCCTTTAACGTCACTCTCAGCAACACCAACCCGAGTAAGGTTGTTGTAGACGGAGAACTCATTACCAGCATCAGCGGACCAACCGGTGCGTATGACCAGAGCCAGACCGAGGACGGAGCGCTTATTTTGTCTCCGCTTGTTGGCCAGAACTTCACCCTGTTTATCCAGACTGACCACGGTTCATCGCTGAGCCTGAACGTCAGGCCGCAGCCGGGTAACGGCAAAACACTGCGCTTCACCCCGATGTCACCACCACTTCGCAAGAACGACGATGCGAAGGCATGGGAAGAAGGGCAGACCTATGAAAAAACGCTGGTTGCGCTATCCCGCGCCGCAGTCAATGGCCAGGTGCCGGACGACTACCGGGAATACCCGGTCAGCCGCATGCCGGCTTACACACCCGCCAGTGATGTACGCCTGACGCCTGAACGCCAGTTTGTGGGCAACCACCTGCGGGTTGTTCGCTTCCGGATGAGCAACCCGGGCAGCATCACCCGCAGCCTCCGCGAGCGCGATTTCTGGCGCAAGGGCGTCCGGGCCGTAATGCTGTCGCAGAATCAGCTCTACGCTGGCGGTGAGGGCTATGCCTGGATTGTGTTTTCAGATGACGGAGACGCCCGCTCATGACCATCACCCTGAATGAAAACCTGAAAACCCGCCGCAAGCAACTGGCCATCCTGGCCGCCGTCATCATTGGCGGCGCAGCTGCAGCAGGCGGCGTAATGTGGTACGGGCAATACCAGCAAAAACAAAAGCAACCCGCACCGGTTGCAACACCAAACCTGACCGGTGTTGTGACCGCGACGTTTAACGAACAGGTCAACGATGCCGCGCTGACACAGCAGCAGGCAAAGACCTCCGCTCTTGAGCAAAACCTTGCCACGCTTGCTCAGCAGTTCGCGCAGAACAAGCTCACAACCGAGCAGAAGCTGGCCGAGAAGGACGCTGAAATACAGCGCTTGAATGACCAGCTAACGAAAGCCCCCGGCAGCAACCAGACCACTGGCCAGCAGACACCACCTGTTGGCCAGAACGGAACACCACTCCCCGGTCCCGTTGCTGGCGGTCAGGCCCGGCCACCCGAATACACCGTAACCCCTTCAGGCACACCGGCCGCCACTGGTGTGAATATGGGGCAGGGCGCAGCGTTCTACCCGGGCGGCTCTGGCCAGAGAATGACAGGTGGCCTGTCGACAACAAAGTTCAGCTACGACAGCCTGAAGAAAAAGCCAACTAAATTACCCTGGATTCCTTCCGGCTCATTCTCTGATGCTGTTCTGATTGAGGGGGCTGACGCGAACGCCAGCGTCACCGGTCAGCAGAATACCAGTCCTGTAACCATCCGCCTGCAGGGCAACATTCAGATGCCCAACAACAAGGAGTTCAACGCTGACGGCTGCTTTATTGTGGGTGAGATGTGGGGCGATATCTCCAGCGAACGCGGAAACGTCCGCACCCAGTCCATCAGCTGCATCCTGAAAAACGGCAAGCACGTGGACATGGAGTTTCAGGGGCATGTCAGCTTCCAGGGTAAAGGCGGCATTCGCGGCAAGCCAGTCATGCGAAACGGCATGATTGTCGGCTACGCCGGTGCAGCAGGCCTCCTGTCAGGTTTTGGTGAAGGTATCAAATCTGCCGCTACACCATCCGTCGGCCTCGGCGCCACAGCGGATGTCGGTGCCGGCGACGTGTTTAAGCAGGGCATAGGCGGCGGGGCCAGCAAGGCGGCCGACACGCTGAGCCAGTACTGGATTAAACGCGCTGAGCAGTACCACCCGGTAATTGATATCGGTGCCGGCAATCAGGTGACCGTTGTATTCCAGAAGGGCTTCCGCCTTGAAACCATCGAGGACGCCGAGGACGCGAAAGCGAAAGAGGAACTGCAGAAAGCCGGCAACGCCGCGCAGAACGCCGTGACTCCTCAACCGGCGAGCCAGACCACCGCATCAAGCACCACCTCAGTCGGCAACATCAACCCGGATGACGTTCTCCGCCAGGCCAGCCAGCTGCGCCTCGGTGACACCATCAACTGATGAGGAAATGCAGATGTCTGTACGTAAAGCAAAAGCACAGGGAGGCGGTCCCGACCGTAAAGCAAATGATGTGAACCGTCGGTTAAGGATGACCGTTAACTGGCTGTATTCGATTTGCTGGGTCCTCGGGTGAGTGGGCTTTATTGCGCTCATTATCAAAGGAGTTAGGGAGGAATATGCATTTCGCATCCTTGGTGCATTCCTCTTTGCCACCATCCTGATTCGTATACGACCACCCGTCTGGCCAGATGACACCGCCGAACCCCTCCCGGGGCCGACAGACGATGACAAAAGGGAGTGAAATGAAGGGACCACGCATAGATGACCGTATCAATTTTCTGAGGGGTATTGAACGGGACTGGAAAGACTGGTCTGCAGGAAAAAACACAAAACCCCAATGGATATTTTGGGTAGGGGTATTAACCGCTACAGGGATGCTGATTTTTAGCTTCTGGTCAGGCAATCAGAGGCTTACCGTGGCTTCCTTTGCTATTGGAATAGCATTTACTCTCGCCGGATTGTTACAGGCTGGTGAAACATGGGAAGAAAAAATACAGAAGAAAATTCGGTCATATGAGCCGCTTGATATTGATGCCATGCGTACCCTGGCCGTTTCTGTTTTTCACAAGGATAAGCTGACACGGGAAGAACTCAGACAGTGGCTGGACGCGGAGTTTAGCGCCATTTCTGATGCTGCTCTTCGTGGGGGAAGCCGTAATGCGTGATGAAGAGCGTAATAACTCACTGCTCAGGAAAATGCGGATGCATATTGCTGAATGGGAGGCTGGCCGGCCCACTCCGCAAGGAAATAAGTACATTTTCCTTTGGCTTGCAACCTTCATCGTTGTACTGGTAGCTACGGTTTCAGTGTTCCGCCCGTCATTGTTTGCACTGTGTTTCCTGATTGCCTGGTTTTTTCTGAGTCAGGAGATATTTAAGCGAATTATCCCGCGTTACAACGAAAGCTGGGAGGAGGTATTCGACAGGTTACTTTCTGATTATGAACCCCTGAACCTTTCTGCCTGGGAACACCTGAAGCACCAGGCTGAAACAGAAGGGCTGACGGTCAGCATTGTCAGCAACTGGTATCAGGAAGAAGTGAGGACCGTCTGGCCAGAAAAGAAACTTCACCTGAAGTTCCTTCATAAAGCCACTGACGGTAACGAGGAAATCTGAGAGTAATGAAGCGTACCAGAGCCATCGCATTACTGGTTATAACTGCCGGCGCGACCGGTGTTTCTGTTTACAACCATACCGGAGGGCTCACTGTATTACTCACCCTGGTGACCATAGGCGCACTTGCTCATGTCTCAACGTCTTCCTGTAATTCATTTCACTGGAGTGTTTATGTCTGCCAACATGGCACGCTACCCATTACTCAAAATCCTGCAAAATTACCGCTATATCCTCATTCCCGCACTGGTATTCACTATCGAACTCACAGTGTGGGCAGTGCTCAATATCAAAGGCGTGGGTGATATGGGCTGGGTCTCCTGGCGAGTGTCCCTGCTCTTAAGCGTGTTCCTCGTATACTTTAGCGGCACCGCCTTTAACAAACGCGATGACTGGTACTTTATGTATGGTTCAGTCGTTCCGTGGGGCAGAATGCTGATAGTGGCGAGTATTTATGGCTTTATCCAGATGGACCTGAACTTCCTGACGCTGGATATGTTTTATGCCGGCGTGTTTGGCAGCCTTGTTGTGCAGCTGGTTTTCACTGTGCTTCAGTGCAACTGCAAATAATCGAAACTGAGTATCACCCCTCCCTGAATACCCCTTAAATTAAAACCGGAGTTACCCCATGAAAAATCTACTGGGTGCTGCACTGCTGTGCAGCGCACTGACCGGCTGCGCCGGTCTCAATTCTGATTTCGACTGCAACAAGACCGCGACCGACCAGTGCCTGACTACCGGTGAGGCCAACAAGCTGGCCGCTCAGGGTAAAAGTCTGGATGACCTGACGGCAGAGAAAACCGCAAAAAAGCCTGTGGGTGAAACCCTGCCGGCACTGCGCAATTCAGCACCGGTCGTGAATCCCTTCCGTCCTGTCTCCGCCGCAGCAACCGGAATCACCGCCGCTAAGCCTGGCGCACAGCGCCCTCTGACCACTGCGCCGGCGAAATCGTCTGGTTCGCTGGTCACGCCGCTGACCACGTCCAGTCATGCCACCCCTGTGCCGGTTAACACGGCGGGCCGCGTTCCGGTTCAGCGTATTCCTGACGCCACGCAGCGCCTGTGGATTGCCCCCTGGGTGGACACAGACGACAACTTTCATCAGCCAGCTGTGGTCGAGTTCGTGAAAAACAAATCCCACTGGGATGAGAGCTACCGCGTTATCGGGGAGGGCGGGGAATGAGCAGCCATTACGTTACCGGCAAGAACGGCATCGATCACCTGGCGAAATCTTTAGTCCATTCACGGAAAGGAACGACGCAAATCACCGCCACACAGTCAGTCGATACCGACGATGAAACGCTGGCCGTTCTGAGCGTGAGCTGTAACTGGCAGATTAAGACCACCGGTGATGCACCGCACACCGGCCAGATGAACGAAGAAAAGCTGCGTCGCCTGGAGTTAATCCGGGCCGCTGCGGAGGGCCGAAAATGAGTTTTGTCGACAGCCTGATGGATATGCTGAAAAACGGGAAAGAGGAAGACGGGGCAGCAACGGCCCGCAACAACCTTTCCCAGACCTGGGACTATCCGTCCCTGGTCGCTGCGCTGCCGTACCGGTATTACGACGACAGGAATGAAATTTTCGTCAACGCCGGCTCTGCGGGCTTCATTATGGAGGCCGCCCCGCTTCCTGGCGCGAACGAGCAGGTGATGGCCGCGCTCGATGACATGCTGCGTAAGAAGCTTCCCCGCCAGACTCCTGTGACCGTCATTATGCTTGCCAGCAAGTGTGTCGGGGAACGTATCGATCGCGGCGTGAGTAACGACATGTGGAAAGGGGAGATGGCCGAACACCTCAATAAAATTACCCGCGCGTTCTGGCAGCGTTCCGCGCTGCACGGCCTGGCCAACGAACGGGAATACCCGCTCTACCTGCGTAACTACCGTATCTTTATTGTCTACGGTCAGCCCATTAAGCGCGCTTCCCAGGTTCAGCGGGTGATGGATGACCTGATTCAGATACGTAACACTATCCGCGTCTCACTGGGAGCCGCGCGCATCGACAGCATGAACACCGATGTGCACGCTTTCCTGTCTGCGGTACGCGAGCAGATGAACTACCGTCAGGAACAGGTGCTGACGTCCTCCGGGGACTACAACGAGGATGAGAAGCTCAACCGCCAGGTGGTTGATCCCGGGATTGACCTGAAGGTGCATCCATCGCATATCCGGATGGAGCTGCCGGAAACCATTGACGCGCGCGGGACACGCCTGCCGGCATCAGCATGTCGGATCATTAACATGCAGCTTGCTAAAAACCCGCGTCGATTCGCGCTCTGGCAGGGGGCTGACAATCTGCAGAACCTGCGTTTTCCCGACCTCGGGATACCCTGCCCCTTTATGCTGACCTGGACGACGGCGCTGGAAGAACAGACCAAAAGTCAGAGCGAGGCTTTCCGTAAAGACCAGGACCTGTCTAAAAAGGCCAACTCAGCCTACGCTGCACTGTTCCCCAACACCAAAAAGGCTGCAGAGGAATGGCGGCGTACCCGGGAGCAGCTTCACAGCAATGAAATCGCGCTCTGCAATACCTACTTCAACCTGACCCTGTTCGCCCCGGATAACAATACCGAGGCACAGAAGTGTGAACTGGCCGCCGTCAACGTGTTCCGTAAGAACGAGCTGGAAATGGTGACGATACAGTACCAGCAGATGCGCAACTGGCTGGCCAGCTTCCCGTTCGTCATGCAGGAAGGGATGTGGGAAGACCTGAAGATGACGGGGGCAACGCTACGCTCCAAGTCATGGAACGCGGTGAGCCTGATGCCGGTCGTCGCCGAACGCCAGCTGTCCAACGTGGGTATGCCACTGCCGACCTACCGCAACCAGGTGGCATTCTACGACATGTTTGGTGAAGAGAACGGCAGTACCAACTTTAACATCGCCGTCACCGGCACGTCCGGGGCCGGTAAATCCTTCCTGACGCAGGGCATTCTTCGTGACGTACTGAATGCCGGGGGATTCGCCTGGGTTATCGACATGGGGGACAGCTACAAGAACTACTGTCACCAGGCCGGCGGGGTTTATCTCGATGGCTCTAAACTGCGCTTTAACCCGTTCGCCAACGTTAAGGACATTAATCATTCTGCGGAAGGGATTGTGCGCCTGCTGACGGTACTCGCCAGTCCGACGCAGCCGCTGGATGGCGTCTGTGAAGCAATCCTGCAGAAAGCGGTAATGGATGCGTGGGAGAAGAAGGCAAACAAAGCCCGTATCGACGACATTCATAATTACCTGACCAATGAGGACGTGAATCAGGCGTCAGCAGATAAGCCGACCATCATCGCGCGCCTTGCTGAGCTGGCCATGCTGCTCGAGACCTACTGCACCTGGGGACCCGACGGAGAATACTTCAACGCCGACACCCCGACGCTCGATGGTGAAACCCGCTTCGCGGTGCTGGAGCTGCTGAGCCTGGAAGACAAGCCGAAGCTGCTCTCGTCCATCCTGTTCTCGCTCATTCTGGCGATTCAGGAAAAGATGTACCACAGCCCGCGCGACCTCAAAAAAGTCTGCATCATCGACGAGGCCTGGCGCCTGCTGGGTGGCTCCAACCCGCACGCGGCACGGTTTATCGAAACCGGCTACCGCACCGTGCGTCGTCACCGTGGCGCGTTTATAACCATCACCCAGGGCATTAAGGACTTCAGCGCCAGTAAGGAAGCGGAAGCCGCCTGGAACAACAGCTCCACCAAAATCACCCTCCTGCAGGATGCGAAGGCGTTTAAACAGTACCTTGCCGATAACCCGGATCAGTTCTCGGACATGGAAAAAGAAGTTATCCGTGGCTTCCAGCCAGCCCTGCAGACCGGCTACAGCTCCCTGCTGATAAATGCCGGTGAATACAGCTCCTTCCATCGCCTGTTCGTCGATCCCGTGACGCGTGCCATGTTCAGCTCGCGCGGCGAGGACTTTGCTTTCATGCAGAAAGCGCAGAAAGAAGCGGGGGCAACTGCGGAAGAAGCGGCGTATATGCTGGCGGAGAAAAAATACGGCAGTGAACTTCGCGAACTTGAAGAGTGGGTGAAAGCAGCATGAGTGAACAACAGGACAAGCCGTATGACGGCGACACCGTCCGCGACGGTGTAACGATCGCCAGCAAAACATCCCGCTGGGTTAAAGCCGGCATGCAGGGGCTGGCGGGACTTCTGGTTATGACAGGCGTGGCATATGTGACGGCGAAAGCCGTCACCCCGGAGGTGGTGGTCTTCGACATGAAGGGAACGGTGGACCTCTTTAAGCAGCAGTCCGCGCAGCTGCCGCTCGATGAAGGTCGGGCAAAAGCGATGACAGTGCAGTTCAACGCAGCGCTGACGGAGAGTCTCACGGAGTGGCAGGCCTCACACAACGCCATCATCCTGGTGAAACCGGCGGTGATAAGCCCGCAGCGCGATATCACGAATGAAATCCGTGTTGATATCGCACGACGCACCCAGGGGGGCCAGTGAAAAAACGACTGCAGCTGACGGCCATGATGCTGCTGATGCTCTCCGCCGGCAGCGGGGCGAAAGATCTCGGTACCTGGGGCAACGTCTTCGAGCCTGCAGAGCAGGACATGCTGGCGTTTATCCAGAATCGCCTGAAGGGAATGGAGCAGACGGGCGAACTGGACCGCCTTCGCAAAGAGGCAACGGAAAGAGTGAAGGAGCATGCGGTACGTCCGACGCCGGTGGAAGGGCTCACAAAAGCGAAGGAATACCGCAGCTTTGCCTGGGACCCGACATTTACCGTGAAGGAAACGATCACAGACATGCAGGGCAACGTGATCGCCCGCAAGGGTGACACGGTCAATCCTCTGGATAAGGTGCCCTTCAGCCAGGTGCTCTTTTTTATCGACGGCGATGACAAGGAGCAGGTGAACTGGGCACGACAGCAGCTCGCCGGCCAGACCAGCGTGAAGGTCATCCTGGTGAACGGCAACATCAAAGAAACCAGTGATGCGCTGAATGAACGTATCTACTTCGACCAGTCTGGCGTACTGACCCGTAAATTCGGTTTTGAACACATCCCCGCGCGGATATCGCGCGACGGCCGCGTGATGAAAGTGGAAGAAATACCTGTTAAGGGAGACGGTAAATGATATTTCTGCTTGTTCTGTCCGTTATAACGGGTATCGCAGGTTGTGCGATTACAACAGCATGGTTACCGGCGAACCTGCGCTGGCAGGGAGTCCAGTGCGCGGTATTTACCCTGATTATTCAGGGCTGCATTCTTAAGGTCATACCACTCGACACGGACGGTAGCGGACTTTTGATTGCTGCCGGACTGATGCTTTCCCAGTGGTTCGCCCCCCTTATCGCTAAAGAGACAAGGAAATTGAGAGTGCATTTCAGGATACCTTCAGTGCCCGGTTATCTGCTGATGTACATCCTGTGCCTGGTGCTGATCGGTGCCAGCTGGTTTCCCATCTGGATGGTTTTGAGATGAGATAATACCAGCTGCTTACCAGAAGCTTTTGAGAAGTAAAAAAGTCAGTCCAAAAAATACGACAGTGAAACATATCGCCAGAATGAAATACGGCACGCGGTAATTCGAGGCATCGCTACCTGTTATCTGCCGCAGGTTTAAATCAGCAATTAAGGATGACCAGGTCAGAACAAACATGAAGCAGATAAAAAATAAAGTCAGAAAGACATAATCAGCAAAAGATGTCGCTGGAATGCACGACCTCGCTCCAGTACTGAGAAGAGCAAATAAGGTGCCGGAGGCAATTAAATCCCTCACCAGATTTCGGGTTGCTTCAAGTTGATTATCAGTTGGCTGTATACGCCTGAGTCTGTACATCATTTTCCCCATTCTTTCCGTTCCCGTGTTTTAGCCAGTCCGCAAGAATTCTGATGATGCACGGTAAAATACATTAAAGGTACTCAAAATGACTGCAACAACGTTAGGTGACCTGTTTCCCGAAATGCGTCAGGCGGTTACATCCCCTCGACGTTACGCCAGAAAACCGCGCAAACCCGCTGAGATAACGCCGCGCATGGGAACAGCAGAACGACTGAAGACGCTGTACCCCGAAATTGACTCCTGGCATCCGGTACTGGTGACCAAAGCCTGGCTCCACTGGTGTGAGCAGAACCAGCAGGACAGCCGGGAGCCGTCCAGGCGTGATGAACGTTTCCCGGACTACATCATTCACCTCTTACTGGAGAACATGCGGGCCGAGGACAGCGCGAAACGTAAAAAGGGCACGACGCTGTCACTTTCCGAGCGTCTCGACAGGTTGTTTGCAGGCGAAGGGCAGGAGAACGCTGAATGTCACTGATACACAATAACACTGTGCCCCCTGCGTCTCAGCACATGACAGGCCACAATGCTGATACCAAAGGCGGCGACGAAACCGTGAATCAACTCTGTCAGCTGTACCCTGAGATCGCTTCATGGCAACCGGCGCTGATCGCCGGTGCCTGGCATCAGTGGTGCGCGAATAACCAGCGTCAGCCTATAGCGCCGGAGGAACGGGATGAGGCGTTTCCCCTGTACCTCGTCAGGCTTATCCGCAACAGAATGGAGGAGATGAACGCATGGCGTTAATCGGCTGCTTCACCGGCCCTCAGGGGCAGCAGGGGCTGCAGGGAGTGCTCACCTGTTTGCGCGATACCGAGGGCATGACCGCTATTCTGGTCGTCGTTGCGCTGCTCGCTGCCTGGATTGTTGTTCAGTACGTGGCATGTGCACGGCGTGAACGCCGGATGTGGGAGAGCAGACCGGGAAAACCCCTCCCTCTCCCACAATTTGGTAATGCCTGTCATGCAACTGCTGTGCATGACTTTGCAAACCGGAATTATTACCAGGCGATGCTGGCCGAGATGGAAAAAGCGCTGTTTTCGGCAGGCTATGAATTGACGCGGGATGCATCGCGCAGCACACGGCTGGCAAATACAGACAGACGTGACATCAGCCGGAAAGTGACTCGTGTGCGCCACAGCTATATGACCCCGCTCATCTCAGAACAGATGCTGAATGACAGCATTGATGATGCCATGAAAAATGGTTCCGCAGATGAATGGCTGAATCTGCTTATCCAGGGCAGTGAGCGGGAAGGGTGGTATATCACCCGAACCGCAGAGGCGGCAGGAGCGGTACTAAGCGACAGGCAAAAATGTCTCTGGCCGCTCAGGCAGGTGATGATCACCCTGAAGTCAGACAGCCTCGTCATTACCCGTGATTTCGTTCAGGGGCTGAACGCAGCGGCCGACGCTGTAAGCAACATGGCGTTCCCCGACATGGCTGATGAACCAGACCTCAGCGCTGTGCCTGTGAACATCTGTGGATTTCAGGTGACACTGATGCGCCAGCTCTGCAGCACCCCGCCGGGATTTTTCCCGGATGAAAGCGGCAGCAGTGTACCGGATGAATTGTTCAGTCAGATGCCTGAGCTAAAGTACGGTGAGAAGCGTATTGTCGTCTTTGCGCAGATAACGTCAGCACCTGCGAAAGACGTCCTGGCCCGATTCATCAGAACCGTCGGCGACCGTATTGCGGCAGGAGAGGAATATGCGGCTGATTACGATGATGACAACGGGTATGCCTTTATCGTCCTGCGGACCAGAAGACCCCACTGATTCAACCGCGCTGCCCTTCAGGATGTTCGGTGCTCACTGCGTTGCGCTCCGCCTCAGCCTGAATGGCCTCACGGTTTCCGATTAACCCCCGACTAGGTAATGCCATGAAAAAAGACCCTGATACTGAAAAGGGCCAGAATGTTACAGCCGTTCGTCATGATGAAAAATCGGCTTTACGGCTTAAGGCCATTCTTGCAGAAAATCCCCTTTATTATCCCTCAATAGTGTTAAGAGCTGGCTTACTGGCTCTTGAGGATATGTCCAAAGACCAGCGGCTGGCATTCATCATGAAGGCGGCCGACAAAACCAAAAACCATTAATCCTGTTTTAAGCCCTCCCGCCGTCCGGTGGCTGCGGCACTCCCGGAGATACCCCATGACTCACCCTGAATCTGTCAGGCCGGTGACGGTTACCCGTGACCGCAACGGCTTCTGGACGCACCCTCATTATTTTGCACCTGCCAGTGAAGAGGCCACACAGACTGAGTTTGGCGACTGGATGCGCCAGCACAATCTGATCTGTGCCACCCGCTGGATGGAAAACGACGCGCCTCCCCAGGTGATCGCCGACTGGGAAAAGGGAAAACAAAACATCAGTGACTGGCTTCCTTCCGCGCCAGAGGGGGAGGGCTGGTTCATTGGCTCCATTCATGACACTGAGGACGGCCCGGTCTGTGTATGGCTGCGGGAGGTGAAATGAAGCGTTTTTCATGGCTTGCCGGCGTGATGCTGGTCCTGCTGTCCTGGATGCCAGCTCAGGCAACGGCCGCAGCCAGCAACGCGGGTGATGGCCGCTGGGTTAACCCGATAAGCGATGTCTGCTGGAAGTGTCTGTTTCCGATGACGCTCGGGAATATTCAGCTGGCCGCCGGTCCACAAAAGGATACCAACAACCCGGCTTCGCCGATCCAGATTTGCTCATATGGTGTGTTTTATCGTATCGGTCTGGCCATCGGGTTCTGGGAGCCAATGGCGATGGTGGACGTAACCCGTGAGCCTGGCGTCATGGTCAACATGGGCGGCTTTAAAATCGATCTCGGACGAACGGGAACGGGAACCGCCGGGCAGAGTGACCGGCCCGCTGCCGGCACGTTCTACCATGTTCACTGGTACAAATATCCGCTGATTTTCTGGCTGAACATCATCACCAGCCTGGGGTGTCTGCAAACCGGCGACATGGATATTGCCTATCTCTCCGAAGTTGATCCTCTCTGGAATGACAGCACGCTTTCAATGCTGATTAACCCCGAGGCTGCGCTGTTCGGCAACCTGATCGCTCACGGGGCCTGTGCTGCTGACGCAGTTGCATCATCTGCGGGTCTTCCTCTGTCGCCGCTGTTCTGGTGCGCGGGAAGTCAGGGGTCTATCTACCCGCTAACAGGCTTTACCAGCGGTGAGTTTTCTCCGCTCGAGGCCTCTCTGCTGGTCGGAGAGCGAATGGCCTTCAAGATGCATCGTGAGGGGCTGGTCTGGAACTCTGTGGGCGCGGACGTCGCCGTATGTAACCAGTATCCATCCCCGATCATCCCGAAAGAGCGATGGCGATACCAGATGGTGAACATGTACCCCGAACCGGGCAACTGCCATCCCTTCGGGGCCAGCACGCAGCTCTGGGGCACGACGCATAACTCGCCATCCTCCAAAAAGAACTTCGGTTACCTCTTCTGGCGCAAACGTAACTGCGTATTCCTTTAAGGACATGACAATGAAAAACGCTTATCTCCGGGCGCTGACGATCAGCGTCATGATTGCTTTCGCGCCGCTGGCCCTGGCGAGCGCCCAGACCGATATCTCCGTCTCCGACCATAGCTGGATCAAAGGTCAGCAGGATGCGCTGGCAGCGATGAAGGAAGACCTGCAGGGGCATCCGGCGGCCGCACCCGTCTTACCGCAGCGGCAACTGGACCTGATTAACCACCTTCAGGGCGATATCGCAGCCCGGACCAACACGATGGGGGAAAAAGATACGTTCCCGGCTATTTACTTTGTGAGTCTCGGTATTCCACGTGAAGGTCTGCTGCCCATGCTGAAGGATGCCCGCCGTTACAACATTCCGCCAACGCTGCGCGGCCTGGTTAATAACGACATGCGACAGACCGCGGCGGCCATGTTTGAGCTGAGTAAGGAGGACAAAGACGCCGGCGTGCAAATCGATCCGACGTTGTTCACGCAGTACAACATCACGACAGTGCCGGCTCTGGTGGTGACCTGCCCTGGCCACTATGACGTCATCAGGGGAAGCCTGCCCCTGCAGCAGGCGCTGGAGAAAGTCGCTGAAAGCGGTGATTGTGCAGTAACGGCGCGCCATCTTCTGGAGGCTGCGAAATGAAAAAACGATTTTTAACTGTACTGATGCTTTTCCCGCTTCTGGCTGGCGCAGCCGATCCTGCCTTTGAGGCGGGAGCGAGCTTTGGCAAGGGTAATGCCTCCGCCGGTACGGGGGCCCTGAAAAATCCGGGAACCGTTACAGGTGCAATACCAGGCTATACCGCTAACCCACCGGAGAAAGGGTATTACGGCGGCGTGGATGGCGGCGATGGCGGGCTGGCCAGCAAGGGACAGGCTGCCCTGCAGGGGAATGATGCAGCACAGTCGGTGATCAGTTCCGGTACTAAAAACCCAGCCCCGACAATTGATCCTAACGCACCCTTTATTACCATAGGAAAAAATGCGGAGGGTACGGCAGGCGGGATCATGGATGGCAGCAGCCAGCAGTGTAAGGAGACCACGGTGTCCAAATCGACGTTTGAAAACTACACCTGCAGCGCCGATGTCGCAGTGTCAAAAACCTGCACACGAGACACGCAAATCGACGGTCACTATGAAGACCGTACCTCCACCAAAACGGTGGTGATCCCGCCGGAAACCCTTGAGCTGAATAAACTTAATGACAATACACTTGAATTTATTCTCCCCCTGAATGAACCAGGATCAACGATGCTGGAGGGAACTATCACAACCTCCCAGAAAAACAGTGTCTCAAACCCCTTTTTCAGTTCCACGCTAACGTTCTACGGAACATCGGTAAAGCTTAAAAACGTGAATAATACGTTTGCTGTTGGTGTCGGACAGCAGGTTGTCCCTGCAGATGGCTTACTTCGGGGGACGCTAACCAATAGCATCCCTGACTACATTAAGCAGATGATGCAGACGATAATGCAGGCCAAATATGGAAAAAATGGCAATTTCGCAAAAATCTCCGCAACGATCACGTTGGCAACAACCATCAAGGTATGGATACCGTCAACCACTACCCCATCTGTTTGCCCAAACAGCCCCGGGGGGAAACTGACCGGCTCAGTTTGTTCTATTCCTGGCGGAGACAGACAGGTCGTGGTTGAGGGAATAACCCAGACCGTTCACAGCGATTGCTGGCAGTACACAGACACTTATCTGGTCAGTGAAAATACCACCGGTACCTGCGCTTCTTTGATCGGCAATTCCGCCTGCACTAAATCCGGCGAAACCTGTTCAGAGTATGTGGACGGCACCTGTTCCCATAAAGACTACACCTATCAATGCCAGACCGTACATTCATCTACCGGCCTGGTCTGCGGCGGTGAGTACATCTGTAAATCAGGTGATTGCGACGAGACCAACGGCGCAGGAGATAACGGATTCGATACTGCTGTGGCAAAGCTTGCTGGTTTGGCTTCAGCAGCTGAGGACGTGAGGGATGAGAGCAGCACCATCGATGTAAAAGCTTTTACGGGCAAGCCCATGAGCTGCCGTAAGGCATTTGCGGGATTCTCTAACTGCTGTAAAGACTCCGGATGGGGTCAGGACTCGGGTCTGGCCGCCTGTAATGACGACGAACTGGCTCTTGGAAAGGCAAAGGCCAAGAAAATCACCGTCAGCGTGGGTGAGCGTTGTGACCATCAGGTTCTCGGAGCCTGTATCCAGAAAAGCCAGGTGTACTGTGTTTTTGACGGCAAGCTTGCTCGCATCATTCAGGAGCAGGGGCGTCGCGACCAGCTGGGCGTTAAGTTCGGCAGCGGTGACAGTCCGAACTGCCGGGGGATCACGGTTCCGGAGCTGCAGAGTATCGACTTCGACAAAATCAACTTCTCAGACTTCTACGAGGATTTGATGAAGAACCAGAAAATCCCCGATACCAGCGCGCAGGTCAAGCAGATTAAGGATCGCATCGCCGCGCAGGTGAACCAGCAGGGAGGTGGTAAATGAAGCGTGTCCTCTGTGGCCTGCTCATGGCGCTGGCGAGCCATATGGTGCTGGCCGAGGAGATTGTGACGCCGGCAGAGCCGTTCACCGGCTGGTCCTGGTACAACGAACCGAAAAAGCCGCCGGAGCAGTCCAGAAAGCCACAACAGCCTGCACCGCAGGCCATTCCGGATCTCAGCAAAATGTCCCCGATGGAGCAGGCCCGGGTGCTGAAAGGATACACACAGGAGGCGCTTAACCGCGCCATCCTGTTTCCCTCACGGGAAAACACGGCGACGTTCCTGCGCTGGCAGAAGTTCTGGACCGATCGGGCATCGATGTTCAGCCAGTCCTTTGCGGCGGCGCAGCTGAGCCACCCGGATCTCGACTACAACCTGGAGTATCCGCACTACAACAGCATGGCGCCGTTTATGCAGACCCGCGACCAGCAGACGCGGCAGAGCGCCGTGGAGCAGCTGGCGCAACAGTACGGTCTGTTCTACTTCTACCGGGGCAGTGACCCGATTGACGTGCAGATGGCGGGCGTGGTGGCGGACTTTGCGAAAACCAACGGGATTTCGCTTATCCCGGTATCGGTTGACGGTCAGGTGGCCGCCTCCCTGCCGCAGAGCCGTCCGGATACGGGGCAGTCCCGGTCAATGAATATTACGCACTTCCCGGCGCTCTACCTTGTTGACCCCCGGAGCAAGAATTACCGCGCGCTGTCATACGGCTTCATGACTCAGGATGACCTGTCTAAGCGATTCCTGAACGTGGCCACCGGCTTTAAACCGAATTCCTGAGAGTTTCTTATGACAAAAATGCTTTTACCCCTCATCCGTGATGCAGGGCGTTTTGCCCTGTTCACCCTTGTCTTCGGCCCGGCGCTGTTGCTGTACGGTATTGTGATAGCCATATCGCTGGAGGGCTCGCTGGCCGGGCAGTTTGTGAAAGAGGCGCAAACGCTAACCAAAGGCGCGCCCGATGGTAAGGTAATGCAGTGCGTTACGCATTATGAACCGGCACCACGACCCCGGCTACCTGAACCCGGCGAGGAGGCCAGTCCTCCTTCTTATCAGCTCCCGCCGATGTCGATTTGCCATCGTGAACCGGTTGACAGCGAACGCTGGACAAAGCCGATGGATGCCACGCTTTTCAACTTCTGGCTGATAGCTGCGCTCTTCGGCGCAACTCTGGGTTTTCTGACCCATCTGTATATTCATCGTCGCGCCTCTGTGCATGAGGGGCGTGATATCTTCCAAAAGGAAACACATGTATGAATGCATCCCTTGTTGCAGGACTGATTTTCTGGGGCACGATGGCGCGCGTACTGAGCGAGCTGATGACCTGGTCGGTTGAGCATACGCAGCAGGGGCTTTTATGGCTCTGCAATGGTATGTGGGCCGGGGCGGCTGGCATGGTGGTGTATGCCGTGTATCGCTGGTTCCGTGACGAAAGAGGGCAAACGCATAAGGAAGGCGACCATGAACATTAAAACCGGACTCACGGCTCTGCTGATGGCCATACCGCTGCTGGCGAACGCCGGGGCGCGCGAGGAGTTAGTGGCGCTTGAAGCGACAAAAACGGCCTCTGCTGACGCTGCAGCCGTCACCGCCTCCACCATTCCGGTTCCCGCGCCGGTAAACCTGATGTCGCTGCCGGACGGTCGCCAGGCAAACATGAAGGATTATGCGGTGGTGCTCTTTATGCAGGCGCACTGTCAGTACAGCGCGAAGTTTGACCCGCTGCTGAAGGGCTGGGCCGATGAGCATGCCATCAGGGTGTACCCGTACACCCTTGACGGCGGCGGGGACGTATCTTACCCGACCCCGATGATCCCGCGTAAGACGGACCCTAACTCTCCCATCGCAGATGAGATTGTCACCTTCTTCGGAAACGGTTTGCCAATTGCGACACCGACGGCCTTTATGGTCAACGTCAACACCCTGAAAGCCTATCCACTCACCCAGGGCGTGATGGAAATCCCCACGCTTGAAAGCCGTATGGCCAGCCTGATTCAGGCCGACCTGGATAATGTTGACCCGAAATCGCTGCCGCCGATGCCGGCAAGTGCGCAGGTCACCCCTCAGTAAGACAACCGGACTTCAACATGAATACAACATCGTATGCATTATCGCGTGCCGAGCGCGTGTGGCTGCTGTTCAGCATGACGTTGCTGGTATCTGCCGCGTTTTACGGGACGCTGGCCCATCGCGTGGTCAGCGCACTGTCCCGCCCGGAAATGACTCTTTACCTTCAGGACGTGCCGGTGCTGCTGCTCATTTCGCTGAGTGTCGGCTTCTTTTTCACTGCCACCGGGTTGTACATCTGCCGTCTGACCCTGTCCCGGAAACCCCGTGAGGAGATCGCATGAAATTCACCAGACTGAAAACCTGTGTCCGCAATCGCTTCATTAAACAGATGAAGGACTCTGAGGGGAGCAAAGAGTCCCGGCAGTGGGCGAATTTATTCACGCTGAAACTGCTGTACAGCCTTGTTTTCTTTATCTTCGCTGAAAGAATTTATGTGTGGTGGGCTGACAACACGCTGGCTGCCATGCCGGAGCCGCTTGTTCGTTCTGAACAGTTTACACTCTCGCTGCTCATCCATTATCCGCAGTATCTCCTGTGGGCGATCATGAGTGGTCTGTTTGCAGTACTGGTACTGCACTGCATTCTGTGCTGTGTGGGCAAACTTGAGGAATCCCTGTACTGCCGGATAACCCGAAAAGACAGCGGGTTGGAGCCTGAGAGAACAGAGGTGCCCAATGATTAAGGCACTGATAACGGCAGGCGCTGTCTTTCTGGCTGGGCTGGTTGCACTGCCGGCGAAGGCGGACGTCAACGGCGACCTGAACGGTTTCTTCAATAATCTGGGCTACAGCGGCAACGTGACTCAGGCACAGGCCTGGCAGGGACAGGCGGCCGGGTATTTCTCGGGTGGTTCTGTCTATCTGCGAAACCCCGTCAAAAACGTGCAGCTCATCTCAATGCAGTTGCCCTCCCTGAACGCCGGCTGCGGCGGTATCGATGCCTATCTGGGGTCGTTCAGTATGATCAGCGGCGAAGAAATCCAGCGATTCGTGAAGCAAATCATGAGCAACGCCGCTGGCTATGCCTTCGACCTGGCGCTTCAGACGATGGTACCGGAGCTGAAGCAGGCGAAAGACTTTCTGCAGAAACTGGCCAGTGACGTGAACAGCATGAACATGAGTTCATGCCAGGCCGCTCAGGGCATCATCGGCGGGCTATGGCCAGTGACGCAGGTCTCTCAGCAGAAAATCTGTCAGGACATTGCCGGCGAAACCAACATGTTTTCCGACTGGGCGGCTTCCCGTCAGGGCTGCACCGTCGGAGGACAGGGCGACAAAGTCACGGCTAAGGCCGGGGATGCTGAGAAGGATCAGGTGCTGAAGAACAAAAACCTTATCTGGGACACCCTCAGTAAGAATGGTCTTCTCGGCAACGACCGCGCGCTGAAGGAGCTGGTCATGAGTACCGTCGGCTCCATCATTTTCAACAAGGATGGCGATGTGACAATTCTGACGCCGCTGGTTGATAACCGCGACCTGATTAAAGTCCTGATGCGCGGGGGGACGGCGAAGGTCTACGGATGCGACGAATCCACTCTGTGTCTGGGACCTGTTGTCACCAGTCTGACGATTTCTGAGTCCAACGCTCTGGTCACGCTGGTTAAAAACCTGATGCTCTCAATGCAGAACAAGCTGGTCGACGATACTGCGCTGACCGATCAGGAAAAAGGCTTTGTGAACACCACCTCTGTACCGGTGCTGAAGTATCTGACTAACGCCCAGAGTATGGGGATGAGCGCCACGTACCTTCTGCAGGTTTCCGACTTCATTGCTCAGGACCTGATGATTCAGTACCTCCAGGAGCTGGTGAAACAGGCAAGCCTGTCTCTGGCCGGCAAGAACTTCCCTGAAGAAGCAGCCGCAAAACTACGCGACAACATCATTCATGCGCAGGGACTTCTCGCTGACATGAAGCTGCAGTCAGCAGCCGATCAGAACGCGCTGGACGGTATCGACCGCAACATGCAGTACCTGCAGCAACAGGTATCCACCATTGTTTCAGGCTCCTATCAAAGCAACTATCACTGGGGTGATCGCTGATGCTTGAGATATATACCATTTATGGCGGGGGAATGTGGAAAACGGCGCTGGACGCCGTTGTCACCCTTGTCGGCCAGAATACTTTCCACACCTTACTGCGTATTGCCGGCACCTTCGGTGTCCTGGCCGTACTGCTTACCTTCATCAAACAGCGTAACCCGATGGTTTTCGTTCAGTGGCTGGCGGTCTTCATGATCCTGACTTCCATCCTGCTGGTACCGAAACGCTCAGTGCAGGTCATTGACCTGTCCGATCCCGGTGCGGTCTGGGTAACCGATAACGTACCGGTTGGCCTGGCGGCTATCGCGTCGCTGACGACCAGTATCGGGTATAAGATGGCGTCAGTTTACGACATGCTGATGGCCAGACCCGACTCGGTGACCTACAGCAAAACCGGGATGCTGTTTGGCTCGCAGATTGTGGCAGAAACCAGTGACTTCGCCACGCAAAACCCGGAGCTGGCGCAGATGCTGCCGGATTACGTGGAAAACTGTGTGATCGGCGACATTCTTCTGAATGGTAAATACACCATCAATCAGCTGCTCAATTCCACTGACCCGCTGACGCTGATAACCAGTAACCCAAGCCCTCTGCGGGGCATCTTTAAGATGACCTCCACCTCACGTCAGTTCCTGACCTGCCAGCAGGCCGCAACGGAGATTAAAACGCTGGCGAATACCGACGTGAATCCGGGCAGTGCGACGTTCACCTGGCTGACGCATAAGGTCTTCGGTAACAAACTGAACGGCGCGGCGCTCCTGTCCAGTGCAATGGGTGAGAGTTACGGGTTCTTCTATGCCGGGGGCATGACGGCCGCGCAGATCATGAAGAACAACATCACGAACAGTGCAGTACGGCAGGGGATCAAGGGTTTTGCCGCTCGCTCATCCGATACGGCTAACCTGCTTAATCTGGCCACCGAGAACGCTGCAACAAAACAGCGACTCAGCTGGGCTGCAGGTAACGAGCTGGCGACCCGCACGCTGCCGTTTGCACAGTCTCTGCTGATGCTTATCCTGGTTTGCCTGTTCCCGCTGATGATTGCGCTGGCCGCGTCAAACCACACGCTTTTTGGCCTGAACACCCTGAAAATATACGTTTCCGGGTTTATCTATTTCCAGATGTGGCCGGTGATGTTCGCCATTCTTAACTATGCCGCCAACTACTGGCTGCAGAGTCAGTCCGGGGGCACGCCTCTGGTGCTGGCCAACAAGGATGTTGTGGCACTGCAGCATTCGGACGTGGCGAATCTGGCAGGTTATCTGTCCCTTTCCATTCCGGTGCTGTCGTTCTATCTGACCAAAGGTGCTGCGGCGATGGGCTCCCAGGTGGCAGGGAGCGTACTCAGCTCGGGCGCCTTCACGTCGGCAGGTGTGGCCGCGACCACTGCAGACGGAAACTGGTCGTTTAACAACATGTCGATGGACAATGTCAGCCAGAACAAGATGGATACGAACCTGATGCAGCGTCAGGGTCAGCAAACCTGGCAGGCGGATAACGGCTCCACGCAGACGCAGACGGCCGGTGGTCATACGGTTATCGACGGCTCGGGTGCAATGTCGAATCTGCCGGTGAACATGAAGCTCAGCCAGCTGGCCAGCAGTGGTTTCCAGGAGTCAGCCCGTCAGTCTCAGGTACAGGCACAGACTGCTCTCGATGGCTACAACCACAGCGTCACAAGTGGCTGGTCACAGCTCTCCCAGCTTTCTCATCAGACCGGTACCAGCGACAGCCTGATAAAAGGCAGTGAAAACAGCCAGGCCACTAACGCAACGCGCGGTGCCAGTATGATGATGTCTGCTGCAGAGAATTACGCGAAGGCGAATAATATCTCTACGCAGGAGGCTTACAACCAGCTGATGTCAAAATCTGTTGAAGGCAGTGTTAATGCGGGAGCAAGCGTTAAATTCAACACCGGCGATCAGGCATTCGGGAAAATTGGGAAATGGGCAACTGGAGTCAGTGCAGAAGCACATCTTGGTGCAGAAGTTAAAGGGGCGAGCGGAAGTTCGCATGGTACCCAGGAAACTCACTCCAGTAATCAGGATATGCGACACGACCAGAACAGCCAGGCAGTTAATGACTTCCGGCAGGGTATGGATATGGTTAAAAGTAGCCGAATCACCGAGGGTGCAAACCATTCCGAGAATGCAGCAAGCAACAATGTTCAGCAGTTTGCCGCAACACTCAATGATGCTGAAAGCCAGTACCATCAGTACACCACCAGTTCAACGCAGAGTAACGAGTTCAGCCGTATGGCCACCGTTGCTCAGAACCAGAGTGCAAGCCTCGATACGAACTATACGCAGGAGTTTGTGGACTGGGCGGCGAATAAATACGGTGATAAGGCTCAGTCCATGCTGACAAGTGCGCCGTCGGCGCGCGAAGCGGCAATGGAATTCGTTAATGAGCGTCTTAAACCTGAAATTATGGGCGACTATCAGCAGGGGAGAGCGGATCTTAGAAGCGGTAATGAGCATGCGGCATTCAGCGGTGAGCATATTGTTCAGCCAGCCCATGGCAGTCAGCAGGTATCAGGTACATCCGGTAATGTAGGAGGAGTAAGTTACAGTTCTCTGGATGGCGATGCTCATAGCCAGGGAGGTGTTGGCAATGTCCAGACATCAGGAGCTACTCAGGTCATAGGTTATGGAAGCCAGCAGGGTGGGCAGATTACACCTGCAGGTGAAAATATTTCTACTAGAACAACCGAGTATGTTTCGCGAGGGAATGAGCAACCAACAAATCATGAAGGACAATCTGCCGGACAGAGAAGCAGCTCGGGTAATATCACCTCGTCGGTAAGTATGGTTAACACCGGAAGACACTCAGCTGCAGATGAAAATGCCGGCCATATTGCAGAATCACATCCGGAGTTCCGTCATTCAGGAGTTGTTAGGGAGCAAGGGACCGTGCATGGCCAGGAAAGTGAAGTTACTCATAACCGTTCTGGTATTAATGTCGGCGGCGAAAAAGTACGTGGTGATGCTATGCAGGAGGCATACAAAGAAAATCAGGCTAAGCTGCATGAACATTCCTCGCAGGGTTTTGGTCCACAGAGTGAGTTACAACGACGAGTGGCGGAACAAAGATCTGAAAATGAGCATAAAATCAACGAATCTGCTGGAGAAATTGGTAAAAAACAATCCACTGTTCAGGCATCCAGTGATATATTGAAAGGAGAGCTTCATAATTCACAAAGTTCATTCTCGAATGGTTTAAATAAAGAGAAAATCAGTCAGGGGGAATCATCTCCTGCTGAACATGATGATGAAATGAAACGTAGATTAGCTGAGCTAAGAGAAAGGAAGACGGGCTGATTAGGAGGGTATATGGCATTCTCAAATGGTGATGCAAAAAAAGAAATTGCTGAGATTATCTCAGGGATTAGTAGTGATGAACGTCCAGTTTCATCGCCGAAGAAGGCTTTCCAGATTGTAGCTATATACCCTGTAATTATGATCCTCACAGCCATTCTGATGTGGTTTGCTTATTATGTCAGTCTGATTCAAGCAGGAGATAATAGCGGGCTAGGCTGGAAGTTCTATCTTGAAGCAGCACAGCTCGTTTTAGGGTATGGAGGATGGATATCTATAGGGGCGACAGCTGTTGTAGCAATATTCTTCATACTCATAAATTATTCTACCGTACTGGTATATCTATCTATACCTGAAGATATCAGGAATCGTTCGACATTAATCACTTCCTTAAGGTCCACAGTTAAGAAAATAGCCTTGTACCTATGGGGTAGCGCCACCTTGTTATCTTTCGTAGGGATGATAACTGATTGGGGAGTTTTACTGGCAGGGAGTATTCCAGCAGTTTTATTCATATCAATATTTGTTACTAATGGATATCTTGGAATACAGAGCACTCGTTACGGTCTGGGGCCATTGATGTCAACGGCCAGTAAGATGATGAGTAGATAGGAATGGTCAATATTCTATCTTAAGTGAAATTTAACCTCTGATGAAAATACAGTCCCGGAACTTCATACGTTGCCGGGATTTTTATACCCTCTCGCTGTAAATTAACATTCAAATCAGCCGATAACGTCTCTGTTAGCTCTGTCTCGCTAACGGGGACGTTTTTCTATGCACAGGATGAATTCATGAAATTAAAACAATTAGCCGTTGTAGGTCTGATCGCTTCTACTCTTGCACTGTCAGGTTGTGGTGCCATGTCCACTGCGGTGAAGAAGCGTAATCTCGATGTCAAAACTCAGATGAGTGAAACCATCTGGCTGGAGCCATCATCAGAGAAAACGGTTTATCTTCAGATCCGTAATACCTCTGACAAGGACATGTCTGGTCTGCAGGCACAAATTACAAATGAACTGGCCGCCAAAGGCTACCGCGTCACCAGTTCTCCTGACGCCGCCTACTACTGGATTCAGGCAAACGTGCTGAAAGCCGAAAAGATGGATCTGCGTGATGCGCAGGGCTTCCTCAAGACCGGGTACGAAGGTGCGGCAATGGGAGCGGCACTGGGTGCGGGTATTACGGCGTATAACTCGTCTTCAGCGGGCGCAACGCTGGGTGTAGGTCTTGCCAGTGGCCTGATTGGTATGGCTGCAGATGCAATGGTTGAAGACGTGAACTACACGATGGTGACCGATCTGCAAATTTCCGAGCGCAGCAAGGCGACCGTCACGACTGACAATATTGCTGCACTGAAGCAGGGAACCTCAGGCGTCAAGCTACAGACCAGCTCAGAACAGGGTAACCGCGCCAAATACCAGACCCGTGTGGTATCAAATGCCAACAAGGTAAACCTCAAGTTCGAAGAGGCGAAACCTGTCCTGGAAGCTCAGCTGGCCAAATCCATCGCCGGCATCATGTAATACCCTGCGGCTGTGGCGACCGTCACAGCCTGTTCCCCCTCAGACTGATATTTACCGCGTTCTTTCCGGAGCAGGGTGCGTCAGTGCTTTCTGTCAGTTACCAGTAATTACGCTTCCTCGCATGACTGCGCCAGGCGCAGCCCTGTCTGCGGCGAGCGTTGCGTCCTTAATTTCAAGGAGTTCGTCCATCATGATGCATCAGAGAAATGAACGTGCAGATTACTCAGCTGAATTCTGGTCGCTTATCCATCTGGAAAGCGAGCTGATGGCAGCAAGGGCCTGGATGAATGTATTCGGTTCACTTCCTGAGGGGCAGGGTATGACCATTGTTGCTTTCTGGGCTGGCTATGAATTTACCCTTTATGATCTGGAGCCCCGGGAGTGGCATTCAGCGGTTTATAGGGATGTGGCCTCGTCAGTCCGTTCTGTGGCTGCATACATTAATAAACAGGACTGGGAGGACGGATGTCAGCAGGCCAGGTATGAACTGAGTCAGATGTAATAACCTGACGATTAACCCCCCCACGCGGTACCACATTTTTTCATCACCCTTTTCAACGCTTCTTCTCTGATAACACACATCACCGAGCAGGTGATGCGATAACGGCCGGACAACACGCTATGAGCTTCGCAGGAAAAAACCTCACCCAGGGCGGGCAGATGACCGCCTACCGCTGGCGCATGTTCATTCAGGTGAACAACTGGATAGGATTCTGGATCTTCATCCTGTTCGCCGTACTGACTACCGCCATCTTTCTCTGGCGAATCCCTCAGGAAGCCCTGGATAACGGTTCCCTGTGGTGGTTCGCCAGTATCAACAGCAGCTTTATTGACCTTATGCCGGCATCGGGAACGCCAAAAATCTACGACGTTCACTACTGGTATGCGCCGACCGCGACGGCAATGGTGCTGAAAATGACCCTGCCGCAGATTTATACCGACCCGTACATGCAGGCGATGGGCGACCAGTGTCTGCGCGAGCTGCAATGGGCGGCTGGCGCCAGCGGGCTGTTCAGTATGGTGGTGTTTATCGCCGTGACCTGGTTTATCGCGAATATCGGCCGAAAGGAGAGCGAGGACGAATATCTCTCCGGCATGCAGCTGACCGACAAGCCAGCGGAAGTGAATAAATTACTGCGCAAAAACGGTGAGATCTCTGATCTGCGCGTAGGCGACCTGCATATGGTCAGGATGGCGGAGGTACTCAATTTCCTGATGCATGGCACTATCGGGGTGGGGAAGTCGACGCTGATACGCTGGTTACTCGACTACATCCGCAAACGCGGTGACCGGGCCATCATTTACGACTCAGGTTGTACCTTCACAGAAACCCACTATAACCCGTCCACCGATATCATCCTTAACGCCCACGACGAGCGATGTGCCAACTGGCAGATGTGGGGTGAGTGCGTTGACGCGGTCGATTACGACAACCTGGCCGCCAGCCTCATTCCGGTAGAAGGGGAATCCGATCCGTTCTGGGTATCCAGCTCGCGAACCATTTATGCCGATCTTGCAATTCGTATGTCGACGGACCCGGAACGGAGCATTGAGAAGTTCCTCAAAACCCTGCTGTCCCTCAGCATGAAAAATCTGCGTGACTATCTGGCCAACACGCCCTCAGCCAACCTGGTTGAGGAGAAGATCGAGAAAACGGCCATTTCCATTCGCTCGGTGGTAACCAACTACGCCAAAGCCCTTCGCTATCTGCAGGGGCTGGATGACGGAACGAAGCCGCCGTTCACCATCCGCGAGTGGATGACGCAGGAGCGCTATGACAGCAGCTGGCTGTTTATTTCAACCCAGGCACGTCACCGCAAGAGTGTACGCCCGCTGATCTCGCTGTGGGTATCTCTGGCCACGCTGATGCTGCAGAGCATGGGGGAGAACAGCGACCGCCGCGTATGGTTCATTATCGATGAAGCCCCCAGCCTGCAGCGCATCCCCGAGCTGGCCGAGACGCTTGCCGAGGCGCGTAAGTTTGGCGGATGTTTCGTGCTGGGGATGCAGAACATGGCCCAGCTGGTTCACGTTTACGGCCGCGAGCTGGCCAAAAGTATCTTCGACCTGATGAACACCCGTATGTACGGCCGCTCACCGAGTGCGGAGATGGCCAAAGTGGTGGAAGAGGAGCTGGGCAACCAGCGTAAGCGCAAAATCCGCGAGCAGAACAGCTACGGTCTGGACCAGGTGCGTGACGGTGTGTCCCTCGGTAAGGACGAGGTCAATAACCCGATTGTCGACTACGAGCAGATCATGCGTCTGCCGAACCTCAACTTTTATGTGCGCCTCCCGGGGGAGTATCCGGTCGTCCGTCTGAAGCTGAAATATCGCGCGCCGAAGAAGCGGCAGGCAGGCCTTCTCGAGCGCAATATCCGCGATGCACTGAGTCCGGAGCTGGAGAGGGTTATTCAGGAGAACGAGCGCGCAGCTGCAGCTGCAGGTCTGACGTTCCCGACCGGTGATGAAGTGCTGGAGAAGGGGAGCGAGACATCCTCTGCAGACGACAGTCCAGCTCCTGTTTCTTCTTCAGGATCATCCGGCGCGCCGGTAACTCCGGCCGCCGAAAATGTGGCTCGTACCCGAATGGAAGAACCGAAACCTTCGCGCAGCGCTGCATCTGAACGGAAGCCAGTACCAGCCAGGGAGCCCGTCACATCCCGGGCAGAACCAGTGGTTCAGCAAGAAGTCACTGAGAACAACAATCCGGTGACAGACCCTGTCACCGAAGACAAAAAAGATAACGTGGTTTCTCTGCGTATTGTCGGGCCGGCTAAAAGCACCTCTCAAACGCCGGACAAAGCACCGATCTTATCCGATGTATCCGGTAGCAAATCTGTGGCTGGCTCCGGGCAACCGATGCCGGATGCCCTCAAAGCCTTGCGAAACCGTCACCACATACCTGAACCGCCCGTCGCCTCACCTCTAAGCATGCTGCAGAGGGCACGCCAGCGCCCGGCCTCTTCGGAAAGCGATCCGCAGACAGAGGAAAACGGCGGTGAGTCCATGAACCTCGACATGAAGGTAACGGCACTGCCTGACGGCGGCCTGAGTCTGACGACGGCAGGGAAGTCAGTGACACCGCAGACCCCGGATGAAGCCCACAGCACCCACCGGCAGCTGGCGCAGGAAGAAGAGAACATTTTACTTCACCGTCACGCGGACGACCCGGGTTACGACGAAAACGACCATCACTATTACGACAGAGAGCCTGAACTATGATGTCAGTCGCCCCAGTAGCGTCAGCCGGCGAGGCTGCAGGCTACTACAGCAATTCCGATAACTACTATTTTCTGGGCAGCCTGCAGAGCCTCTGGATGGGTGAGGGGGCAAAAGAGCTGGGCCTTGAGGGCAACATCCGTGGCGATGATCTGACGGCCGTGCTCGAGGGCCGTCTGCCGGACGGCTCACGGCTTGGCAAGGAGGTTAACGGACAGCACGTCCACCGCCCCGGTCATGACCTGACCTTTTCCGCCCCCAAGAGCGTGTCCATTCTGGCACTCATCGGCAACGATAAAGAAATGGTGGAAGCACATAACCATGCCGTCCGCGTGGCGGCCGGCTATGTGGAGAAGCTCATCTCGGCCCGCGACACGAAAGACGGCGTTACGTCCATCGTACACACCGGCAAGATGGTGGCGGCCGCCTATACGCATGATACCTCGCGCAATCTTGATCCGCAGTTGCACACCCATCTCCTGATTGCCAACATGACGGAGTATGCGGGCAAATGGAAAGCCCTGGCCACGGACTATATCCATAACGCGGGCTTTATCGAAACCGTCATGAAGCATCAGGTCACGCTTGGGAAAATTTATCGCAGCGCGCTGCGTGAGCGGGTTGAAGCGCTCGGCCATGAAGTGGAAGAAGTAGGCAAGCATGGCATGTGGGAGATTAAGGGCGTTCCGGAAGACGTCAGGGACGAATATTCCTCCCGGGGCAGGGAAATTCAGGGTGCCGTGGGGGCTGAAGCCACGCTGCGCAGCCGGGATGTGGCCGCCAAAGACACCCGCAGGGCGAAAGTCGACCCTTCGAGGATGCGCCTGATGGAACGCTGGCTGGGCCAGATGAAGGAGAAAGGATTTGACCTGAAGGCGTATCAGGAAAGCGTGGTGCCGCGTGATGCAGGTCTTCGTGAGAACGCGCCTCAGCCGGAGCGAGATCACCTGGCTAAGCCGGTTCCTGCCGGGCCTGAACTGGCTTCTCTGCAGACGTCGTCCACGGCAGAAAAGAGCGTCGATACACCTGCTCAACCCGCAGAACGGGAGAGCCAGTCCCGTCAGCCTGTACCACAGCAGACTGACACGCTGAGTCAGCCGGCGCAGACCGGACCCGAAAAGACGCCGGCGACCAGGAGCTTTCCTGCAGCGCAGCTGGACACTGAAATACCCCGCCCGGAACTGACTGAGGCTGTCCGTCTGGCCATCTCGCAGCTCAGCGACAGTAAAACGCGCTTCACCTTTGGCGAGCTGATGATGACCACGGCGGAGCTGAGCGAACAGCTGCCGGAGATTCAGGATATTCGCGTGGCCATCGATGCGGCGCTGAAGGACGGCATGATTGTGCCGCTGGACAGTGAGAAAGGGGTCTTCACCTCCCGTATTCACCTGCTGGATGAACTCTCGATCCAGGCGCTGAGTCAGGAACACCTCAAATCCACAAAAGTCGTCAGTTTCACCCGTCCGGCGCAGTACGCGCCGGCGGCACTGGAAGTGGTGGAGAAAGACGCCCTGGTTCTGATGAATGCCCCGTCAGGCGTGGCGGGTATCCGTGACCTGACCGCGCAGCTGGCCGGTATTGCCGGCGCGAACGGTCGTGACGTGCAGGTGCTGGCCAGCTCTGCCGAGCGCGCCATTTCGCTGGCGAAATCCGACGATTTGCGGGAGCGGATCATCAGCCGTCAGCATGTTCTGAGCGGTGATTTCCACCTGAAACCCCAGAGCACGCTGATTATCGAAGGGGCAGAGCGTCTGGGATTAAAGGAGACGCTGGTACTGCTGGGCGAAGCGCGTGCGCAGGACGCACAGCTGGTCTTTCTCGACAGTGCCGGGCGTCAGGCGAACGGTAATGCCATGTCCGTGCTGGAGTCCGCGGGGGTTGCCCGCTCCCGCCGCACGGAGCCGGCGCCCGGGCTGGAGGCCGAAGTGGTCAGTATTCCGAACAAACGCGACCGTTACGAGGCGCTGGCCAACCGGTTTGCAGAGCTGAGCGGAGGAACTGATAACGTCACCGCCGTCGTGGTCGGCAAACGTGAACAGGCGCAGCTGACGGGTCTGGTACGTGAGGCGCTGCAGAACGCAGGACAGCTGGGGCGCGACGGCGTGGAGATAGAGGCCCGGCAGCCGGTGTGGCTCGACAGCAAAACGCGCCGGATGCCCGGTTCATACCGTCCCGGCATGGTGCTTGAAGATCGCACGGACGCAAAAGAGCGTAAGTCCTATGTGATTGACCGGGTGCATGAGGACACGCGAGTCCTCTCGCTCATCGACGGGGATGGCGTGCTGACCCGGATGAAAATCGGGGATATCAGCGCTGACTGGCGTCTCTTCAGCCGTGAAACCCTCAGCGTGGCCACCGGCGAAAAACTGCTGTCCGTGGCGGGTGACCGTGAGCACAGCCTGAAGGCCAAAGATCGTCTTGAGGTGACCGGGATAAGTGAAAAGGGGATTGAGGTTAAACGGGGGGAAGACACCCTGACGCTGCCAAAAGACCAGCCGCTCTATCTGTCACATGCTTACGTGACCGCGCCGGGCGGACGGGATAACGACACCGGCGTGGTGCTGGCCGCGCTGAACAGCCGCGACATATCGACCCAGACCATGAACTCGCTGGCACAGAGTGGCCACCGGGCGGAAGTGTTCACGGCCGAAGTGCAGGACCGGGCTGAAGCCCGGCTGCAGCGCATGAAGACCAGTGCCTCTCCCGTGCAGCTGGTCAGAAACCTGAGCGGTCACCAGGACGTCAGTCAGGCGGTTGATTCACTGCATGACAGCGTCCGGACTGACGCGGGCCTGGCCGTCTGGCGTGCCATTAACGACCAGCGCACCGTGGTGATCAGCGAGCTTAAGCTGGCAACGGAAGCGCAGAAATATCATCCCGACCTCGAGGCCATCGGGAATGAAATTGGCGCGATGATTAAAAATGGCGAGCTGTTGTCCGTATCCGCAGGGGGAGAGCCGGTACTGGTTTCCCGGTCCACCTGGGAGATGGAGAAAGCCATTCTGCGCGTGGTGGAGGAAGGGAAAGGCACACAGCAGCCGTTGCTGGAACAGGTACCGGAGGCCGTGCTGAACGGACTCACCGATGGCCAGAAAAAGGCGACCACCCTTGTGCTGGGTACCACGGATCAGTTTATCGGGATTCAGGGCTATGCCGGCGTGGGGAAAACCACGCAGCTGAAGGCGGTGATATCTGCACTGGAGACCCTGCCGGCGGACGTTCGTCCGGTGATGACGGGGCTTGCTCCTACGCACCAGGCGGTGAAAGAGATGAACGACGTCGGTGTCCGGGCGCAGACCATCAAATCCTTTATCGTTGAACATGACCAGGCGACGGCCGCAGGCAGGAAGCCCGACTATAAAGGACAGGTGTTTCTTATCGATGAATCCTCAATGGCAGGCAACCAGGATACGGCAGCCCTGTTCCAGGCCATTGCCAGCGGCGGCGGTCGCGCGGTCTCGATGGGGGATATCGACCAGTTTGAATCGGTCGACGTGGGCGCACCGTTTAAGCTGATGCAGGAGCGCAGCCCGATGGATGTGGCCATCATGAAGCAAATCGTCCGTCAGAAAGACCTGCAGCTGCGCGGTGCCGTTCACGACATCATTGATAACCGGATCGATGCGGCCCTGCAGCGCATTGAAACCCAGCCGGCTGACCGTGTGGCGCGTAGCGCTTCAGCCGCGCTTCCGGAAAGTGCGATTCAGGAAACGGAGACGCCTGTTAACGACATCGTGGCCGACTGGACGGACCGGACGCCGGAGGCGCGGTCCCGTACCCTCATTATCACCCAGCTGAACGCCGACCGTCGTGCGGTAAATGCCGGCATTCATGCTGTGCTGGCTGCCCGGGGAGAGCTGGGGGAGAAGGCCATTACGGTGCCGGTGCTCGATAAAATCACCCACACCCGTCATGAGTTCAATAAAACCGATGCATGGGAAGCCGGGATGGTGGTTAAACGCGGCGATCGCTACCAGGACGTGCTGGCCGTTGACCGCAACGGCAGTACGGTGACGGTACGCGATGAGGAGGGGAAGATTGGGCTGTATTCCCCGAAGCAACTCATCACCGGCGACGTGCAGCTGTTTCGCCGCAGCGAGAGGGAAGTCCGCGCCGGCGATCTGCTGAAGTTCACGGCGACAGACAAGGAGCAGGGACAGATGGCCAGCCAGCGCTATACGGTCGAGTCGGTCAGCGAAACGGGCAATATTCGTCTGAAGGGGGAAAACGGCCGCATCACCATCAATCCTCAGGCCGTCAGGGCGCAGCAGCATATTGATTACGGCTGGGCTGTCACCGGCTACGGTGCTCAGGGGGCCAGTAGCGATTATGTCATTGCGCTTGAGGGCACGGACGGCGGGCGTAAGGCACTTGCCTCCCGTCGCGCCTTCTACATCTCGGCCTCGCGCGTGAAAGAGCACGTCCAGATATACACCGACGGGAAGGCGGACTGGGTTAAGGCGGTAAAAACGCCGGAGCGGGATATTAAAACGGCGCACGATGCGCTCGCACCAGAAACGCAGCGTAAACAGGCGAAAGCCATCTGGGCAATGGGACAGCCGGTGAATAAAACGGCCATTGGCCGCGCCTGGGTGCGCCATCAGGGTATGCAGGACGCGTCACTGACGGCAAAAATCATTCCGGCCACCCGGCGCTTTCCTGAACCGGCGCTGGCGCTGCCGGTGTATGACAACAACGGCCGGAGTGCGGGCCTGGCCCTGGTTTCCCTGGTTGCCAGCCCGGAAGGGCGGATGACACAGGGGGAGACCCGGATGGTCATGACAGAACGTGCCCGTGGTGCGGTACTGCAGCGGAGTCAGTCCGGAAACACGATTGTGGCCAGCGACCTGACTGCCGCGCTCGATGCTGTCCGCAACCATCCAAAGGACGGTGTGGTCTGGCAGACCAGCGATGAACCGCCTTCAGCCTACCTTCTGAAAGTCAGTGGTGGAAGTCTCAGGCGCGAGGAGGAAGGACTTGCTCAGCGTATCAACGCCAAAGAGAGTGACATCCTGCTTTCGGCAAAAGCTGAACGTAATGAAACCGCATCAGAAACAGTGGATCTTAAAGCTGCCCTGGCTCAGGAAGAAGCAAGACGCCAGCAACAGGAGCCTCTTATCAGTAAGGCACTGTTACAGGAGAATGCGACAAAAGATGTGGAGGAGAAATTCATGTATACAGATCCGGATGTTATTCACATTCGGCCTGATATGCTCACGGACAGTGATGGTACTGAATCCGTAAAACCTGACAGTCGGGTATTGAAACAAATTGCTGCCAGTGACAGTAACGCCGCCAGTGAAGCAGGAAGGGAACTTCGTCACGAGAGCCAGCCTGAAACTGCCCGTTTAGGCAAAGAACAGCATGCAGCATCACTGATTGTTAATCAGCTTGCCAACAGTGAACGGGATATTGTTCGTCAGCCGGACGCCGGCGAACGTGGGCGTATGCCGGAACATGACGAACACACCCTCACCCGAACCATTCAGAAAGAACGTTAATCCCCCTTTAAACATGAGAGTTCAGTAATGAAAGCAAACACAATAGCGGCATTAATAGTTACAACATACATTGGCTTTGGTTTTACTGCCCACGCCTCAGCACCTCAGCCGGTATTCAGCCCGGAGCAGGAAGCACGAATCGGCGAAATTGCCGCAGACTACCTGGTGGCACACCCGGAAATCCTGGTCACGGTCAGCAGTAAGCTGCTGGAGCAGCAGCAGACGCGTAAGCAAAATATGTTTGCACTCAGCGTGATGGATAATCAGACCGCTCTGTTGCAGGATCCTGACACCCCGGCCTTCGGCCCGGAAAAGGCGAAAGTGGCAGTCATCGAGTTTTTTGATTACCAGTGCGTGTTCTGCAGTCGCTTCGCGCCGGAGCTGGAAAAAGTCATGAAAGCACAGCCGGACGTCCGCTATGTCTTTAAGGAGTGGCCTATCTTTGGCAACCGCTGGCCAGAATCTCTTCAGGCCGCACAGCAGGGTCTGTCGGTCTGGAAACAAAAAGGAGCACAGGCGTATGTGACCTACCATAACGCCCTTTACGCCACTGGGCACAACGAGGGCGCCCTCACAGAGAGCGATATCAGGGCGGCGGCGTCAAAAGCCGGACTGGCAACGCCAGCGAAGGACGAAAATACCGCATCCCTTGAGAAAAACAGCAGCCTGGCTGAATCGCTGGGCCTCACCGGAACACCCGGGATTATCGTGATGCCGGTCAGTGGTGCCACACCCGACACCATCACGGTTTTCCCGGAAGCCGTTACCGCTGAAAGACTCCAGGCAGCAATCCTGAAAGCCTCACGCGCACAGTGACCCAGGTCCTGTAGATTGTCTCCCGCCAGAGACTGTTTTTCAGGTTCCGCGCGTAAATGCCATCTTCCCGTTCCGTTCTCCTGCGCTTCCTCGATCAGGCCTGCCGGCCTGATGCTGCGGCGAGCGCTGCCGGTTATAGTCCCTTCAGGACAATTAGCACGCAAACAATGAACGCTAATCTGGCCTGACATCTGGAAATATTGCCAGCGAGAAGGTAGTATTCGGATCGTCAGCGATCGTCTTGTGGTGGGACAGATTGTTGATTCAGATTACTTTTGTGACCTAACTCAAACTGACGGTTTGACTGCTTTGTGGTGAGGCAGGCGGGTGGCAGAAGATGGTTTTACGGAAGAAATGCGGACTTCCGGAAACAAACAGGGACAGGACGTGTCCAGTAAAACGTTCAGGAGCAGGTGACGGGATTTCCCGGAGCCTGAATGCACAAACCCCCCGATATCTGCTACGAACTTGGCGGAACGTCAGATATCAGGGGGTCCAAAAGCAGGCGCGTTGCCTGTGAAGGATTATAACGCATGCACCATAGAAAACAACACCCGGCCGCCATAAGAACAGGCCGCCGTGAATGACAAGCAGATTTCTGTTCACTGGTCTGAGCTTCCGGCCGAAGAGTTAATCCGTTTCTGGCAGGACGTCGATGCCGGCACACAGGATAATTTTCTTACTGAGCCGGTCAAAAAGCGGACCCGCCGTAAGCGCGGTGAACACTCCACAAAAGCCAAATGTGAAAACCCGTCCTGGTTCCGTCCTGAGCATTATAAAAAGCTCTCCGGGGAACTGGGGCATGCCTACAACCGTCTCGTGATGTTCGACAAGCGGACCGGCCGCCCCAGACTGCGTGTTCACGTTTCCCGTCATCCCCTTTTTGTCACGGGTCGCCGTAAGGCAGGACGCAGATATGGTTTCCGGCCGGAACGGCGGAGCCTGATCGACTCCCTCTGGCCCCTGCTCATCAGTTTCTGTGATGGCGGCAAGCATACCGTCGGCATATGTATCTCCAGGCTGGCCAGAGAGTTAAGCCCGAAGGACGCTAAAGGAAATGTCATCCCGGAAACGGAGGTGACAGTGTCACGCTTATCCCGCCTGATTGAAGAGCAGGTACGCTTTGGTGTGCTTGGGCTGGCGGAAGAGCGCACCTGGGATCGGGAATCCCGCTCCTGGCTGCCGACCTATGTCTATATCACCCATCTGGGATTCCAGATGCTGGGCGTCAATATGGACAAGCTGTTTAAGGAGCAGGATAAGAAGCTCCGTCAGAGCGCCGAGCGCGAGCAGCTGATCCGGGACGGGGTAATTAACGAACATGATGATGTTCAGCCCCACTCTGCGCGTAAATGCTGGTCTGCCCGTAAGCGCCGTGAAGCACTGATTTACCGTCGTAAAAAAGGCGCTGAGCGTAAACGTGCCAATAATCTGATAAAGCTGCCGGTGGATGAACGTCTTTATGCCATGGAAAAGTGGGTGTTCAAAACCCTTTCTCATGATGAGGCATACTGGTGTACACCTGAACGACTGACACAACTGGCGATTCAGAACCTGTACCAGCTGGACCTGGCACTTTCACCGCCGGAATAGACCGGCGTACCGCACTCACTGACCCTCTTTTCACATGCCCCTGACCGGGGCTTCTGGTGCTGGTTTTTTCCGGAAAATCCGCGCATTTTTTGCCCTTCCCTCCCTGTCCCCCACGGTTTCAGACCCTGTAAAACCGTTCTGATGACTCAGAACGCCGGTCATTTTCTTTTATCCACAGAAATCCGCAAACGAATAAGTCATCTTTTCCGTAAAGGAAAAAAACAGAACCCGCAATTTAATCTAACCCCCCTTTTTTATCGCTCTGTTCATTTCATTCCAGAGTGAATCTTTGTCTTCCGCCACACTGTGGATAATTAAAAAGGCCTTCGCATGCAGCGGCCTCACGGCCACGCGCTCAGAAAAAAATCAAAAGTACCTCCCGTCGCATACGACGGGCCCCGTTCAGGCCAAAACCTGCCCCCCTCTCCTGGCCTGACCCCTGCTAAACCGACGCCGCCCCGGCCCGAAGGGCCGGAACACCCTCGCTTTAAGAGGGATGTTGTAACTAGAATTCTGAATCGCTGTCAGTAAGTCGCTGAGGCTTTTGAGTACACGCCCGTAAGCGGCCCTCACGGCCCGCTAACGCGGAGATACGCCCCGACTACGGCTACGCCTTGTCGTGACCACTCCGACGGCGCAAACCGGCAACCAGAGTGGCTTTCAGGGGATTTGGCTTTGCAGGGAATGGGATGGGCAAGGCAGAAACTATCAATCCGTAACGGCTGAAGCCGGTCACGACGCCCCTCACCGGCTGCGTTCCGCGTGACTTCAGCTGGCGTCTCCATGCCGCTGCACGGCATAATGACCATCCGCCGTAATATTGAACAGATTCGCAGTGGAGAAATCAGGATGGACTATTCAGAAGCGTTCCTGCGCCAGCATGAAGAAATGTGCCAGGTCGTGGGCAGTATCGTTTTTTCGCTCGTGGAGGCCGGACACGACTCCACAAGCAAAAATATCATCACCGTGCTGCGCAATGAGCTGGCCGAAAGTAACGGGAAATGGGAGCCGGACCAGGTCCTTTATCTTCAGCTGGCCATTGATTTACTGGAGCGGGGGCGAGGGGTTCCCGGGGTGCGCTGACGCCCCGAAACTGTGGCTCTCTCACCAGAGGTGCAACAGGAGGAGGAGCACCAGAAGATGGCCGATATAGGCAATGTAGAAGAAATGTCGTGGCATGAAGCGCGGGCAGCCTTCCGGACACAGATGAATGCTCAGGGACAGGGCCATCAGGGGAAATACGAGTGTGGGAAGAGTGGCGAACAACAGCGTGTCTGCCGGCAGACTCAGCAGGTGCGATAATCCGTTCAGGCAACACAGCGCCAGGACGGACACGATAATTCCCGTGAGCTGCACGCCAGGTTTTTGTCCGCCGGTGGTGATTACCATGCCGATGGCCAGCGCAACACCCGTCAGACCGTAACTGGCCGGACTCAGCGGCCAGATCATGATGGCCAGCAGCAGAGCACCGGCAAGACTTCCCTTTCTGCCGAACCGGTACTGCAGGGCGAGCAGCTGCGTGACGCCGGCGAACACGAAGAGAATGTTCAGAGCCCACCACGGCTGATGGCCGGCAAAGACCAGGCTGAAGACGGGCTGGGTGATGATGGCCCATATCCACTGACGGTTTGCTCTCACCTGAAGACGTTCTGGTGCGCGCCGCACGTTCATCGCCCAGATAAGCGTGAACAGGGGGAATGCCATCCGGCCAAGCGCATACATCACCGGCTGAGCTGGGGTCATAAACACCGTATTGATGTGGTCGATCAGCATGGCCAGGAGCGCCAGAAGCTTGACCATATCCAGGGCGGCCGGACTGAGCTGGCCGGGTGTCTGAAGGGGGTGAAGAAGGCCGGGAACGGACTGATTCATTCGGTATACTCTCCTGGCGGCACGCATTCAACAGCCAGCGCTGGACATCATGCCAGAACGCCCTGCCCGTCAGCGATGTCACCGTGACCTTTATTTTTTCCAGAATCTTACGCGCGGCAAACTCTGATTTATCGCGCAGAACGCGCATGGCGCCTGCCACATCCTTATTCTGAATACAAAGACTTAAAATATGAAAATCGTACATACCACCCTCATTACAATAATATTATTATCGGCAGCAGACGCAATATATTCAGATTAAGGTGCGTTGTTCTTTGTTAAATTTTATTTCATAAGTAATTATATGTTATCTGACATTGACCTCCCTGCCTGTCAGTTAACCGGTATTCCGGCCAGTTCACACAGCCAGTCCATATCCCTGTCCAGGTTTTCAGTTGATATGCCGAACTGGGATGCAAGTGCTCTCCAGTGGAGGATAATTCCCCTGAGTATGCCCAGCTCATTTTCGCTGAGCTGGACCCTGCCCTGAATTCCTGTGATGGTTTCTATACTCATTGCTGTGATGTTCATCAGGTCATCATAGGTGATTTTGATTTTGCGCGAGGTGTTTTTCATCTTTATCATCCGTTTCAGAAAGGTCATTGGTATTGGAAAGTATCAGCGTTACTGATTAATAGAAAAACAGACCATCAGTATATCAAAATAAATGCTGTGCTGATTAAATTAATATTACCTGACTGAACTTTAATAATGACATTTAATGATGCCATGAGTATTTCCCGTAGAGATAGAAAGTAATACAGCAGCAGATTGTTCAGGACGGGGTGGCAGGAAGAAGATAATGGAGAAAGAACCTTCCGGGGGCGCTGAGGGGCAGTGCCGGAGGCGCGTCCCCCTTCCCCCGCTCACCGGAGGGGAACTGCCCTACCCGGAAGTGAGGCGTGCGGTCGCGCAGGGTAGGAATCTCCGCACTTTAGGGCGGAGAGGATGTCAAATGGGGTAATTAGGGTATAACATTCATAGATTGATACACCACGGGGTTCAGAATGTTCAATCTTCGCGTCAAAACCTGGGAAGACTGGGAAACACTTTGTATATACTGGATGAAAGAGATTGCCTGGTGGGGCCATAGAGTTGATACAAATTATCAAACCTATGGCAGGCCGGGGCAAAAACAACATGGGGTTGATATAAAACCTGTATTACCTGGCTGCGGTATTGTTGGCCAAAGTAAATTTATCCAGGGCTCATTCACCCTGAAAGATCTTAACGCTGAATTGGACAAGACAGATAATTACCCAGGGCCAATTACTAACTACTATCTGCTTACAACCGCAGAGAAATGCACTTCCATCCAGAATGCAAGTAGCTATGAGCGAATCTCTCATACAAGACAGGATGGATCGTTCTTCTATGTTGATGTTTACTATTGGTCAGATAGAATTAACGTGGATTTTTTACCTAAAGAAGTTAAATACAACCTATTCCCTGAAGCCAAAACATTGTTCGATACTGAGAGCGAAAAAAGCACCAACAACAGCTCTACACTCAGTCCAGATGTGATGCTGGACAAGCTCGATAAACTTAAAAGGTTAATAAGAAACACGTTCAGTGAAGAAAACATTAAATGGCTGGAAACCTGGAACTTCAGAAGTTATAAAATTTATTCCAGGGATTATGACGTTTTCAACATGGCCTATCTCGACTGGACTATGATTGAAGTGGCGATGAGAACTAATAATCCCAAAGTGCTACGTGCGTATCTTAACAATGCAAGCAGAATTAATTTTTACGCAACATGGCCTGTAAGTCAGGCATTTTTCTATGCACTTGAAGAGTTTAGAAAAATTGCTTACAACCACTATAACACAGGGGCTTTAGATGGAGACGAAACCTTCTTGACAGTTTCAGATTTAAAACATCGAGACTCTATCGCCCATCAAATGGAATGCGCAGCATCATATTTATCTCAGGTAATCAGAAATATTCAACAATAATCTCTCTTAACCGCTACCAATATCATGAGCACTACAAATAATAAAACCGCCCATTAGGACGGTTTTATTATCTTTAAATTAAAATCGAAGACCTGTTTCAACTCAATTTGCAATTTCGCCGCCAGCATCTTTCTCCCGCAGGTTCACGTAGGGAAGGTGCGAATAAGCAGGTCATTTCTTCCCAAGCTGACTCGCTGATTAAAATTTCGCGGATCTGGGCCGATTTTTTTCCCGCAAACACATCGAATCAGCCTATTTAGGCTATTTTTTCCACCATT
>OIER01000239.1_pt1 | contig 49873 bp, 49 predicted proteins | sample 1581801 | NCBI WGS metagenome assembly OIER01 (sample SAMN03281006, study PRJEB24777) | human gut metagenome | isolation source: fecal sample PR165 from 1 month old male Malay infant, vaginally delivered... | reverse complement strand
AACACAGCCTCCGCCGCCCTGGGGCACGACGCTGCGCGGGGGCGGGCCGCTGCCCGACAGCGGGCGCAGATAGCCGTCGGCGTAGCCGGTCGAGCAGATGGCAATCCGGGTGTCGCGTTCCAAGAGCGCGGTGGCGCCGTAACCAGACGTCTCGCCCTTGGGGCTAGTGCGGATCTGCACGATGCGCGCTTCCAGCGTCACCACGGGGCGCATGGGATTGGCGACGCCGGCCAGCGCCTCGCCGCCATACATGGCAATGCCCGGACGGCTCAGGTCGCCGCCATTGCTGATCGTGTGAAAAATGCCGGAGGAATTGGACGCGCTTGATTCAATGCCTGCAAAAGCGGTGCGAAGCGTTTGAAATGACTCGATCTGCTGCCGGGTGAGACGATGGCCGGGTTCATCGCCTGTCGCCAGATGCGTCATCACCAGCACCGGCATTTCGCGGCCAGCGGCAGCAAAGTCGAGTGCTTCGGCCATGGTCAGTCCCAGCCGGTTCATGCCGGTATCCACGTGCAGGGCATAGGGTAGCGTCAATCCGCTCGCGGCATTGGCGCGGCTCCACAGGCCGATTTCGTGCAGCGAGCCGAGGACGGGGATCAGTCCGGACGTTTCGAACACCGGGCGCGCGTCGGCAAACAGGCCGTTCAGAACGAAAACCCGTGCATCCGGCGCGGCGGCCTTGACCCGCAGGCCTTCCTCGACCAGCGCCACGAAGAATGTCCGGCAGCCGGCGTCGCGCAGGACAGGCACGACATGATCGATGCCGAGCCCGTAGGCGTCGGCCTTGACGACGGCGCTCGCCTGCGCCGGTTTCGATTTTTCCGCAAGGAACGTCCAGTTGGCCACGAGCGCATCGAGATCGATGGTAAGCCGCCCGCCCGCAAGACGGGGATCGGCGCCTGCGGTGGTGACGTGAGGTTTTGTGCTGTTCAATTGATTACTCGAAGCGTTCTGGCAGGTGTGAATCTTCCGCAAGGTCGGTGAACCGGGTGAATTCCGCCTGGAAGGCCAGCTTCACCGTGCCCGTCGGGCCGTGACGCTGCTTGGCGATGATGACTTCCGCCTTGCCCATGGCCTCCTTGAGGTCGGCCTGCCATTTGAAATGCTCCTCGGTGCCTTCCTTCGGCTCCTTGTTCTTGATGTAGTATTCGTCGCGATAGACGAAGATCACAACGTCGGCGTCCTGCTCGATCGACCCGGATTCGCGCAGGTCGGAGAGCTGCGGCCGCTTGTCTTCGCGGCTTTCCACCTGACGGGAGAGCTGTGACAGCGCGATGATCGGCGTGTTGAGTTCCTTGCCGAGTGCTTTCAGGCCCGTGGTGATTTCGGTGATTTCCTGAACGCGGTTTTCCGAAGCCTTTTTGGACGAGCCCTGCATCAGCTGGATATAGTCGATGACCAGAACGTCGAGGCCGCGCTGGCGCTTCAAACGCCGGGCACGGGCGGCCAGCTGCGCAATGGAAATACCACCGGTCTGGTCGATATAGAGCGGCACCTTCTGCATGTGCTGCGAGCAGGCGACGAGCTTTTCGAATTCGGCCTCGTTGATTTCACCGCGGCGGATTTTCGATGAACTGATCTCCGACTGCTCGGAAATGATACGCGTCGCCAGCTGTTCCGACGACATTTCGAGCGAGAAGAAGCCGACAACGCCGCCATTCTTGGCCTTGATCGTTCCGTCCGCCAGCTGCTCGGACTCGTAAGCCGCCGCGATATTGAAGGCGATGTTGGTGGCAAGCGAGGTCTTGCCCATGCCGGGTCGTCCTGCAAGCACGATCAGATCCGACGGCTGCAGGCCGCCCATGCGGTTGTCGAGCGCATGAATGCCGGTTGAAACGCCGGACAGGTGACCATCGCGCATGAAGGCGGCGTTGGCCATGTCGACAGCGGTTTTCACCGCATCGGTAAAGGTCTGGAAGCCGCCATCGTAGCGGCCGGTTTCCGCCAGTTCGAACAGGCGGCGCTCGGCATCCTCGATCTGGCCCTGCGGCGCCACGTCCACCGGCGCGTCATAGGCGATATTGACCATGTCCTCGCCGATGGTGATCAGCGCGCGGCGCGTGGCAAGATCGTAGATGGCGCGGCCGTAGTCCTCGGCATTGATGATGGTCACGGCTTCGGCGGCAAGGCGCGCCAGATACTGCATCACCGTCATCTCGCCGACTTTTTCCTCCACGGGCAGGAAGGTCTTCAGCGTCACGGGATTGGCCATCTTGCCCATGCGGATCATGTCCGACGACACGTCGAAAATCTTGCGGTGCAGCGGTTCGTAGAAATGCACCGGCTTGAGGAAGTCGGAGACCCGGTAAAACGCATCATTGTTGATGAGAATGGCCCCGAGGAGCGCCTGTTCGGCCTCGATATTGTTCGGCGCCTCGCGGTAGAGCTTGTCCGCGTTTTCCCGTACCTCGATGAATTTGCGTGCTGCCTCAGCCATGGTATTTTTTCCCGTTCGAATTAACTATGGCCTGCGCCGCGAATCCTAGGCAATGCAGGTAACAACCTTAGACCCCGCTATCCACAGAGGGGAAAAAGATTGGCCACGTCTCTTGCGCGATTCGCATTTGCTGATTCTAGGCTATTCGGCAGCCCGTGGGGAGGCTTAAGCGCGTTCTCCTGCCGATGTCCACCGCGTACTTGCCAGAATGCGCGATCACGATGCGAAAACCGGGCGCGATTCATGCTCTGGCCCGCCGCGATCAGCACAATCACGGCGGGCCAATGGGTTTGCGGCGGCGGGCGTCAGCGTCCGGCAGCCGATTCCCGGTTGTCGACCTGGGTATTGGCGCAGCTGCGCTCGCTTTCCAGCCGCTTCAGGCGCTTTTCTTCCTTCTCGATATAGGTGCGCGTCAGCGGCACCGATTCCTGCCGGTGCGCCAGCTGGATCTGGAACACCATCAGGTTCTGCCAGCGGAAGGCCGATTCCGACGCGGCGAGATAGAATTCCCACATGCGGCAGAAGCGCTCGTCATAGATCGCCTTGGCCTTGTCGCGGTTCGCCATGAACCGCTCGCGCCAGATGCGCAGTGTGTCGGCATAGTGCAACCGCAGGATTTCGATGTCGGTGATGACCAGCCCCGCCTTTTCGATCTGCGGAAGCACTTCCGAGAGCGCGGGGATATAGCCGCCCGGAAAGATGTACTTCTGGATGAACGCATTGGTATAGGACGGCCCGTCCGACCGTCCGATCGAATGCAGGAGGAAAACCCCGTCCTTCTTCAACAGCCGCGCCGTATGCTGGAAATACTCGGCGAAATGCCCGACGCCGACATGCTCGAACATGCCGACGGAGACAATCCGGTCGAAACTGTCGTCGATGGTCCGGTAGTCGCGCAGGTCGAAGCGAGCCTGTGTCGACAGGCCCTCGTCGATGGCCCGCTTGTTGGCGATGCCATGCTGTTCGTGCGAGAGCGTGACGCCCAGCACATTGGCATCGAGATGACGGGCGAGGTAAAGCCCGAGACCGCCCCAGCCGCAGCCGATATCGAGGGTCTTGTGGCCCTTTTCGACCAGAAGCTTGGCCGCGATATGCCGTTTCTTCGCCAGTTGCGCCTCTTCGAGGGTCGCGTCTGGATGCTCGAAATAGGCGCAGGAATACTGCATGTCCGGGTCGAGAAACAGGCGGTAGAGCTCTTCCGACAGGTCGTAGTGCCGCTGCACATTGCTGGATGAACGGGTGAGATTGTTCATCTGGTGCAGGCGGCGGGTGGCACGGCGAATGCCCTCCAGCGCCAGCATCCATGGCTCGCGTGCCGCGGTGGCGCCGGTGTTTTCAAAGATGATCTTCAGGACGTCGTAGATATCGCCGTCGAGAACATCGAGTTCGCCGTTCATATAGGCTTCGGCGAAATGCAGGGAGGGATCGAAGGCAATCCGCCGTTCGGCCGCAGCCGTGTTGATGCGGAAGTGGATCGGATCTCCGGTCCCGTCACCAAAGGTGCGCTTCTGGCCGGATGAGTCAGTAATCGAAAGTGTACCAGTGTGGATGAGCCGCGAAAGCGCAGCCCTAAGAATGGCATTCATGAACAATCTCCATCATTGACGATAGAGCTCGGCCATTATGAGGCTCGGGATTGAGCCAAGGTCGGGCGTGGGTAGGATAAACAAATTTACCCGTTTTTTTGATTCTGCAAAGCAAAAAAACACCCGGCATCTCTGCCGGGTGTTTCATGGTAGAGCAAACACCACTCCTGCGAGCGGTTTTTGCTTTGAAATCAGGCGTTTTCTTCGCCTTCTTCGTCTTCGTCGAAGAATTCGTCGGAAAGCGGTGCTTCTTCAATGCCATAGATCGCTTCGGCGGAGGTGAGGTCTTCACCCTTTACCTGACGCTCGGCTTCATCGGCCGTACGGGCAATGTTGATCGTAACGGTTGCTTCAACTTCCGGATGCAGAACCAGAACGATCTTGTGCAGGCCGATCGTCTTGATTGGCGTGTTCAGTTCAACCTGGTTGCGGTTGATCGAGAAACCTTCCGCCGTGATCAGGTCGGCAATGTCGCGGGTCGTTACTGAACCGTAGAGCTGACCGGTTTCACCGGCGGAGCGGACTGCAACGAATGTCTTGCCGTCGAGCTTGTCGGCGATTGCCTGGGCTTCGGTCTTGCGCTCGAGGTTGCGGGCTTCGAGCTGGGCGCGCTGGCCTTCGAACTTCTTCTTGTTGGCTTCGTTGGCACGAAGCGCCTTGCCCTGCGGCAGAAGGAAGTTGCGGGCAAAGCCGTCCTTTACCTTGACTGTTTCACCCATCTGGCCGAGGCGGCTGATGCGTTCGAGAAGAATGACTTCCATGTGAGTTTTCCTTTCAAGTTCAATTGTCGTTATTGGGTGGGGTATCGGTATTCACAGCCTTCGAAACCGGCGCGTTGCGCGATGTGTCAAACAGACCGGCGAGAAGGAAGACGAGAAGCGCAAAAACAAAGAGAAACACGGCGAGATAGGCAAACCACAGGGCAAACGGTCGCCAGGTGGCGCCGCGCGTGCGGGCATGCAGCATGCCGAAGCCGGCCAGGACGAACCCGGCGCCGAGGGCACCGGCAACCGCCGTTGCCGCGTAGCCGGGACCGCCCGGCAGGAACGCAGCGGCGCAGGCGACGGCAAACACGACAAGCGCCGGGCGCGGCATGCGCAGGGCACGCGGCCAGTCGTCCCGCGGGCGGCGCAGCTTGCCCGAGGCAGCCGTCAGGCGCAGGGCGATGTAGAGATTGGCGATGATGATGCACAGCCACGCGGCGGGCTGCAGGGCCGGCAGGACGCGCACGACGAACTGCGCCATGCTCTGCGTCAGGTCGGCATTGGCCGCCAGTTCCGGATTGCTCACGGCCAGCTGCTGGGTCAGCGACTGCGCCAGCTGGCGGGCAAAGTCTTCGCTGAAGCCGATCATGACGCCGATGACGATGAAGCCGGCGGCGACAACAAGCGCCAGCCGCAGCAATGTATCGGCGAGGGGATACCAGACATAGACGTCCTTCGGTCCGCCAATCTCGGCGGCCGGACGGGCAAGGCCGGTGAAATAGGCGCCGACGGCGGCGGGCAGGGCGGTGATGAGCACGACGACGATGGCGGCCGTCGGGGCGGCGATGACGGACACGGCAACAGCTACGGTAAGCGCGGCGATGAAGCCGCAGGCCGTGCCCCAGCCCAGCGCCGCGACAAAAATCGGCAGCGGCGAAAACAGCAGCAATATCATGGCAAGGCTGGAATTCACGATAACACCGGTCGTCAGCAGCGCAGCCGCAAGGCCCGCCAGCACACCAATGCCGATATCTGTTCCAGTCAGTTTCATGTCACTCGCTGTCCTGCTTGTTGAAGCAGTTAGAGGTGGTTTTTCAACCGATCCCTCAACTTGGGTTTTCTAGTATGCCTGACCACGCCCATCGCGGAAGGCTTTATTGCCCCGCAGGGCAGAAGGCGGCGGGACGAAATCCTGCCGCCTCCGAGTGTCTTACTTCACAACGTATGGCAGCAGGCCGAGGAAACGGGCGCGCTTGATCGCCTGGGCGAGTTCGCGCTGCTTCTTCTGGCTGACAGCTGTGATACGGGAAGGAACGATCTTGCCACGCTCGGAAATATAGCGCGACAGGAGCTTGATGTCCTTGTAGTCGATCTTCGGCGCATTGGCACCCGAGAACGGGCAGGTCTTGCGGCGGCGATGGAACGGACGGCGGGTCGGGATCTGATTGATATCAACCATTATTCTGCTCCTTCACCGGCTTCGTTGTCACGCGGGCGGCGTGGACGGCGCGGACGATCGTCATCACGGCCACCGAACTTGTCGTCGCGTTCGCGGCGATCGTCACGGCGTGCAAGCATGGCCGACTGGCCTTCTTCGTGCTCTTCAACGCGAATGGTCATGAAGCGCAGAACGTCTTCATTGATGCGCTGCTGGCGCTCAACTTCGGCAACGGCGGCTGCCGGAGCATCGATGTTGAGAAGCGAGTAATACGCCTTGCGGTTCTTGTTGATGCGATAGGTCAGGGCGCGGAGGCCCCAGCTTTCAATACGCCCGACTTTGCCGCCATTGGCCTCGATGATACCCTTGTACTGTTCTACAAGCGCATCGACCTGCTGCTGCGAAATGTCCTGTCGAGCAAGGAACACATGTTCATAAAGAGCCATTGTCTTTGCCTTTCTTCGTTAATATTGCCCGGAATCAACGGTAAACCTCTGCGAATCTCTCTGCCGGGTGACCGGGGAAGAAAGGACGCTGATGGAGACGATCGAGAGCGGAGACACGGGAGGCTGAAGCTTTTACGCTTCCACGGATCGAAATCCGGCCCTCCGTTCAGCCCCCAGCTGACGCCGAGCAATGAACGGGCGGCTTATACGGGCAAATGGCAAGAGACGCAACCCGCCATGGACGTTTTATATTGCAACGCGACATGCCGGGCGGTTTATGGGGATTTGTAACGCGTGGTGCGTGGTTCGACAAGCTCACCATGAGGGAGGCCGGTGATTGCAGCCCATCCAGTTCCCTCATGGTGAGCTTGTCGAACCACGCACCGCTGTTTTGCCACCCCAAATAAAAAACACACCAACTTATCCAACACGTCCCGTCCTCGCTTATTCTTCTCGTGTCCTTTCCGGCGGGAATGCTTCCGGAAACCTTCGCAAGTCGGGAAAGGATCGGCGCTTCGGCTTCACAGGGAGGAAAACCTGTGCGGCCGGGGAGGTTTGCCTCAATGGTTGCGCATTGGGTAAAACCCTCAAAAACGCCGGAGCGGGTGGTCCCCAGGATCGCAAGCATAGCATACCACATACCCCAAGACCCGCGTTCCAGGGACCGCCCGTCTTTCCCTCCTTCAACAGCCAGACGCGAAAGCGGGCGTGGCGCTGAAAACCCGTTATTCCGCCTATTATAATGTGCATGTGCGGCCGCTAGGGCGCATGAAAGCTTGACTTCGGGCTTGCCGATAGGCACATCGCGCGGCAGATTGACGACGATCAAGCAGAAATCCGGAGGCACGCCCCATGTCCATAGCATTCACCTTCCCCGGTCAGGGCAGTCAGGCCGTCGGCATGGGCAAGGCATTGGCCGACAATTTTGCCGAAGCCAGGGCGGTGTTCGACGAGGTCGACGATGCGCTTGGTGAAAAGCTCTCCGCCATCATCTGGGACGGCCCGGAAGAAACCCTGACACTGACCGCCAATGCGCAGCCGGCCCTGATGGCGGTGTCCATCGCCGTCATCCGCGTGCTGGAAGCGCGCGGCATATCGATCAGGGACAAGGTCGCCTATGTCGCCGGTCATTCGCTCGGCGAATATTCGGCGCTGTGCGCTGCCGGAACATTCTCGCTCGCCGATACGGCGCGGCTCCTGCGCATCCGCGGCAATGCCATGCAGCAGGCGGTTCCCGCCGGAGCCGGCGCGATGGCCGCCATTATCGGGCTTGAGCACGAGGTTGTCGCCGCTGTCTGCGCCGATGCCGCGCTCGAAGGCCCGGTGCAGATCGCCAATGACAATGGCGGCGGCCAGATCGTCATTTCCGGCTCGAAGGCGCCGGTCGAGGCGGCCGCGGCGCTGGCGACGGAACGGGGCGCCAAGCGCGCCATCATGCTGCCGGTCTCCGCACCTTTCCATTCCGCGCTGATGGCACCGGCCGCCGATGCCATGCGCGAGGCGCTGGCAAATGTGGCCAAGCACGATCCTGTCGTGCCGCTGATCGCCAATGTGCGCGCGGCTCCGGTGACGTCGGCCGATGTGATCGCGGCGTTGCTGGTCGAGCAGGTGACGGGCCAGGTCCGCTGGCGCGAAACGGTCGAATGGTTCGGCGCCAATGGCGTAACGACACTCTACGAGATTGGTGCGGGCAAGGTTTTGACCGGCCTTGCGCGCCGCATCAACAAGGACATTTCCGGTGTCGCCGTCGGCGCGCCGGATGATATTGACGCGGCCGTTGCCGCGCTGAACGTGTGAACGGAAGGGATTGAGCAATGTTTGACCTGACAGGCCGCAAGGCTCTCATAACCGGCGCCAGCGGCGGTATCGGCGAATCCATTGCCCGGGCGCTGCATGCGCAGGGCGCCATTGTCGGCCTGCATGGCACGCGCGTCGAAAAACTCGAGGCGCTGGCAAACGAGCTTGGCGAACGGGTCAAGATTTTCCCGGCCAACCTGTCGAACCGTGATGAAGTGAAAGCGCTGGGCGAAAAGGCCGAAGCTGATCTCGAAGGCGTCGAAATTCTCGTCAACAATGCCGGCATCACCAAGGACGGCCTGTTCGTGCGCATGAGCGATGCCGATTGGGACAATGTGCTGGAGGTCACCCTGACCGCCGTGTTCCGCCTGACCCGCGAACTGACCCATCCGATGATGCGCCGCCGCTATGGCCGCATCATCAACATCACCTCGGTTGTCGGCGTGACCGGCAATCCGGGCCAGACCAACTATGTCGCGTCCAAGGCCGGCCTTATCGGTTTTTCCAAGGCGCTCGCGGCTGAGATCGCCAGCCGCAACGTCACGGTCAATTGCGTTGCGCCCGGTTTCATCGAATCGGCCATGACGGACAAGCTGAACGACAAGCAGAAGGAAGGCATCATGTCCGCCATCCCGATGCGCCGCATGGGGACAGGCGAAGAGGTGGCATCCTCCGTGGTCTATCTCGCCAGCAACGAGGCTTCCTACGTCACCGGCCAGACGATCCACGTCAACGGCGGCATGGCGATGATCTGAGCCAGGTCAGGCCAGCCAGTATTCCAAAGCCCCGGGCGGAAACGTCCGGGGTTTTGTTTTTCACGGCACCAGGGTCCTGACCCTGAAGGGCCTGACCCTAGACTATTGTAGAATTGATCTTTGCCCGAATTATTTCGACCATCAAAACAATTATACCAAGAACATTTCGAGGAGGAAATTGTTTTGAAAAAATCCCTGTTGAACGCTTTCGTTTTATCTCTCATTCCGATTTTCACGTCCGCCTGCAACAACGACGAAAAATCAGCAAGCGCTGGTACGGGAACCTATTCGGCCGGCGCGACGGCTGAAGGCAGCCAAAACACCGCTGTTCCGGAGATCATGCAACCTCCCGCAGGGGGCGGTGAGCCTAAGCCGAACAATGCGGATGCCCGGAAAGCAGACACAGGCAGCGACGAACAGCGTGCAGTTGACCCTGCCGATGTTCGTGCCGCCAATCTCGTTGCGCAAATGTCGCTCGATGAGAAGCTGCAATTCATCCGCACGGATCACAAAAATATGGGTGAAACCGGCGGGGGCGGGGCTGGGCACATTCCGGGGCTGCCACGACTCAATATTCCGGAGCTGACGATAGTCGACTCATCGACGGGCTCGGGCGCGACAAAGTTCGCCAGCACGACTTTCCCGGCAACGCTTGCTGTTGCGGCAAGTTGGGATGAAAAACTTTCTTATGATTACGGTGTTGAAATCGCCAAACAACTGCGCGCGCAGGGTTATGGCATGGGGTTGGGTGGCGGCGCCAACATGGTCCGCGATCCACGTTCGGGTCGCATGTTTGAATATCTGGGAGAGGATCCGGTCCTTGCAGGCAAGCTTTTGGCATGGCGTACAAAAGGCACCCAGAGCCAGCAGGTAATTGCAACGATCAAACATATGGTGGGTGATGAACAGGAGGCTTATCGCACGACAGGCAGCAGCGCGATCGGCGAACGCACGCTGCGAGAGATTTACATGCTGCCCTTCGAGATTGCCGTTCGGGAGGCCGAGCCGGGCAACGTCATGTGCTCATACAACAAGCTCAGACTTGATAAATATCCCGCTGATATATTTGCTTGCCAGCATTATCACACGTTGACAGAAATTCTCAAGAATGAGTGGGGGTTCAAGGGGCAGGTTCAGACTGATTGGAAAGCCATACATTCTACCGCTGACGCGATCAATGCTGGTGTCGATGAGGAAGAGGATTATCTGGCGGCTGAGTGGTTTCTTCCCGCTAAAGTGAAGCCGCTTCTGAATGACGGAATCATCTCCATATCCCGTCTGGATGATATGGTACGGCGCAAGCTGCGAACGATGATTAAGGTCGGTGTTATGGACAATCCGCCAGTCGATAACAAAGTCAAAGACTTTGAACCAAAAATCGATTTCGAAAGCGGTGCAGCAGTCGCGCAAAGAGTGGCTGAAGAATCGATCGTTCTGCTTAAAAATCAGCAATTAGACCAGCCAGCCAGTGCCGCACCCAATACACACCTCCTGCCATTGAACGCAGTGAAACTGAGAAAGATCGCGGTTATTGGCGCCCATGCCGATGACGCAGTCTTGTCAGGTGGTGGTTCTGGAAGTACCAGGCACCCAGTTTGGGGCAGTTACGACACGTGCGGGGACGTGAAACTACATGAAGGACGTTCAGGATGCTTCTGGTGGCCTGTTCCGTGGGCGCTGGTACGAACGTCGATCGTTCGGGCAATCAAGGATGCCGCACCGAATACTGAAGTACGTTATGGCGGACACGACGACCGTCTACAGCCGTTTCGTCCCTACACGGCACAAGAAATAGATGCTGCCGTCGAGCTGGCGAAAACATCAGACGTGGCAATTGTCGTTGTCGATCAGCCCTCAGGTGAGGGAGTGACGTCGCTCTCGCTCAGTTTGAGCGTTGTTCGCGATGGCAAAGACAAACCCAGCAATCAAGACGACTTGGTAACGAAGGTAGCCGCTGTCAATAAAAACACGATCGTCATTATCGAAAGTGGAAATCCTATCCTGATGCCTTGGATCGAAGATGTGGCAGCTGTTGTGGAAGCTTGGTATCCTGGTGAAAACGGCGGACCGGCTATTGCGAATATCTTGTTCGGCAAGATCAACCCTTCAGGAAAACTGCCGATTACCTTTCCGAAAAAGGAAACTGACACCCCGACAGGTGGTGGAAGCTGGCCTGAAAATCCGGTTTATTCCGAAAGACTTGAGGTCGGGTACCGCTGGTACGATGCGAAAAGCGTAGCGCCGTTGTTTGAATTCGGCTTTGGTCTGTCTTACACCAGTTTTTCGTATTCGGATTTGCGGGTGGACACGGACGGCACGGACGGCACGAAAACAGTATCCTTTTCCGTTGAAAATACCGGTACGGTTTCCGGAAAAGAGGTGCCGCAAGTCTATATTCAGTTTCCTTCAACGGCAGAGGAGCCACCTAAACGGCTTGTCGGTTGGGAAAAAGTGGATCTGAAGTCTGGTGAAAAGAAAAAAGTGACTGTTAAAATTCTGCCTCGAATGCAGAGCATCTGGGATACTGACAAGGAAACATGGAAACTGGTGCCGCCCAGCAAAATTATGGTGGGTGCTTCATCCCGCCAGATCAAACTGGAGCTTTGAACGGGAAGAACCACCGGTCAAGTCCGCTGGTCGCCTGCTTGTGTCGACAGAACCATCCCGCCCGGCTGCACCTTTGCGCCGGGCGTTTACGTCGCAATCACATTTATGCGATTGAGACCGTGAATAAAGCGTGATAAGTCGCGCACCAAGTCAGGGTGTCAAATCGATTTGATGCCTTTTCCATTCCGTGAGGAAGAAGTGGCTGGGATGAGGGGTTTTAGCTGTTAAACAAGGCTGACCTGCCATCTTATTGCTTGATTAGAGTCATCCGTGCCGCTAACCAAGGCATGGAGAAAAACAAACAGGTTGAGGTTTCCACATGAGTGATACTGCAGAACGCGTCAAGAAAATCGTTATTGAACATCTGGGCGTTGATGCCGAGAAAGTCACCGATGGTGCGAGCTTCATCGACGATCTGGGCGCAGACAGCCTTGATACTGTCGAGCTCGTGATGGCTTTCGAAGAAGAATTCGGCGTTGAAATTCCTGATGATGCTGCCGAGACAATTCTGACAGTCGGCGATGCCGTCAAGTTCATCGATAAAGCACAAGCCTGATTTTCATTCGGCCCGGCAGCGCAGGAATTTTGACAGGCGGCAGATTGCCTTTGTCGGAACCTGCGCAGGGCCCTTGGAAAATATCATGCTGAATATGACATTGAAGGATCGGCCATGAGGCGCGTTGTCATAACCGGCCTTGGGCTGGTTTCTCCTCTTGCATCCGGTGTTGAGCACACATGGTCCCGCCTCCTGGCTGGCCAGAGCGGTGCGCGGCGGGTCACAGAGTTTGAAGTTGAAGATCTGCCTTGCAAGATTGCCTGCCGCATTCCAGTCGGCGATGGCTCCGATGGCACATTCAATCCGGACGATTGGATGGAACCGAAGGAACAGCGCAAGGTTGATCCCTTTATCATTTATGCCATGGCTGCCGCTGACCAGGCGCTTGCCGATGCCAAATGGGCACCGGAAAGCGACGAGGACCAGATCGCCACGGGTGTTCTCATCGGTTCGGGTATCGGCGGTCTCGAGGGCATTGTCGAAGCCGGCTATACGCTGCGCGACAAGGGTCCACGCCGCATTTCGCCGTTCTTCATTCCCGGACGTCTGATCAATCTGGCTTCCGGCCAGGTCTCCATCAAGCACAAGCTGCGCGGCCCGAACCATTCGGTTGTCACCGCCTGCTCGACCGGCGCGCATGCGATCGGCGATGCATCGCGTCTCATCGCCTTCGGTGATGCCGATGTGATGGTTGCCGGTGGAACGGAATCACCCGTCAGCCGCATCTCGCTGGCCGGCTTTGCCGCCTGCAAGGCCTTGTCCACGGCCCGCAACGATGATCCGACAGCGGCCTCGCGTCCCTACGACGATGACCGCGATGGTTTCGTCATGGGCGAAGGTGCCGGTATCGTCGTGCTGGAAGAGCTGGAACATGCGCTGGCCCGCGGGGCGAAGATTTACGCCGAGGTTATCGGCTACGGCCTGTCCGGCGATGCCTACCACATCACCGCTCCGTCCGAGAGCGGCGAGGGTGCGCAGCGCTCCATGGAAATGGCGCTGAAGCGCGCAGGCATTACCCCGGATCAGGTCGACTACATCAATTCGCACGGCACATCGACGATGGCCGATACGATTGAGCTGGCGGCCGTTGAACGTGTTCTGGGCGATGCCGCTCCGAAAGTGTCGATGTCGTCGACAAAGTCTTCCATCGGCCATCTCCTGGGTGCAGCCGGTTCGACCGAAGCCATCTTCTGTGCGCTGGCCATTCGCGACAATGTCGCTCCGGCCACGCTCAATCTGCACAAGCCATCGGTCGAGACAAAGATCGATCTGGTCCCGCACAAGCCGCGGCATCGCACCGTCGATGTGGCTCTTTCCAATTCCTTTGGTTTTGGCGGTACCAACGCTTCGCTGGTTTTGCGGCGTTATCAACAGTGATTGAAGCAGTGGCGGAAGCGTTTTCGCGCTTTCGCCATATTCGCAATCAAAATAATACCGGTTCCAACCGGAAAAACATGCTCGAGGTGCCCGTGTGAGCTCAGATCAGCAGTCTGAAGAGACGAACGGTTCAGCCGCCGCCAGCGCGCCGGAGCGCAATCCGATTGTCCCGCAGTCGGCATCCGAGGCCCTGCGCCCCGAACCGGGCACGCCGCCGCCCGCACCCCGGCGCCGCTCGCGCCGGGCGCGCAGCCAGATCGTTGTCTTCGCCAATTTCATGCTGTCGCTCGTGGTGCTTCTGGTGATTGCCGCCGCTGCCGCGGTCTATTTCGGCAAGGTCGCCTTCAACGAACCCGGCCCGACGGAAGTCACCACCAATTATGTCGTCAAGAACGGCAGCGGCATCGTCGAAATCGCCGATGGCCTCGAACGCCGCGGCATCATCACCGATGGCCGCGTGTTCAAATATGGCGTTCAGGCCTATGGCTTTCAGCGTGACATGAAGGCCGGCGAGTACGAGATCAAGGCGCACGCCTCGATGCGTGACATCATGGACCTTCTGCGCAGCGGCAAGTCTGTCCTGCATTCGCTGACCGTTCCCGAAGGCCTGACCGTCGACCAGATTCTGCAGCGTGTCAGCGAGGACGATGCGCTGGTGGGAGCATTGCCGGCGGTCGTTCCGGCGGAAGGCACGCTGTTCGCCAACACGCAGCGCTTCTCCCGCGGCATGACGCGCGAGGAAATCATCAAGAAGATGCAGGCCGACCAGAAGAAACTGGTCGAGGATATCTGGGCGCGCCGCGACCAGAGCATTCCGCTCAAGACCATCGAGGAATTCGTCACGCTGGCGTCCATCGTCGAGAAGGAGACCGGCAAGGCCGATGAGCGTCCGCGCGTCGCCGCCGTGTTCATCAACCGCCTGAACAAGCGGATGCGCCTGCAGTCCGATCCGACGATCATCTATGGCCTGTTCGGCGGCAAGGGCAAGCCGGCCGACCGCCCGATCCTGAAATCGGATCTGGAGAAGCCGACGCCCTACAACACCTATACGATCAATGGCCTGCCGCCCGGTCCGATTGCCAATCCGGGTCGCGATGCGCTGGAAGCGGTTGCGCATCCCTCGCAGACCAAGGACCTCTACTTCGTGGCTGATGGAACCGGCGGGCATGTCTTCGCCGAAACGCTGGATGACCACAACGACAATGTGAAGCGCTGGCGCACCGTCGAGAAGAACCGTGTCGACGAGGCTGCCAAGGCCGCCACCGGCGACAAGAATGCCAAGCCGTCTGCGGCGGACGACAGCGCGCCGACACAGGAATAATATCGGAAGGCCTGGTTTCGATCAGGCCTTTGTCCTTTCGGACTTTGGGGGAAAAATGTCATTGCAAAGCATGACGGGTTTTGCCCGTCACCTCCGGAACAGCGCCGGGGCGCAGATTTCATGGGAAATCAAATCGGTGAACGGCAAGGGGCTCGATGTGCGGTTCCGGCTGCCCGCGGGGTTCGAAGCCGTGGAGCAGAAGGCGCGCGCGCTGTTCAGCCAGCATTTCAAGCGTGGCAATTTCCAGGCGGCCCTGACCGTTGACCGCAGCGCCGGCGATGCCAGGGCGCTCATCAACGAACCGCTGCTGAGGGAATTGGCAGGGATCGCCGCCCAGCTGCGTGCGGACTTCGGTCTGGCACCGTCCACCCCGGAAGGCCTGATGGCGCTGCGCGGCGTTCTGGAAGCGCCGCAGGACGTGTTGACGGATGAAGACCAGGCCGAGATCGAAGCGGCCGTGCTGGCGGTCCTCGACGAGACGCTGGTGCAGCTTGCGCGCAACCGCGAGACCGAGGGCAAGGCGCTCGGCGATATACTGAGCACCCAGATCGATGCGGTGGAACGGCTGACCGGGGAGGCGCGGCGCGATCCGAGCCGGACGCTCGACGCCGTCCGGTCGAGATTGGCGGCACAGGTTGCACTGCTGCTCGATGCATCTCCGGCTCTCGATGAAGCGCGGCTGCACATGGAGGCGGCGTTTCTCGCCACCAAGGCCGATATCCAGGAAGAGCTGGACCGTCTGGAGATGCATGTGGCCGCCGCCCGCACGCTGCTGCGCGATGGCAACGGTGTTGGGCGCAAGCTGGATTTTCTGACACAGGAATTTAACCGCGAGGCGAATACACTCTGCTCCAAGTCCAATGCGGCCTCCATCACGTCGATTGGACTTGACCTCAAGGCGGTTGTGGATCAATTGCGCGAGCAAATACAGAATCTGGAGTAAACATGCTCAACGCCTCAAACAGCATCAAGCGCCGCGGCCTCATGCTGGTGCTGTCGTCGCCATCGGGTGCCGGCAAGTCGACCATTGCCCGTCTGCTGCTCAACGACAAGGAAAAGCTGGAACTGTCCCTGTCGATCAGCGTCACCACCCGTCCGCGCCGCGCCAGCGAGATCGACGGCGTGCATTATCATTTTATTTCGGTGCGCGAATTCGAGCGCCTGCGCGACAGCGATGAACTGATCGAATGGGCCGAGGTGCATGGCAATTTCTATGGCACGCCGCGTGAGGCGGCGGAAAACGCCCTTGCCGACGGGCAGGATATGCTGTTCGACATCGACTGGCAGGGCGCGCTGCAGTTGCAGGACAAGATGAAGGGCGATGTCGTCAGCATCTTCATTCTGCCGCCGTCCATGGCCGACCTGAAGCTGCGGCTGCACCGCCGCGCCGAAGACACGAAAGAAGTCATCGACATGCGCCTGCACAATGCGCGCAACGAGATCGAACGCTGGCGTTCCTATGATTACGTCATCGTCAACAAGGATCTGGACCGTGCCTATCACGAGGTCCAGTCCATCGTGACGGCCGAACGCCTGCGCCGGGACCGGTGTCCCGGCCTGTTCGATTTCGTCAGTGCTCTGTTGGATGAAAAGCTAGATTGACGGTGCAGGTCATCTGATATCTGCAGGAACATTGTGCGTGGTTCGACAAGCTCACCATGAGGGAGAGTGAGGATTGCAGGGAGCTTTATTCTGCAATGTTTCCGGCTAACCCTGCAGCCCACCCATCTCCCTCATGGTGAGCTTGTCGAACCACGCACAATGGTTATGCAAGATTTACCAACGTTTTCCCCTAACCCACACCTAAACCGCGTTGGCCAGCGCTACAAACTCATCAATGGACAGTGTTTCGGCGCGGCGTGTGGGATCAATCCCGACTTTGGCCAGCAGCGCTTCACCGCCGAGTGGCTTGATGCTCTGGCGCAGCATCTTGCGGCGCTGGCCGAAGGCCGCCTGCGTGACACGGCCGAGCATGGTCGCATCGCAGGCCAGCGGGCTTGCGCGCGGAACAAGGTGGACCACCGAGGACGTCACCTTCGGTGGCGGGGTAAAGGCCTGAGGCGGCACGTCGAAGGTTATTTTTGCCTCCGTGCGCCAGCCCGCCAGCACGCCGAGGCGGCCATAGGCATCAGAGGCCGGCTTTGCCACGATGCGCTCGGCCACTTCGCGCTGGAACATCAGCGTCAGCGAGGCATAGAAGGGCGGCCACGGCTCGCTCAAGAGCCAGCCGATCAACAGCTGCGTGCCGACATTGTAGGGCAGGTTGGCGACGATCTTGACCGTGCCGTCCCCCGCCAGCGCCTTGAAATCCGTCTCCAGCGCATCGCCTGATATGACTTGCAGGCGGCCGGGATAATGATCGGAAATTTCCTGCAGTGCCGCCAGGCAGCGCTCGTCGCGTTCAATGGCAATCACATGGGCACCCTGCGCCAGCAGGGCGCGGGTCAGGCCGCCGGGGCCAGGGCCGACCTCGATGACGGTCTGTCCCTTGAGATCGCCGGCCTGCCGCGCGATCTTGGCGGTCAGGTTGAGATCGAGCAGGAAATTCTGGCCGAGGGATTTTTTGGCCATCAGCTCGTGCCGGTCGATCACATCGCGCAGAGGGGGGAGGCTGTCGATGCTCATGCGGCGTTGTTTTCCGGGCTGGAGCGATGGGAGGCGAGTTCACCCGCCAGGCGCAATGCGGCGATGAAGCTGTCCGGCTTGGCCTTGCCCGATCCGGCGATATCGAATGCCGTGCCGTGGTCGGGCGAGGTGCGCACGAAGGGCAGGCCGAGCGTTACGTTCACGCTGTCGTCGAAGCCCAGCGTCTTGGCCGGGATGAGCGCCTGGTCGTGATACATGCAGATCGCCGCGTCATAGCTGGCACGCGCCGCCGCGTGGAACATCGTGTCGGCCGGCAGCGGCCCGCGTGCATCGATGCCCTCATTGCGCAGGATTTCAACCGCCGGGCGGACGATCTCTTCGTCTTCCAGGCCCATGGCGCCGCCTTCGCCCGCATGCGGATTGAGCCCGGCAATGGCAAGGCGCGGATTGGCGATGCCGAACTGGCTTTTCAGCGCCTGCGCCGTGATGCGTGAAATGGTGACGATCCGGGCGGTATCCAGCACTTCGGGAACACGGGCAAGGGCAATGTGGATGGTCACGGGAACCGCGCGCAGCAGGGGCCCTGCCAGCATCATGACGGGTGTGACCTCGCGGCCGAGCTGTTCACTGGCCAGATGCGCCAGGAATTCCGTATGGCCGGGAAAGCGGAACCCCGCCTCATAGAGCGGCTTCTTGGCGATGGGGCAGGTGACAACGGCACTGGCACGGCCGGAAAGCGTGTATTCGACTGCGCGCTCGATCGCCTCGATCGTTCCGGCGGCATTTTCGGCGAGCGGAATGCCGGGGCGGTCGATTTGCCGGTTTTGCAGGGGAACAACCGGCAAAGCCCGCCCGAAAACCCTGTCGGCATCTTCCGGCGTGGTGATTTCGATGGGGCAATCCATGCCGAGCCGTGCCGCACGTGCGGCGATGAGCTTTTCGTCGCCAAGCAGAAAAAACGCAGGCAGACGCATCGACGCGCGCAATGCCCATGCGGCAAGCGCTATGTCAGGTCCGATTCCGGAGGGATCACCGGAGCTTACGGCGAGGATGCTGCTCATGGGAAGGCAATACCATCATCGATTGACGATGGATGCCTTTTTCCGGAGATCATCGAGATATTGCTTGTTGACCGCTTCCGCCGTGGCATCGGGCTTCTGGTTGGCCGCTGCCGCTTCCTGCGAGAAAACAAGGCGGGCGACGCGATCATCGGAAAGCTGGCGCGTTGCGCAGACACCGAGGAATTCGACGCCCTTGTCGGTGTCGAGCGTGGTGGTCGCGTGCCCGGCGGAGGTGGCGGTGACCTGCTTCGACCATTCCGGCGGCAGTTCCTGTTCGACGAAACGGCCGAGATCGCGGACGGTCACGTCCAGTATGCCCTTGGCCATATCGCGCGTTGAGTCACAGCCATTGAACTTGGCGCGCAGCGCATTGGCCTCGTTGCGGCGCTTGGCGATGTTGCCGCGATCGGCGGCCGGAACAACGAAAATGACCTGCTGCAATGTGAATTCGGTCGAGACGGGCTTCTTGCCGCCGTCCTTCAGCATACGCTGCACGGCATCCTGCTCGGACACGCGGCTGCCGCCCTGCGACCGGTTGCGGGTGCTGAGGGCACGGCCCCAGCCCATCTGCAGGCGGATATATTCCTTGAAATGGTCGGCAGTCACACCGGCCTTGTCGAGGACACCGGTGAGCTGGGCAAGGGTCATCTTGTTGTTGGTGGCAAAGCGCTCGAAGGCCTGATTCACTTCGGTGTCGGAAACGACGATGTTCAGCCGCCGCATTTCCTGGCGTTTCAACATGTCGTCGGTGAGTTCCTCCCGCGCCATCTGCGGCAGGTTGCCCTTCTTGTGCTGCAGCTTCAGAAAGGCCGCGCGCCGGGCAATGTCATAATCGGTAATCGGCATTCCATTGACGATTACCTTGACGTCGCTCGCTTGAGCAGGCAGCGAAATGCCGGCCGCCAGGCCCGAGCCCAAAGCGGTAACAATCGCCGCCGCAAGAATGTGCTTCCTCACCATCATGTTCCACATTATCCGATCATTATGGATCTCTTTTGACCATTTTGACAAAAATGACCGGTAAAATCCATTCCTGTGAGATTCATTTCCGTCTTATTGCCGTTTTACTAAGGCAAAAGCATGACTGGCCGCAAGGGCGGCCAGTTGAAAAGAAATAATCAAATGCCGCCAATATCGACAGGCTTGCCGAATTCCCACAGCGTACGGAAGGAAATCTGGAAACCGTACGTCGTTGTCGTGTCGCCGGCCGTACCAGTGCTGGTGATGGGCCGTTGCTGCGTATAGTACATCTGGTAGGTGAAGCACTCATCGTCATAGGCAATCGCTGCCGTACGCTTCACCAGCGTGTCATGCACGATATCGTAGGTGCCCGAGCCGAGAAGGCGCCAGTTCGGTGTCAGCTTGGCCGTGCCGCCAAGGGTGACTTCCTGCCTGTCCTCGGTGAAGCCATAGGTGGGCTGAGCGCCGATGAATGCGTATTTCCCGAAAACCGAGCCGTATTTGCCGGCGCCCGTCGCTGCGACTTCGGCACGATGAACCTCGAACGTATCCTTGTCGAAGCGGCCGCCCGTCGTCAGCGTATAGGCGCCGTAGTTGGCGCCGATCATCGCAACATAGTCGGAACGTGCTGTTTCCAGTCCCGACTCCGCGCCCGCATTGACAAAATCCTGCGAGGCAAAGGAATTCACGCCGCCAAGCTGGAACGATTGACCGGCAATGCCGTTGAGCGACAGGCCGTTGTTGAACGTGCCGGAATAGCGAATACCCAGATTGGCGCGTGTGCCGCCCTCGACGCGGTCGTAACCCGAGAACTTGTCCCGTTCGAACAGGCTTGATGCATCGAAGACGAAGCTTTGCGCATCTTCGTTCGGCATCTGGCCGGCATAGGGCTCGTTGTTGCGGATAAAGAGCTGTGCCGTCGGTTCAAGCACATGGGTTGAATTGGCTGCCGTGAACAGGATCGGGTATTTGGCTTCGAGCCCGGCGGTTGCCATGCCGCGGAAGGCCTGGTCGCGGGTGACGCCAACGGAATTCGAGTCGACATACATGCCATCGCCGCGCAGCGCGAGAATGGGTGTCAGGACAAGGCCGCTATCGGTAATGAATGTACGCTTCCACTCGACTTCGCCGGTGATGCGGCCGTCATTGCCCTTGATGCCCGAGAGATAGCCGGAGCGTGTCAGACCTGTCGACGCCGTGCCATCTTCCTTGTCGCGATACAGCGCCTGCACGTTCAAGTTGAAGTTCAACTCGCCGCCGGCAAGAGGCTGGGTGGGGATATAGGCATAGTCGAGACTTGGCAGAACCCAGGGCTGCTTGTTCTCAGACGAAGCCGAGTTTGAATCCGAGTAACCTTCCTGAACGTGAAACTTGTAGAGCCGCAGGTCAAAATAGTTTCGGTCATGCAGGCCGGTCAGGTAGATCTGGTCGGTCTTGTTGTAGTCCGCATAGCCTTCGAGGCCATAGCGATAGGCAAAGGCCTTGTCCGACTGCACCATCGCATCCCAGCCGAGGGTCCAGCGCGGGTTGATGTGAATAGCGCCTTTGGAACCGATCATGCCGCGGCCGGTATTGTCGTGGTCTTCCTGATCGTTAGTCGCGTCGAACTCACCGGGCTTCTGCTGGCTGATGCCGGCGACACGGATGCTGTACTCGCCGTTTTCCAGGCGATGGCGCCATTCCGCGTCGGCCAGGAAGCCCTGCTTCGTATAGCCGGTGCCGGTCAGGGTCAGGTCATAATTGGGTGCAAGCGCCCAGAAATAGGGAACGCTGACGCCATAGCCGAGATTCGTCTCGTATCTGTAACTCGGCATCAGGAAGCCGCTTTTGCGCTTCACGGTCGGATCGGCGATTTCAAACGCCGGCAGGAAGGCCAGGGGCATGCCGAACAGCTCGAAGCGTCCGCGTTCGAACCGGATGGTCTTGTTCTTGCCGTTCCAGACGATCTTCTGGGCGCGCACCTGCCAGAGCGGGGCCTTGCCCGGCTTGTCGCGGCAGGGCTCGCAGGCGGTATAAATACCGTTGTTGAACTTGGTGATTTCGCCGCCGATGCGTTCGGCGCTTTCCGCCGCGAAGCGCGTGTTATCCGCAGCCTCGACGCGCAGCGTGTTGACGAAACCTTCCTTGAAGTCATCGGTGACATCGAGATTTTCCGCATAGATGCGGTTGCCGTCCTTTTCGACGATCTCGACCTTGCCGACGGCCTTCAGGCGGCCGGTCTTCTGGTCATAGGTGACCTGACGGGCAACGAGGCGGTTGCCGTCATATTCGATCTTCACGCCGCCGACGGCTGAAATCGTCTTGGCATTGATATCATAGACGAGTTCATCCGATTCCAGCAGCATCTGCGCATTCGGATTCGTCTTGAAATTACCTGCGAGGGCATCATTTGTCTGGGCCAAGGCCGGGAACGAAATCCCGCCTGCAAGGCATAGCACGGCCGTCCCGCACATAAGCCGTGCGAGCCACGTCGGCAACACCGAGCGCGTTACATTCAATCCCACTCTAACCATCCTCCTTGTGCAGCAGAAAGGAGACCCCAAAAAAAGTTGCGATCAGGACCGGAGTCCAAGCGGCAACGAAAGGCGGAACGAATCCCGCATTTCCGAATGCCTTGACCACAACTGTGACGACATAAAGCACGAAGCCCGCGAGGACGCCACCCAGAATCATCGTCCCAGATTGGCCAAAGCGAACAAATTTCAGCGAAACCGTCGCGGCGATTAGGGTCATCGCCATTAAAAGGGCAGGCAAAGCCAGCAAAGACTGGAAATGCATGTCAAAAGCATTGGCTGGATAGCCAAAAGAGCGAGCTGCGGCAATTTTGTTACGCAGCTCAAAAAAAGGAATTGTCTCGGGCCGGGCCAGACTTTCTTCAACGAATTCAGGCCGAAGATGCGTTGCGATGCGGACATCGCCCGGTGAAACAGGTGTCTCGCCCAGCACGAATTTCGTCACGTCCGTCAACTGCCAGTAGCCGTCTTCCAGGTCAGCGGTTTTGGCGTCGAGACGCTCGATAATGTCCTTGTTCTTGTCCAGCCGGATGAAGGAAGCATCGACCAAACGCAACCCGCGGTTGACGATATTCTTGGCACCGATGATGGTCTCGCCTTCATCGGTTTTCTGGCGCAGCCACGGCACGCGATCGTCGGTTGTATCGTTGGTTTTTCCACTGCGCCAGGCCGCCTGAACAGCCTCGCTTTTCTCAAAGCCATAGGCGGCGAGGGGATTGACGATCAGGACGGCGAGAAGGCCGAACAAAAACGCACCGGTGCAGGCGGGCAGGAGAAACTGCCAGGCCGAGACACCGACGGAGCGTGCCACGACAAGCTCGTATTTCCGGTTGAGCGAGATCAGCGTGGTCATTGCCGAAAACAGCGCGATGAACGGAAACACCTGCTGCATGATGTAGGGAATGCGCATCACGGACAGGCCGAATGCCTGAATGGAGGAATATTCCGGCAGGGCGGCCAGCTTGCTCGACAGCTCGGTGAAATCGAGGATGAGGGCGAGCGCAAAACTTCCCATGAGGAAATAGCAGGTGATCGTCACGTAGCGGAGAAAGAAGTAACGTCCGAGTGTCCAGCCTATCATTCGTCACGCGCTCCACGTCCGGAGCGGGGATTTAGCAGCTTTGTCTTGGCACCTGCAAGGGCCGCCTGTGGTGACGAAAACCCGTTCTTGAAGAAGTCGGCCAGCTTTGCCGGCATGCCGATCTGACGATTCGTCGCCAATGCATAGATGGCCGACAGGGTAACAAGAACCGGGAAAACAAAGAGGAAGGGAATGACGCTTTCATTCTTTTCCGAAGCCTGTCCGCTGGAATAGCTGATCCAGAAGACGATCAGGCTCAACGTGATCGCCGTGAAGGAGGCCGAAATGCGCGCCTCCCGATGCGAACGCGAATCCGCGGCGGCGGCCAGCGAAATGAAGGCGAAAACGATGGGATACATCCAGTCGGTCAGCCGTTTGGCCAGCTCCGAGGTGTAGCGCAGCGGTTTCTGCTGATAGACCGTATCGTTCGGGTCCGGGTTCATCAGATAGTTCAGCGGACGATCCTTCGGGAAGATGGTGACGTCCTTGTCGTCCGATGGCAAAAATTCAGCAAGATCAAGAGCATAGGTGTTGAACTTGATGATCGACACATCGCCGGTCTTCACGTCGCGGCGGTCGATTTCGCCGTCCTTCATGACCAAAAGGCTCTGGTTGCCCTTGTCGACGACGAGGCCGTCCTTCGAATAGTAGAGGAGGTCGGTCACCGGATCGCGCGAATCGGACACGAACAGGCCCTTGATGGCGCCGTTGGCATCGCGGCTTTCAATCTGCAGATAAAGATCCTTGTCCAGCCGCTGGAACGAGCCCTGCTGCACGACGAGATTGATCACGTCGGAGCGGGCGTCGGCCAGCATCTGCCGCATGCTCATCTGCGAATACGGGGCGATGAAATTGGCGATGACGAATGAAAGACCGGCGACGACGACGGCAAAGAGCAGGACGGGCCGGATGACCGTGGAGCGCGGCGCGCCCGAGGCATTGATGACGACGAGTTCCGAATCCTGGTTCATCGTCGACAGCGTCTGCGTCACGGCAATGACCAGCGCGAACGGCATGACGACGGGAAAAGCGGCGGGAAGCAGGTTGGAGCTGAACTTCAGGATGTAGAAGAAGCTCTGGCCGCTGGTGGTCAGGAAGTTGATGCGGCCGAGGACCTGGACGATCCACGTAATGCCGACCGCTGACAGGAGGACTGCCAGAAACATGACGACGATGCGTCGCAAGATGTAATACTCAATCAGGCGCATGTCATGTTTCGCAAAAGAGTTCCGCCACCTTGTTTGTCGACTTGCCGCTCACGGATGAACGACCATTTGATGTATGCCATGCAATCCATGGCATTATTTTGCCGCACTATGGGACGAACCCGTTATATGTTCAATCTAGTCAGGCTTGGCTAAAAATAGGCGAAGAAAGCTGGTTAACAAGGTGTTAGCGCCCGATACCTATCGTTACCCACTTCATTCATCAACTTTGATGAATTAGGAAGTCACAATTTGTTCAATCTGGAGATATCATGTCCAAACGACCATCCATCAGTTTTGCAAAGTTTGCTGCCGTCGAAAACGGAACCGCAATTTTGCTTCTGGCAGCCGAAGGCAAGGCCGCGCAGGAAGCCGAATCTGTCGTCGGGCAGGCGTTGCTGTCGCGTATCATCGATGTCTCGGATTTCAAGGGAAAACTTGCAGCGAGCCTGAGCACGCTTGCACCCAGCGGCACCGAGCTTGACCGCCTGGTGCTGGTCGGCGCCGGCGATCCGGCCAAGCTGAAAGCCGATGACTGGCTGAAACTGGGCGGTTCGGCCTTCTCGAAGATCGGCAAGGCCAAGCATGTTTCCGTGGTTCTGGCGTTGCCGGGTGCGGACGTGTCGGGTGAAAATGCCGCGGATTTTGCGCTCGGCATCCTGCTGCGCGCCTATACGTTTGACAAGTACAAGACGAAGAAGGGCAGGAATGACGAGAGCCGGGACGACAAATCCTCGGCCAAGATCACCCTTCTCGTGGCCGATCCGCAGGCGGCAAAGAAGGCCTTTGCCAATGCCGAAGCCGTGGCGGAAGGCGTTATCCTGGCGCGCGACCTCGTCAATGAGCCCGCCAATATTCTCGGACCGGTTGAATTTGCCGAACGTATCGAGGAACTGAAGAAGCTCGATGTGAAGGTCGAGATTCTCGACCCCAAGGACATGAAGAAGCTGGGCATGGGCTCGCTGCTCGGTGTCGCCCAAGGGTCGGTGCGCCCGGCGCGGCTTGCGATCATGGAATGGCAGGGCGGCAAGGGCAAGGAAGCGCCCATCGCCTTCGTCGGCAAGGGCGTGGTGTTCGATTCCGGCGGTGTCTCGATCAAGCCAGCCGCCGGCATGGACGAGATGAAGGGCGACATGGGCGGCGCGGCCGCCGTCACCGGCCTCCTGCACACGCTGGCAAGCCGCAAGGCCAAGGTCAATGTGGTCGGCATCGTCGGCCTCGTTGAAAACATGGTCGACGGCAATGCCCAGCGTCCCGGCGATATCGTCACCTCCATGTCGGGCCAGACCATCGAGGTGCTCAACACCGACGCGGAAGGCCGGCTGGTGCTGGCGGATGCACTTTACTATTGCAACGAGCGTTTCCAGCCGAAATTCATGGTCAACCTCGCCACGCTGACCGGTGCGATCATGGTTGCGCTCGGCCAGTCGCATGCGGGGCTGTTCTCCAATGACGACACGCTGGCGGCGCAGCTGTTCGATGCGGGGCAGTCGACCGGTGAAAAAGTGTGGCGCATGCCGCTCGGCGCGGAATATGACAAGCTGATCGATACCAAGAACGCCGACATGAAGAACATCGGCACCCGCTTTGGCGGCGCCATCATCGCAGCGCAGTTTTTGAAGCGGTTTGTCGGGGACACGGCCTGGGCGCATCTGGATATCGCCGGTACCGCCATGGGCACGCCGGCCAGCGAGTACAACCAGTCGTGGGCGTCCGGTTTCGGCGTCCGCCTGCTTGACCGGCTGGTCCAGGACAATTTCGAAGGCTGACGAGACTGTGGTGCGTGGTTCGACAAGCTCACCATGAGGGAGGGCGTGGATTGCGGGGAGCCTTGTTCCGCGACGCTCGCGATTGGCATTGCAACCAAACCACATCCCTCATGGTGAGCTTGTCGAACCACGCACCACGAGACACCCACTCTTTGACGAATCGGTCAAGGACTGCTTGAACGAAGTGACACTGGCGCGTTTTTGAGCCAAGAGAGACAATGACCGAAATCCTCTTCTACCACCTGACTGAATCGACACTGGAAAACGCGCTTCCGGGTCTGGTCGAGCGCTCGCTGAGCCGCCAGTGGAAGGTGGTCATCCAGACCGGATCGCAGGAGCGGCGCGACAGTCTCGACAATCATCTGTGGACCTGGTCGGATGCGTCCTTTCTGGCCCATGCCACGGATCAGGAGCCGCACCCGGAGGAGCAGCCGGTCATACTGACCACAGGCGAGGGCAATCCGAACGGGGCCACGGTGCGCTTTCTGGTGGATGGCGCGGTTCCGGCGCATGTCGAAGCCTATGAACGGCTGGTGCTGATGTTCGACGGGCACGACCAGATGCAGCTCGAACAGGCGCGAGAGCAGTGGAAGCAGTTGAAGGCCGGGGGGCACACGCTGACCTATTGGCAGCAGAATGCCGAGGGGCGCTGGGAAAAGAAGGCCTGAGAGATGCGCAAGCTGCTGCTGTTGCTCCTGCTCGCCGGTGTGGCGCTTGGAATTGGCTATCCCTGGTACGCCTATAATTTTTCCGGCAGCGATCTGGGGTCGTGGCGGGTGTTTGACCGGCCCGGCCCCTACAAGCCCGTGACGGTTTCGCTGAAGGCCAGCGATGGCCCGGTGCGAATCTTTGCCGACATGCAGCCGCTGCGCAGTTTCATTCCGGCCGAAGGGCGCACCGCCCTGACCTCGGTCGTATCGCGGGACGGCCGGGACGTGCTGGTCAAGACGCTTTCCTATGTCAATGCGCAGGCCGCCAACCGGGGATCGCCGCAGGGGCCGCGTTTCTATCGCGACCGGATCGGCGATATCGATCCCGTGGTATCGGGTGATTATACCATCAGGATCGGACCCGGCGATGCCGATGGCCTCGAAGTGGCGCAGGTGGATATCGTCCTGCGCAAAGGGGCGGTGAGCACCGACAAGCGCTTCGTTCCGGCTGGCCTGACCATGATCGCCGCCAGCATTTTCGGCCTGATCCGCCTGGGACGCCGCAAGGCCAACCCCAACAGCACGCCGCCAGCGCCCAAATGGGGACGATGATCGTGTCGCCGAGCAATGCCTGCCCGACACTGCTAACGCCGCGCCTGCGCCTGCGTCCGTTCGAAAGCCGCGATGAAGCCGGGCTGCACGCCTGCCTCGCGAACGAAACGCTGACGCAGTATTGGGGCTTCACCGCCTGCACGACGATGGAAGAAACGCGGCGATGCCTGCGCATCCTGGCAAAGACCACATCCCCCTACGATTCGATGGCCTGGGCGGTGGCCGACAGGACCACGGACGAGTGCATCGGCATGGTGAACTATCATCACCGCGAGGTCAGCAATCACCGGCTTGAAATCGGCTACATCCTGCGCCGCGAGTGGCACGGGCAGGGGCTGATGAGCGAGGCGGTCAAGACCCTGATGGATTACTGCGTGGCCCATCTGAAGGCGCATCGCATCACGGCGATCATCCATCCCGACAACACCGCTTCGATCCGGCTGGCCAAACGGCTCGGCTTTCAATGCGAGGGCGGGCCGATGCGCGATTATTGGCGCGTCGGGAAAGGCTATATGAGCCCGATGCTCTACAGCTTCATTGCCAGCTGAGGGCTGTCGCCCGGCCTTTCCGTGATCCGGTAGGCGCAGCGCCGGGCGCCCTTCAATATATGCTCGAAGCGCCTGATCTCGACATCGGGACCGAGCGCCGCCTGAAACACATCGAGCTCCGACCGGCACAGTTTCTGGCATGCCCTGGCGGCCACGCAGATCGGGCAGTGGTTTTCCACCAGAACCAGCGCACCCGCCGCATCCCGTGTGGTTTCCGCCATGTACCCTTCGGCGGAGCGTATTTCCGCCAGACGCTGCACCCGTTGCTCGAGGGAGCCCGCGTCGGCGAGTTCCGTGCGATAGTGGTCGAGCGTGGCGGCTTCGCGGTGCGCGATCAGCTTGTCGAGCCCCGCATCGCCAAACACGGCTGACACGGACGCCAGGATATCGGCCGTCAGCGCCGCATGATTGTCGGGAAACTGCCCGTTGCCTTCCTCGGTCAGGTGCCAGAAGCGTTTCGGGCGGCCAACGGTCTCGCGGCTGTCTTCAAAGGCGACGAGGCCATCCTCATGCAGCCGCCCAAGCATCTGCCGCACCGCGACGGAGGTAATGCCGAGACGATCCGCCAGGGACGCGGCGGTCTGCGCGCCGGCGACTTTCAGGGAATAGAGCATGCGATTTGTCGTTCGATCCTGCATATCGGCAATGTAACAAAATTCTTTTTAAAAAGCGATTGCTTATTTTATTAAGCGGAATATAAAAACATAAAACTTATTTAATTGAGGTGACGCCATGCAAGACCCCGACGATACAGCCAGCGATGCCCGTTGGTCCGAGCTGCTGACCCCGCAGTTTTCCGCCGCAACCACGACGCTTTGCCTCGGCGTGGCGCTGTTTGCCTTCAACGGGTTTCTCGTTTCCACCTCCCTGCCGACGGCGGTGCGCGAGATCGGCGGGCTGAAGCTGATTTCCTGGGCCTTCACGCTCTATCTCGTCCTGTCCATTGTCGGCGGTGCCAGCGGCGCGCTGCTGAAGGGCAGGCTCGGCCCGCGCCGGGCGCTGGTCGGCGCTGCCATCGTCTTTCTCGCGGGCACGCTGATCGCCGCCTTTGCCTCGTCGATGACGGAAGTGCTTGTCGGCCGCGCCCTGCAGGGGCTGGGCGAGGGCGTGATCGCCGCCATCTGCTATGCCCTCATTCCCGACCTGTTCCCGTCGCGCCTGGTGGCAAAAGTGTTTGGCGCCGAAGCCGTCGTCTGGGCCATTGCGGCCTTTGGCGGTCCGTTGGTTGCCGGGCTTTTGACGGAAACTGTATCCTGGCGCGCGGCATTTCTGGTCAATGTTCCCATGGCGTTCATTTTCATTGCGCTGGTGTTCCGCATCGTGCCGCGTTCGGCGGCCGAAGCCGCACCGCTGTCCGTGCCTTTCCTGCGGCTGGGCGCGATTGGCGGCGGCATCATGCTGGTGGCGCTTGCCGGCATCATGCAGACTCTGACGCTGGAAGTCCTGTGTGTCACCGGCGCTGCGGCCGTTCTTGTTGCCGTCGTTGCGGTTGACCGCCGCAGCCGCACGCCGCTGTTCCCGTCCGATGCCTTTGCCCTGACGTCGACGGTTGGCATCGGCCTGTGGATCGTGCTGCTGATGCCCGTCGCCCAGGCGTCCACCTCGGTCTATCTCGTCATGACCCTGCAGAGTCTCTGGGGTTATGGCCCGACCATGGCCGGTGCGTTCAGTGCCAGCTTTGCCGTGGCGTGGAGCACCATTGCCATTCTGGTGGCCAATGTGCAGGACCCGCGCCGCCGGTCGCGGATGATCCGGCTCGGACCGGTACTGCTGGTGACGGGACTTGCGGTGCTCGTGCTCGGTTTTTCCGCCGATCTGCCGGGTGTGGTTCTGGTCGGCCAGATGAGCATCGGCGCCGGGTTCGGGGTCAGCTGGGGCTTCCTGAGTCAGAGCGTGATGGAATCGGCGCGCGACGGCGAGCGTGACCGGGCCTCGGCCCTGCTGCCGACCCTGCAATCCGCCGGTTATGCCATCGGTGCTGCGGTGGCCGGTCTGGTCGCCAATGCCGCCGGCTATCCCCAGGCAACAAGCCCCGAAGCCTTGCGCGACGCGACGATGATCATCTTTGCGGTCTCGACGATGATCGGTCTTGCCGCCATGATCGCCGGTTTCGCCCTGCCGTTGCGCAGGAAGACGGTGTTCGCGGCTGATCTGCCGTAGCGGCACGAAAAAGCCCGCCCTGACGAGGGGCGGGCGACAGTTCCGGACGATCCGGAAAATCCAGGAGAGGGGAGGATTTCGACCTGCAAATCCCCTCTCTTGCGATTTTTGCCGTTGGTGAGAAGGGGTGATGGTGCGTGGTTCGTGGTTCGACAAGCTCACCATGAGGGAGGTGGTTTGGTTGTAAAGCTAGTCACAGGCGTTGCAGAATATGGCTCCTTGCAGCCCACCCACCTCCCTCATGGTGAGCTTGTCGAACCACGCACAATGGCAATGCAATCTCTTAGATTCTCAAATTTTGCTATGGTTCTTTGAAAGTTGTGGCAAGCGCTCGTATTCCAACGCAATAAGGGCCTGTTTCTTTACGCGCGACCAACCTTTGATTTGCCGCTCCCGTGCTATGGCATCAAGGATACGGTCATAAGTCTCAGTAAAGACGAGTTGGACCGGGCGGCGATATTTTGTGTATCCATCGCAAATGCCCGCATTGTGCTCCCAAACGCGCGCTTCAATCTCCTGTTTTGTCAGTCCCGTATAATAGAATCCATCCGAGCACAGCAGAATATAGACCGTGACCTCCATGCCAGCCTCTCAACATTTGAGGCAGAATGCTAGAAGACCGGGTCACGGCAGACAATTCAACAAGAGTTGCATATAGCTCGTGCGTGGTTCGTGGTTCGACAAGCTCACCATGAGGGAGGTGGTTTGGTTGTAAAGCTAGTCACAGGCGTTGCAGAATATGGCTCCTTGCAGCCCACCCAGATCCCTCATGGTGAGCTTGTCGAACCACGAACCACGCACTGAGGGGTAACGCTCCCGTTACAGATCGGCCATCGCCTCTTCATATTCGGTCGACAGCGTCAGCCATTCCTCTTCCGCCCGGGCGAGCGAGGATTTGGCATAGCCGATTTCCTTGCCGATCTGCGTCGCCTTGGCCGGCTCGCGGCTGTAGATGACCGGATCGGCCAGCTGGTCCTGCAGGGTCTCGATCTTCTTCTGGAAGCGCTGCACCATGGCATCGGCTTCCTGGATCTTCTTCTGCAGCGGCTTCAGCGCTTCGCGCTTCTGCGCCGACAGCTTGCGCTGCTCGGCCTTGCTCAGCTTCTGTCCGTCATCGACGTTGATCTTGCTGTTGCCGGAGCGCTCGGCCTTGGCATCGGCCAGAACCAGCGAACGATAGGCGTCGAGATCGCCGTCATAGGGCGCAACCGCACCGTCACGCACCAGCCAGAGCCGGTCCATGGTGGCTTCGATCAGATGCCTGTCGTGCGCAATCAGGATGACGGCGCCGTCGAAATCGTTGAGCGCATGCATCAGCGCTTCACGGCTGTCGATATCCAGATGGTTGGTCGGCTCGTCCAGGATGAGCAGGTTCGGCCCCTGGAAGGTTGAAAGACCCATCAAAAGACGCGCCTTTTCACCGCCGGAAAGGTCCTTTGCCGCCGTGTTCATCTTCACCGTGGCCAGGCCCATCTGCGAGACGCGGGCCCGCACCTTGGATTCCGGCGCATCGGGCATCAGCTTGCGCACATGCTCGATGGCATTGTCCTCGGGCACCAGATCATCGAGCTGGTGCTGGGCAAAGAAGGAAATCTTCAGGTTCGGCGCCACCGTCATCCGGCCGCTCTGCAGCGCGAGACGTCCGCTGATCAGCTTGGCCAGTGTCGACTTGCCGTTGCCGTTCGAACCCAGCAGCGCAATACGGTCATCCGCATCGATACGCAGGTTGAGATGCTTGAGCACCGGCTTGCCCGGTGTGTAGCCGACTTCACCGCTTTCAACGGCGATGATCGGCGATGCCACGACCTTTTCCGGCTCGGGAAAATGGAACGGCGCCACATGGTCTTCGATCACCGACGAAATCGGCTTCAGCTTCTGCAGCGCCTTCAGGCGGGACTGTGCCTGCTTGGCCTTGGACGCCTTGGCGCGGAAACGCTCGACGAAGGCCTCCATATGTTTGCGGTGCGCTTCCTGCTTGGTGCGCTGCTTCTGCTGCAGCTCCAGCGCCTCGCTGCGCAGGCGCTCGAACTGGTCGTAATTGCCCTGCCACAGCGTCAGCTTGGTCTGGTCGAGATGAATGATCGAATTGACGGCTGAGTTGAGAAGGTCGCGGTCATGGCTGATCAGGATGACCGTGTGCGGATAGCGGCGGACATAATCCTCCAGCCACAGCGTGCCTTCCAGATCGAGATAGTTGGTCGGCTCGTCCAGCAGCAGAAGGTCCGGCTCGGCGAAGAGCACGGCCGCCAGCGCCACGCGCATGCGCCAGCCGCCGGAGAAGGATGAGGCCGGGCGCTTCTGCGCTTCGGAATCGAAGCCGAGGCCGGAGAGGATCGCACCGGCGCGCGCTTCGGCCGAATGCGCGTCGATATCGACCAGGCGAATGTGGATTTCGGCGATGCGGTGCGGGTCCGTGGCGGTTTCGGCCTCCGCGAGAAGGGCGGTGCGCTCCTGGTCGGCGGCCAGCACGATCTCGAGCAGGGAATCTTCCGTTCCCGGCGCTTCCTGCGCCACCTGGCCGATGCGGATGTTCTTGGGCAGGAAGAAATCGCCGGTTTCCGCCGGCATCTCGCCGGTGATCACCTTGAACAGGGTGGATTTGCCCGCGCCATTGCGCCCGACCAGACCCGCCTTCGTGCCCGACGGCAGGTTGAGGTTGGCGTGATCGATCAGCAGGCGTCCGGCCATACGCACGGATATGTCGTTGAGAATAAGCATGGCCGCGCTTTTGCACGGGAAATGCGCTTTTCGCAAGCCGTGCATGCAGCAGATATCGCCCGATTGCGCGGGAAAGTGGGGTTAGGCGATATCTGTGTCCGATTGGGCACGTTCGAACGGAGCGGCGGGCATGCGAAAATACTGTTGCAGCAAATTGACTTTCTGCCGAAATGCGTCAGTCTTGCTGCCATAATATCCAAACAGAGGCGCCTTTCCATGGGAATCATTCTGCACGAACTCGTCGGTACGGATCTGAACAGGCCATTCAGCCCGCATTGCTGGAAAACCGTGATGTCGCTGGCCCATAAGGGCCTGCCGTTCAACCGCAATCGCGTGTCGTTCAAGGGAATTCCGGCGCTCGAAGGCGCGTTCTCGCCAAAGGTGCCCATCATCCGCGATGGCGACAAGCGGGTGGCGGATTCCTTCGAGATCGCCCTGTATCTGGAAGACACCTATCCCGACCGGCCGTCGCTGTTCAAGGGCGAGGGTGGCCGGGCCATGGCCCGCTTCGTCGAGGGCTGGTCGCAGATGACGCTGCATCCCTATCTGAATCTCGTCATCCTCATGCCGGTGCACGATATTCTTGATGCGCCGAACCAGGCCTATTTCCGCGAAAGCCGCGAGAAAATCTTCGGCCGTCCGCTGGAGGAGGTGGCTGCCGAACGTGACGCCAGGCACGACGCCTTCACCAAGAGCCTCGAACCCCTGCGCAAGATGCTGCTGTCGCAGCCGTTCATCGGCGGCGAGGGCCCGCTGTTCAGCGATTACATCGTGTTCGGCGCGTTCCAGTGGGTGCGGGTGCTGACGCCGTTCAAGCTGCTGGATGAGAAGGATCCGGTGCATGACTGGTTCGAGCGCTGCCTCGATCTGCATGGCGGCATTGCCCGCGAGATCAGCGCTGCTGCATAGGTCTGCAATTTGGGCATCAGGGTTGTGCGTGGTTCGACAGGCTCACCATGAGGGAGATTGAGGATTGCAGGGAGCCATATTCTGCAACATCTGAGATGAGCTTTGCAATCAAACCACCGCCCTCATGGTGAGCCTGTCGAACCACGCACCATGCCATTGCCTGTTTCTCGGCACAGCCCCTTGGCAAAGGGGCTGCCTGACGCTATAGAGCCGCCATCCAATTCCCCTAACGACAAGGTTTTATTCCATGGCGATTGAACGCACTTTCTCGATGATCAAGCCCGACGCGACGCGCCGCAACCTGACCGGTGCCATCACACAGAAGCTGGAAGAGGCTGGTCTTCGTGTTGTTGCTTCCAAGCGCGTCTGGATGAGCCGCCGCGAAGCCGAAGGCTTCTACGCCGTTCACAAGGAACGTCCTTTCTTCGGCGAACTCGTTGAGTTCATGTCCTCCGCACCGACCATCGTCCAGGTTCTGGAAGGCGAAAACGCCATTGCCCGCAACCGCGAAGTCATGGGCGCCACCAACCCGGCCAATGCCGATGAAGGCACCATCCGCAAGACATTCGCCCTGTCGATCGGCGAAAACTCGGTTCACGGTTCCGATGCGCCTGAGACAGCCGCTGAAGAAATCGCCTACTGGTTCTCCGGTACGGAAGTCGTCGGCTGATTGTTTCAGCTGAGACAGCAAGAAGCCGGGATTTTCCCGGCTTTTTTGTTTTAAAGGGCCGTGAATTCAGTCCTGCCGCGCCAGTTGCGCAATGGTTTTGCCCGATGCATCGCGCAAGGTGAGTTTGCCGCCGACGACCGAAAAGGAACGGGTGCGTTCCAGCGCCGCAAAGAACTTGTGTTCCTGATCCATCAGGGCAGGCGGGCAGAGTTTGCGCGTTGCCGCCGCCGGCTTGAATGTGAGCTTGCGGCCTTTGACCACAGCCTTGCTCATGAAGCGGTTGCAGCCGCCGGAACCGCTCACCGCACCGTCACGGCCGATCAGCAGGGTTGTCTGGGCGAAGTCGATGACGCCGCCGCCATTGATGTCTTCCGCCAGCCAGGACACATTAGTAATGACCGGCACGCGGCTTTCGCTGTGTGCCTTGAACGACAGGCCGAACAGCGCGATCACGCCGATGAAGCCGATAATGAGCGAGAGAATGGCAAGCCGTCTCATTCCTTTGCCTCGTGCCAGCGCTTGAGCGCCGCCGCATCGGTCGATTTGGCCTCGACCCAGCCGCTCGCCGCACCGCTGGCAAGGTGTTCCTTCTTCCAGAAGGGGGCGGCATTCTTCAGATAATCCATCAGGAAGGCGGCAGCGTCAAAGGCGGCGCGGCGATGGGCGGAGGCAGCCACGACCAGCACGATGTTCTCGCCCGGCCGGATCATGCCATAGCGGTGGATGACCGTGAGCCCCGTCAGCGGCCAGCGGCCGAGCGCTTCGCCGGCAATGCGGGTGATTTCGCGGGCGGCCATTTCGGGGTAATGCTCGATTTCAAGCGCCTGGAGCGTCCCGGCTTCATCCCGGCACAGCCCGCTGAAGGTGACGACGGCGCCAATGTCATGGCGTCCCGATGTCAGGCGGGCAATTTCAGCGGCCGTATCGAAATCGTCGCTCTGGATGGCGACGCGCGGTCTGATCGCGCCGGACATGGCTTCAGCCGCCGGTCATGGGCGGGAACAGGGCAATCTCATGCGCGCCGCCAATCGGCGTCTTGTGGTCGACATGTTCCTGGTTGATGGCCACGCGGATGACGTCCTGATATTCCAGCGCCGCCTCATATTCCTCGCCGCGGGTTTTGAGATGGCTCAGGAGATCGCCGACGGTCACGATGGAGGGCGAAAGTTCGATGATCTCCTCGCCCTTGCCGATCCGTTCGCGCACCCAGGCAAAATAAACAAGTTTTACGCTCATGAGCCTAGTCTACCACATGTTTGAGGCCGGCGCGGAAATAGTCCCAGCCGGTATAGAGTGTCACGAGGGCCGCCACCCACAACAGGGCGATGCCGAACTGCGTGGTATGCGGCACGATCTTGTCGCCGGCGGGTCCCGCCAAAAGGATGGCCACGGCAAACATCTGGATCGTCGTCTTCCATTTCGCCAGCTGGCTCACCGGCACGCTGACCTTCAGTTCCGCCAGATATTCGCGCAAGCCCGAAACGAGAATTTCGCGGCACAGGATGATGATCGCCGCCCACAGCGTCCAGCCGGCAATGGTTCCGTCTGCCGCCAGCAGCAAAAGGCAGGCCGATACCAGCAGTTTGTCGGCTATCGGATCGAGCATGCGGCCGATGGTCGAGGTCTGTTTCCAGATGCGTGCGAGATAACCGTCGAAGAAGTCGGTGATGCTGGCAATGGCGAAAATCGCCAGCGCGCCCCAGCGCGCCGCATCGCTGGATTGCAGGCTGCCTTCAAGGAAAAAGCACAGCACGACCAGCGGCACCGCAAGAATGCGCCCATAGGTCAACAGGTTCGGCAAGGAGTAGGCGTTGTTCTTGGGCATATTTCCAACCAATCAAATCAGTGCCGATCAAACGGGCTTGTCCGCCAAACGTCAAGCTCATCATTCCGGAGTCGGGCGCAATTGTGTCCCGATTTCAATAAGTAAACCAAACTAGGTGCGAAAATGATCGCGAATGGTGATGGCCATTGCTTCCGATATCCCGTCCACCTTCATCAGATCCTCGACAGCAGCCTGCGATACAGCTTTAGCCGTGCCAAACTGATGAAGCAGTGCACGTTTGCGTGAAGGGCCGATCCCGGCGATCTCATCCAGCGGATTCTTGACCATTTCCTTCTTGCGCTTGGCGCGGTGCGTGCCGATGGCAAAGCGGTGCGCCTCGTCACGCAGCCGCTGCAGGAAATAAAGGACGGGATCGCGCGGCGGCAGGGTGAAGGACTGCTTGCCCTCCATGAAAAACCGCTCGCGCCCGGCATCGCGGTCCACGCCCTTGGCAACGCCGATGGCCGTCACCTTGTCGGCAATCCCCATCTCCTGCAGAATGCCGCGCACCGCGCTCATCTGGCCCTGACCGCCGTCGATCAGGATGATGTCAGGCCATGCGGGGAAGGCATCGGACTCCTCGTCGAATTCATCGATCTCCTCATCCGCCGGTGCATCCGGCATGTCCTTGTTTTCCGGCGTGCCGTGTTCCTTGACGAGGCGGCTGAACCGGCGCTCGATCACTTCGCGCATCATGCCGAAATCGTCGCCCGGTGTGATCTCCGTCGAGCGGATATTGAACTTGCGGTACTGGTTTTTGACAAAACCCTCCGGCCCCGCGACGATCATGCCGCCGATGGCATTGGTGCCCATGATGTGGGAGTTGTCATAGACCTCGATGCGGCGCGGTGTTTTTTCCAGACCGAAGGTTTCGGCGACCCCCTTGAGCAGGCGCGATTGCGACGAGGTTTCGGCAAGCTGGCGGCCAAGCGCCTCGCGGGCATTGCTGAGCGCGTGTTCGACAAGATCCTTCTTCTCGCCGCGCTGCGGCACGGTGATCGTCACCTTGCGGTCGGATTTCGCCGTCAGGGCGACGCCGAGCAGCTCCTGATCCTCGACCGTTTCCGACAGCATGATCAGCGAGGGGCAGGGTTTGTCGTCGTAGAACTGCGCCAGAAAGGCGCCGAGCACCTCGGCGCTCGACAGCGACGAATCGGCCTTGGGATAATAGGCGCGGTTGCCCCAGTTCTGGCCGGTGCGGAAGAAGAACACCTGAATGCAGGTGGTACCGCCGTCCTGGTAGATGGCAAAGACATCGGCCTCTTCAACCGATTGCGGGTTGATGCCGGAATGCGACTGGACGTGGGAGAGAGCAGACAGGCGGTCGCGATAGACCGCCGCGCGCTCGAAATCGAGTTCGGCGGAGGCTTCGCGCATGGCATCGGACAGATGGGTTTTTACCGCCTGGCTCTTGCCGGACAGAAACGCCTTGGTCTCGGTGACCAGCTCGTCATAATCCGCTTCGCTGATTTCACCGGTGCAGGGACCGGAGCAGCGCTTGATCTGGTAGAGCAGGCAGGGGCGTGTGCGGTTTTCGTAGAACGAATCGGTGCAGGTGCGCAGCAGGAAGGCGCGTTGCAGCGCGTTGATCGTGCGCCCGACAGCACCCGCCGAGGCAAAGGGGCCGAAATAATCGCCCTTCGAGGAGCGGGCGCCGCGATGCTTGAAAATGCCGGGTGCCAGCCGCCGGTCGGTCTGCTTGGGCGCCGTCAGCAGGATATAGGGAAACGACTTGTCGTCCCGCATCAGAACATTAAAGCGCGGGCGCAAGCGCTTGATGAGATTCGCTTCCAGCAGCAGCGCTTCGGTCTCGGTGCGGGTGACGACGAATTCCATTTTCATGGTTTCGCGGATCATGCGGGCGATGCGGTTGTTGTGGCCCTGGCCGCGCGCATAGTTGGAAACGCGCTTCTTCAGGTTGCGGGCCTTGCCCACATAGAGCACATCGCCGTCCCCATTGAACATGCGGTAGACACCGGGCTTGTTGGGCAGCCGCTTGACCAGTTCGCCGATGACATCGGCACCGCTCGTTCCATCGCTTTCGACGCTGGAATCCCATTCGATCGCATTGATCAGCGCGGCGACGTCACGGATCGGCTCGCTGTTTTCCTCGGCGAGCGGACCGTCATCATCCAGCATCACATCGGTATCCTCCGCGTTCCCGTCGGGGGAAAGCGGCGGGGCCGGGTCGATTGCCGGATGATTGCGTGCGTTGGTCATTCTGCCATTCCCGTGACATCCGGCGTCTCCCACGCCAGATGCTGCCCGCCATCCAGGGCAATCATTTGCCCGGTGATGGAGCGCGTCTGCCAGAGATAGCGGATCGTGTTGCCGAATTCTGCCAGATCGGGCCCGTGTTTCAACAGCAGGCCGTCAACTTGTTGTTCAAAATCGATTCTCTCCTGACGTTCGCCCTGCATGGTCGGGCCCGGACCGATGGCATTGACCCGGATATGCGGGGCCAGCGCCTGCGCCATGGTCTGGGTCGCGGCCCACAATGCGGCTTTCGACAGGGTGTAGGAGGTGAATTTGGGCGTGAGCCGCCACACGCGCTGGTCGATAATATTGACAATGAGGCCGTTCTCCCCGTCGGGAAGCGCCGATTTCATCGCATCCGCCAGCAGGACCGGGGCCTTCACATGCACGGCGAAATGCCTGTCCCAGACGTGGTCGTCGAAATTGCCGAACCCGTCGTCATGAAAGATCGACGCATTGTTGACAAGAATTTCCACCGGACCGAGCGCATCCTCGGCGCTGCCGATCAGGCCGCGAACCGCGTCGCCGTCGGTCAGATCCGCCTGGACCACCGCCGCGGTGCCGCCGGCCGCCTCTACTGCACGCAGCAGGGCCTGGCCCTCTTCGAGCGAATGATTGCAATGAATAGCCACAGCAAAACCGTTGGCGGCAAGATTCTCTACAATCGCCTTACCAACGCGCCTTGCGCCGCCTGTGACAAGGGCAACGGTCTTATCTCTGTGCAAATGGCTCTCCCAGTCCTGCGATTCATGCTCGAATATTGGCCTGAATATAGGGAGGATATCGGCAAAGCGCGAGGGTTTGGCGGCATCTGCACTGACAAATGAGAAATTCCAGTTGTTCATCTCATTCAGGCATTTTCGCCAGATGAAGGTGCGTATAGCCACGAAAACCGACTGAAAAATGCAAGCATAATGCAGAGTTTAAGTATCGGTTAAGTATACTATATTGAAACTGACGGATTGCGGACTTTTCAATAAAATTTTCTCAAATATTTCGTAAAATCTATTTTGTCGTACTATTTTTACATCGTTGAAATCATTGACTAATTCAAAATGTTGCATAATGAACACATCGCATTTCTGCCATTTTCTCGACAGTTTCTTTTCACAGTCTGGCGCGAGTGCCGCCACAATGAGAAGCGAATGTTCCTCTCGTTCAGCGGACGCAAATTTTGGTTTATCCCCCCGACCAAGTGCCCGCTCCGTGTAGAAGAGTTTAAAAAAAGGAGATTGCCATGCGCACTCTTAAGACAATGATCCTCGCTTCGGCGGCTGTGCTGACGCTCTCCGCCCCAGTTCTCGCTGCTGACGTCATCACCGAACAGGCTCCTGCGCCTGAAGCTGCGTACCAGGCGCCCCAGGCCGATTGGTCCGGTGCATACCTCGGTGTTTACGGCGGTTATGGCTGGAACAAGAACAAGACCAGTGTTGGCAAGCTCGATGCCGACGGCCTGAAGGGTGGCGCTTACGGCGGCTACAACCTGCAGAACGGCCAGTTCGTATACGGTGCTGAAGGCGACATCGGCTACTCCGGTGCCAAGGAAAACAACTTCGGCTACAAGGCCAAGCAGGGCGTAGAAGGTTCTATCCGTGCCCGTGCCGGTATCGCTCTTGATCCGGTCCTGCTCTACGGTACAGGCGGTGTTGCCATTACCGACAGCAAGCTGTCCGGTCCTCTGGGCAGCGAAAGCAAGACGCACGTCGGCTGGACAGCCGGTGCCGGTGCGGAAGCCAAGATCACCCAGAACATCGTTGGTCGCGTTGAATATCGCTACACCGACTTTGGCAAGAAGGACTATGATCTGGGCGGCATCGACAGCGTATCGAACAAGATCACCACGAACGAAGTTCGCGTTGGTGTTGGCTACAAGTTCTAATCTGGACTTGACCTCCAGAAAAAGCCGGGCAGGAAACTGCCCGGCTTTTTTGTTGTTCCGGATTCACTTCGGCAGAAGCGCCGCAAGCTCGGGATGCAGTTCTTCGAACCGCTTCTGCCAGCGCTTGAGTTTCGAACGGCCCTTTTCCCATTTGCCTTCGAACCGCAGGGTCGCATAGGCGAGGGCGGCGGCCAGCGCGATATGGCCGCCATGCAGCTTCTTGCCGAGGCGCGGCGGCGCCGCATTGAGATAGTCGAGCACGCGGATCGCCTTGGCCCACTGCCAGTCGAGCCACGGCTGATGGATTTTTTCTTCTGGGTGAAAACGCCGCTCATAGACATGGGCAAGCAGCACATCGCACAGGCCGTCCGCAACGGATTCCAGCTGTTCCGCCTCCAGCCGCTTTTCGGCATTGCGCGGGAAAATCTTGTTGCCCGACACGCGGTTGAAATACTGGGTGATGACGCGGCTGTCGTAGAGCGCCTTGCCATCGTCGAGAATGAGTGTCGGAATCTTGCCGAGCGGATTGGCGTTGATCAGTTCGGCCGGGGCCGAATTGGTGTCCACGAGGACACTTTCAATCGGAATGCCGGCATAATGGGCAGCCATGCGCACCTTGGTGCTGTAGGGCGAGGCGGGGGAATACAGAACTTTCGTCACGATGACGCTCCTCGGTTGACGATTCGATGGCGAACGGTAAACGCCCGGCGGGTTTTCGCAAAGCGGTCAAAATTGTGCGTGGTTCGACAAGCTCACCATGAGGGAGGTGGTTTGGCTGCAGGACTCATCACAAACGTTGCAGAATAGTGCTCCCTGCAATCCCCAGTTTCCCCTCATGGTGAGCTTGTCGAACCACGCACGACAAATCATGCAGTGCAGGAATGGATGTTCTACCGCGTTCCCGGCATGTCGACGGAGCGTCTGCGGCAGGAGGAGCGGTCAACCTCCGGACAGCTGCGGAACTGCAGGTCCTTGGTCAGGCAGACGCGCACCTCACGCAGGTATGTGCTGTCGCAGGTGACGGAGACCGCATCCCGCGTCATTCCCGGATTGGCCGCGACAAAGGCCTGTTCGACAAGCTGCGGATTGACGGGCGCCCGCTGGGTGGGCTGGCTGTAGGCGGACGGGATGGCAACGCGCGATACCGCCTGCCGCATCACGGAAAAATAGTCTTTCTGCGTCAATCCGGTGCAGGTGCCGTGCTTGCGCCATTCATAGGTGACGAGCCCGGCGGACGGCATGATGTCGGAGATCTGCCTGGCCTGGCTGAACGGCACGTCGCGCGGCTCGTCGGTGGTGCAGTCCTGCGGATAGCCCTGCTCATATTGCGGCCAGAGCCCGTGCACGACGAAGCCGTAGGGGCGCCCGGTCGAGCATTGCTGCCGGTTGGCATTCGAGCCCTCGGCGGCGCAATAGCTGGGCGACCAGGACAATGCGAGAACGTAGAAATCAAAACCGCTGCCCGCCGGCACGGGTGCGGCGGGCGCGCCGGTTGTCTGGCGTTCGCCCGTTGCCACGGCCTCGGGTGTTTGCGAGGGAACAAGACTTTCGCGCGGCTGCTGCTCACGCAGATAGGTCAGTACCGACACGCCGAGAAGCGCTGCAAACAGGGCGTAGCGCGCCAGGCTGCCGAGCTGCATCAGCGGTCACGGATCATTTCAGGCTGCGGCAGCTGCCATTGTAAACGTTCCAGCGGTCGAACCCGGCCACGCAGAACTCGACATTGTTGCCGATGGAAGCGTAACCCAAGCCGTCTTCGACCACGTACCAGACCGGACGCTGCCTGCCATCGGAGAGATGGGCGGTCGCCTGGCAATAATAGCGCGGGACGGCGGACATTTCCGGATTGCGGCTCGGCTCATAGCGCTGCTGATGAACGTCGCTGAAATCCTGGATCGCCACCTGCTGCAGGCCCGGAACGTGATGCACCTGATAGGAGAACCGGTTGACGATGCGATTGAGGACGCCGGATTTGCCGCAGGTATCGTCATAGGTCTGGCTGGGCGCGCGTTGCAGGTAATCGGCGGAAAACGCCGGAACGGCGGACGAAATTGCCAGTGCAGCGCCAAGGGTCGTGGCGAGAAGGGTGGAAACGCGTGCCATAGGGGTCACTCTCCATGAGGTATCGATTTGCGACCAATGTCGGACAGCCGGTGCGCGCGGTCAAGCACCAACTTGCTCGCCGCGGATCCAATCGACGGTGAAACCGGCATTCTGCCCGTCACTGAGGACTTTTGACAACGCCGGGAAAACGCTGCGCAGCTCGCCCTCCAGCGTGAAAGGCGGATTGACGATGATCATGCCGGTGCCATCCAGCCGCGGTTCCGGCGAGGGCGCTCGAATCATCAGCTCCGCGCGCAGGATTTTGGGAATGCCGGTATCGTGCAGGAGGGAGGCGAAACGCTTGACCTCCTGCCGGTCCTTGACCGGATACCAGAAGGCATAGGTGCCGCCGGCAAAACGCCGGTGCGCCTTGACCAGGCCTTCCGCCAGACGGTCGAATTCGCCGCCGATTTCAAACGGCGGGTCGACGAGGATGAGGCCGCGCTTTTCCTTGGGCGGCAGGTGGGCGCCCAGTGCCAGCCAGCCGTCCAGCTGTGTCACGCGCACCTGCACGTCGCCTTCGAACAGCTCGGCAAGGAGCCGGGCATCGTCCGGATGCAGTTCGAGTGCCGACAGCCGGTCCTGTTTGCGCAGCAAGTGCCGCACGATCAGCGGCGAGCCGGGATAGTGGCGGATGGCGCCCTCGGGGTTTTCGGCGCGGGCAATATCCAGATAGGGCTGAATGAGAGCGGCGACATCCGGAGCCAGTGTGGCCTCGAGCAGTCGGCCGATGCCGCTCTGCCATTCGCCAGTCTTGCCCGCTTCCGTTCCCTTCAGATCATAGCGGCCGATACCCGCATGGGTATCGATGACGCGAAAGCCATGGTCCTTGCGCTGCATATAGAGCACAATCCGCGTCAGGATAATGTGTTTGACGACATCGGCGAAATTGCCGGCGTGATAGGCGTGACGGTAGTTCATGGCCCTGCTTGTTTCACGATGTTGGTGCTATCGCAAGCATCTCGCTATGCTGATTGTCAAATTGATTCCCGAAGGTCTTCCAATGACAAAACTTCTCGCCATGTCCGGCAGCCTGCGCGCCGTTTCCATGAACAAGTCGGTGCTGGAGGCCTGCAGTCAATTGGTGCCCGCCGGTGTCAGCGTGTCGCTTTATGCGGGGCTCGCGGGGTTGCCGCCGTTCAATCCCGATCTCGACGGCGACAACCCGCCCCAGAAGATTGTGGCGTTGCGCAAGCAGGTCGGTGCGGCGGATGGTCTGATCATTTCCTGCCCGGAATATGCCCATGGCATTCCCGGCAGCTTCAAGAACATGCTGGATTGGCTCGTGTCGTGCATCGAATTCCCGGGAAAGCCGGTGCTTCTGATCAATATTTCGCCGCACTCGGAGCGTATCACGCCGCTTCTCATGGAAGTCCTGATGACGATGTCGGCGCATGTGGTCACGAGTGCGTCGCTCACCCTGCCGCTCAAGGGCAAGAAGCTGGACGCGGACGGCATCGCCAAAAGCGCGGAATTCGGTGCGCCGCTGCGCGCGGGTCTTGCCAGTTTTGTCGACGGCATCAATGCCGTTTAGAACTTCTAACGTTAAAGATGAGATTATCGAATTTGCCTTATGACCCAAATGTGTCATTGAGCGCGGAGAGCACGCGCATTTCGGGCGTGCCGGGGTCTGATCATGTCCGGAACGGTTGTTCTCGTTGTCCTGTTTGCGGCTTTCCTGCACGCAAGCTGGAATGCTGTCGTCAAATCCGAGGGCGATAAATTCCTCAACACCGTCGTGGTCGTGACTTCGGCGGGGGTGATCGCCATGGTTTGCCTGCCATTCCTGCCAGTACCGGCGCGCGAGAGCTGGCCGTTTCTGGCGGCATCGGGCGTGGTCCAGCTCATCTATCTCGCGCTTGTCGCGGCGGCCTACCGCAGCGGCGACATGAGCCAGGCCTATCCCATCATGCGCGGCACGGCGCCGCTGTTCGTCGCCATTGCCAGCGGTCCGCTGGTCGGCGAGTTCCTGTCTGCGCAGAAATGGTCGGGCATTGCCCTGATCTGCTGCGGCGTGCTGGTGCTGGCGCTGGAGGCGCGGCGGCGGGCAGGGGCCAACCGCGCCACGACGGTCTTTGCTTTGATCAATGCTTTGGTCATTGCCACCTATACCCTGATCGACGGCATCGGCGTCCGGCATTCCGGCGCACCGGCGGCCTATACGATGTGGGTTTTCACCCTCAACGCCATTCCCCTGTTTCTCTGGACCGTGGTGACCCGCAAGGGCGACCTCTGGCCGCATTTCCTCAAGCGGACGCGGCTGGCCACGGTCGGCGGCGTCGGCACGCTCGGCTCCTACGGTCTTGCCCTGTGGGCGATGACCATGGCCCCGGTCGCAGCCGTTGCCGCCTTGCGCGAAACGTCGATCCTGTTTGCCGTCGCCATCTCCGCCCTGGTTCTCAAGGAGAATGTCGGCGCCAAGCGCCTGATCGCCGTGGCGCTGATCGCCGCAGGCGCCGCCGTGATGCGTCTCGCCTGACGCCTATTTCGGCACCATGTCGAAATAGGGCTTTGCCTCTTCCAGGGCGCGGGCAAAGGATGGCCGGTTCATCAGGCGATCGCGATAAGCGGTCAGCACGGGATATCCTTCGCCGATCGGCACGGCCATGTCGCCATAGAAAAGCGCGGGGGAAGCGGCGCAGTCCGCCATCGTATAGGTGTTGCCTGCCGCCCACGTCCGGCCTTTGAGACGGTCCTCGAGCACATCATAGGCGGTTCGCAGCTTCTGTCTGGCATGTTCAACGCCCAGCGCATCGTTCTGGCCCGCGGGACGCAGCCTGTCGGTGACGACCTTCTGCATCGGCACTTGCACGTGCAGATCGAAGAAGCGGTCGTAGAAGCGTGTTTCCAGTGCCGGCTCCCGCTCGGAGGGTAAAAGCGGCGTCCTGCCGGGAAAATGCTCGGCGAGATATTCGATGATGATGCTGGATTCAGGAACGGTCTGGCCCCTGGCTTCATCGCGCAAGACCGGAAACTGCCGGATCGGCCACATCTTGCGGAATTCGGCACTTGCCTCTTCGTTCATGAAATCGACCATGCAGGGCTCGAAGGGCGTGTCGTTCTCGTACAGTGCGGTGAGCACTTTCATGCAGAACGACGATAGCGGGTGAAAATACAGTTTCAGTGACATTTCGGGCCTCCCATGCAAAGCTTGACCAGTATTCAATACTAAAGTGATTACTTAAGTATCAAGTCCGCTCGCCAGCGTCAAGCGTGGTCGCGACATTTTGCGTCTGCAGCCGCTATCCAGCCCATTCCGGCGGCGCGAAAACTGCGCTATGGATAGGCCATGAACAAAGCTGTCATTCTCCGCACGGGCCATTCGGCCTGTCCTCACGATTGCCCTTCGACCTGCGCGCTGGATGTCGAAGTGCTCGATTCCGGCCAGATCGGACGCGTGCGCGGCGCCAAGGACAACACCTATACGGCCGGTGTCATCTGCGCCAAGGTTGCCCGCTATGCCGAGCGCATCCACCATCCCGACCGGCTGCTGAAGCCGCTTGTCCGCGGCGGTTCCAAAGGCGAGGGCGTGTGGAAAGAGGCAAGCTGGGATGCGGCGCTTGATCTTGTTGCCGAGCGCTTCCTCAAGGCCGAAGCGGAATACGGCTCGCAAAGCATCTGGCCTTACATCTATGCCGGTACGATGGGGCTGGTGCAGCGCGATTCCATGCACCGCCTGCGGCACGCCAAGAAATATTCCAACCAGTTCGACAGTTTTTGCACCAACATGGCCTGGACGGGCTTCTTCGCCGGGACCGGCAAGCTTGGCGGCGTTGACCCGCGCGAAATGGCCAAGTCCGATTGCGTGGTGATCTGGGGCACCAATGCGGCGGCAACGCAGGTCAATGTGATGACCCATGCGGTGCGTGCCCGCAAGGAGCGCGGTGCCAAGATTGTTGCCATCGACATCTATGAAAACGCCACCGTGCGGCAGGCGGATCTCGGCCTCGTGCTGAAGCCGGGAACCGACGGGGCGCTGGCTTGCGCCGTCATGCACGTGCTGTTCCGCGATGGTCTTGCCGATTGGGATTATCTCAACGCCTATACGGACGATCCGAAGGGGCTGGAAGCGCACCTTGCCGACCGCACGCCGCAATGGGCGGCGGCGCTGACCGGCCTGACGGTCGCGGAGATCGAAGCGTTCGCCCGTCTGGTCGGCACGACAAAGAAGACGTTCTTCCGGCTTGGCTACGGCTTCACCCGCCAGCGCAATGGCGCGGTCAACATGCATGCGGCCCTGTCCATTGCGGCCGTCACCGGCGCGTGGAAACATGAAGGCGGCGGGGCGTTCCACTCCAACTCCGGCATTTTCCGCATGGACAAGCGGGAAATCGAAGGGCAGGCCTTCAAGGATTCCTCCGTTCGCCATATCGACCAGTCCAAAATCGGTCTGGCGCTGAATGGCGACAAGGATACGCTCTATGGCGGGCCGCCCGTCATGGCGATGCTGATCCAGAACACCAATCCCGCCAATGTCGCGCCGCAGCAGCGCCTGATCAAGCAGGGCATGCTGCGCGAGGACCTGTTCATGGTCGTGCACGAACAGTTCATGACCGACACGGCAAAGCTGGCCGACGTGGTGCTGCCGGCCACCATGTTCATGGAACATGACGATATCTATCGCGGCGGCGGCCAGCAGCACATCGTGCTCGGCCCCAAGCTGATCGACGGTCCGGGCGAAACGCGGCCCAATCTCTACGTCATCAACGAACTGGCAAAACGCCTCGGTGTCGGCGACCTGCCGGGTTTTGATCTCGATGCCCGGACGCTGATCGACCATATGATGGCGGCGAGCAATCTGCCGGGCTATGACGTGCTGAAGGAAATCCGCTGGCTCGATGTACAGCCGGACTATGAAACCGCGCATTACGAGAAGGGTTTCAACTGGCCCGACGGCAAATTCCGCTTCAAGCCGGATTGGACCGGCAGCCCGTCGCCGAACCGTCCGCCGCAGTCCATGGGCACGCAGGGACCGTTCGCGACTCTGCCGCAGTGGCCGGATTATTGGGAAGCCATCGAAGTCGCGGATGCAAAACATCCGTTCCGGCTGGGCACGTCACCGGCGCATAATTTCCTCAACTCGACCTTTGCCGAAACACCGACGTCGATGCTGAAAGAGGGCCGCCCGGAACTGCTGATCCATCCCGACGATGCAGCGGCGCTCGGCATCGAGGAGGGCATGCGTGTCGAAATCGGCAATGAGCGCGGCGAGGTGGTGGTGCATGCCCGCCTGAATGCCGGTCTCAAGCGCGGCGTCGTGATCTCGGAAGGTCTGTTCCGCAATTCGGCATTCGAACGCGGCGAGGGCATCAACGTGCTGACGGGCTCGGATGCGTCGGCGCCCTATGGCGGCGCAGCCTTCCACGACAGCAAGGTTTGGGTTCGCCCGGCAATGAATTGATTTTATTGATATTTTTGACTGTTTTTTGAATCTGCAATTTTGAATATCTATACATTTTGACAACTATGGTTTACAAGACTGATGAAGAACTTTCTGGAAACAGAGGTGTTCACCGCGTGGCTTGACAAATTGCGGGATGGCCGTGCGCGCGTGCGAATAGTGGAAAGATTGCGCCGGTTCTCCGGCGGTAACCCCGGCGACGTCAAAGCCGTGGGTGAAGGTGTGAGTGAACTCCGAATTGACTATGGGCCCGGCTATCGAGTCTATTTTTGCGTGTGTGGCGACATCGTCATCATTCTGCTCTGCGGCGGTGACAAAGCCTCGCAAGATCGGGATATCAAAAGAGCAAAAGTATTGGCGCGGGAATTCAAGGAGCGTAGATCATGACCAAGCTGCGGAAATTTGATCCGGTGCGGTATCTCGATTCCGACGACATGATTGAGGAATATCTGCTGGCAGCGTGTGAGGGCGGAGATGCCTCCCATATAGCCCGTGCGCTGGGCGATGTGGCCCGTGCACGGGGTATTGCCGATCTTGCCCGCAAAACCGGGCTTACGCGTCAGGCACTTTACAAAGCCTTGAGCGGTGAGGGCAATCCGGAACTGGCGACGATTACCAAGGTCGCCGACGCACTTGGCCTTCAATTGACCATCGTGCCTGCGACAAAGAACAAGAAAGATGCTGCGTAAGCAGCGGCGTCACGTGATCAATCGCTGAAAACCGTGCGTCCGTCCTGCATGGCAGCCTTGCCTGATGCCACCTGCGCCAGGGCGCGGGCATAGGTCTCGTGTTCCACGGAAAGCACCCGCAATGCAAGACTGTCTGGCGTATCGCCGTTGAGCACCGGCACGGCGGTCTGGGCGATGATCGGACCTTCATCCATGCCCGCCGTGACGAAGTGCACGGTGCAGCCATGCACGCGGACACCGGCTTCAAGCGCCTGTTCATGCGTGTGCAGGCCCTTGAACAGCGGCAGCAGCGACGGGTGGATATTGATCATCCGGCCCTCCCAGGCCTGAACGAACTCCGCCGACATCAGTCGCATGTAACCGGCGAGACAGACGATTTCCGCTCCCGCTGCATGCAGCGCAGCGGAGACGGCGGCCTCATGGGCCTGCTTTGTCGGATAATCGCGATGCGCAATGGCATGGGCCGCAATGCCATGCGCCTTTGCCGTTTCCAGTCCGCCGGCATCAATCTTGTTGGCGATCACGGCGACGATCTCGGCGGGATAGTCAGCCGCCTTGGCTGCTTCAATCAGAGCGGTCATGTTGGAGCCGCGGCCCGAAATCAGGACCGCGACGCGCTTCTTGTGGGCTGCGCTGCTCACAGCGCCAGGTTGCCCTGATAGACAACACCGCTGTCGGCGCGGGCAACCATGGTGCCAAGACGCACGGCATCCTCGCCCTGCGCCTTCAGCGCAGCGAGCACGGCATCGGCATTTTCGGGGGCAACAACGGCGATCATGCCGATACCGCAATTGAACGTGCGCAGCATTTCATCGCGTGCGACGCCGCCAACCTTGGCCAGCCAGGAAAATACCGGCGGCACCGTGATGGCGGAAAGATCGATGCTGGCCGTCAGCTCCTTCGGCAGAACGCGGGGAATATTGTCGGGGAAGCCGCCGCCGGTGATGTGGGCAAGCGCCTTGATCGCATTGGTTTCGCGGATCGCCGCCAGCAGCGGCTTGACATAGATGCGCGTTGGCGTGAGGAGTGCCTGTCCGAGTGATGTGCCCGGTTTGAACGGCGCGTCCGCATCCCAGCCAAGGCCGGAGAGCTCGACAATACGGCGGACCAGCGAAAAACCGTTGGAATGAACGCCCGAGGAGGCAAGGCCGAGAATGACATCGCCTTCGGCCACATCGCCCGACGGCAGCAGCTGGTTGCGTTCGGCGGTCCCAACCGCACAGCCGGCCAGATGGCAATCGCCCTCCCGGT
>OIER01000232.1_pt1 | contig 50488 bp, 48 predicted proteins | sample 1581801 | NCBI WGS metagenome assembly OIER01 (sample SAMN03281006, study PRJEB24777) | human gut metagenome | isolation source: fecal sample PR165 from 1 month old male Malay infant, vaginally delivered... | reverse complement strand
GTTCGCCACTAAGATTGATAGAAGCAAGCTTCCATCGCTCTTCGTTCGACTTGCATGTGTTAAGCACGCCGCCAGCGTTCGTCCTGAGCCAGGATCAAACTCTCCAAGATATCTTGAAGCTATTTGAGTAGCTCAATATTTGTTGTCGTTACATTTAAGTAACTTTGAATTATGGTTGGTTTTGACATAGTCAAAACCCGCACTCTGGCATATGTTCAATCATATGATTGATTACCTATCATTGTTCAGTTTTCAAAGATCTGTTTGCTAGTCACTGTCGTGCGCTAGCGACTTGATTATAATACCAAGTTCAGAGTATTTCGTCAAGCACTTTTTAAAACTTTTTTGAATTAAATTCAACGGTTTTAATGATGTGCTGTCATCCGATTTACTCTGTGTCCTAACGACTTGTATTAGTATATCACAAACAAAGAAAACGTCAACCGCTTTTTCACCACTTTTTACAACTTCATTATTAACTCATTTATATTCAATGTTTTGCCTTACGTAGCTTGTTACTATATCATTACTATTTCATATAAAAAACACGTATTTACCTAGTATTTTGATAGTTTACTATCATACATACTATAAGAAATACGTGCTTTTTATAATGCTTATTCCGCTATATATGAGTGTTTACGAATTACAAAATGATATAAAGCCAATGCTATGATCATTATGAGTGATGTAATTTGATATAAAGATTGATATCCTAATGCATTTGCAATTAAGGCTAAGATAACCGATCCAGCCCCGACGGCTATATCAAGTGCTAAAAAGTATGTGGCTGTAGAAACGCCTGCACGTTCTATTAGTGCTGATTGAACTGCTAACGCTTGAAATGCAGGTTGAGCAGCTCCATAGCCTAGCCCAAGTAATGGCGCAGTACAAATAATCCCAACCGGAGTCGATACCACTCCAAGAATAGCGAGGCCTACGATAAATAGGCCTACACCAGGATAGATGACGAACCGTGATCCATATCTAGCATATACTTTGCCTACTAATGGTCGGCTAATAATTATCATGAGCGCAAACAAAGCAAAGAACACACTCCCCCATACACCTGCTCCCATACTATTCAATTCAATAGGAATAAATACTAGAACACCAGAATATGTAAAACCTATAAACAATCCCATTAATGCCCAAGGAAGGCTTCGTTTCTCTATAAATTGAGATATACTCCATCCCTTAGAAGATTTTTGTTTCGGTTTAGCTAACTCTTTTGGCAATCGAATGACATTACTCAAAATAAAAGCTAGCGCAGTCATTATAGTCAGAAAAATATATAGCGCTGAACTTCCATAGGCTTGTAATGTATATAAACCAACAGCAGGCCCTAATACCATAGCAATATTTGAGAATACAGCAAACATATTGATGCCTTCACCTTTGCGTGAAGCAGGCAAAACAACTACGGCCAGTGCTGCCATAACAGTAGTACCTAATGCAAATATAGCGCCATGTATGCCCCGTAGCACAAAAATCGTTTGTAACGATGTGGTTAAATTAAACAACCCCATAATAATAAAGAATAAAACAGATGAAATCAATAAAATTATGCGTTTATCCAACCCATCAATTAAACGTCCTGCAAAAGGACGACATAAGATGGTCCCGATTTGGAAATATGTCATAGCCAATCCCGCATCTAAAGCGGTACCACCTAATTCAGCTGTTAAAATTATGGGCAATGCCGCCACTAAGACATATTGGGTCATATAAAAAATGCCACTACTTACACCATAATTGATAAAAGCAGGACTCCATAAACGTTCTGAACTCACTATATCACTCTTTCTACTTAAAACCTTATATAGTCTTTATTGTATGTTATTTCTCTTTGAATCACAATGATCTCACTCATAAGAAAAACCCCAATCGCAATAAAATGCGATTAGGGTTTATAGCTTTCACCATAACAATCAAATTATTGATTGCGAATGTCGTTCTTATTTCTATTTTTCCAGAGCACCCATAAAGATGTAGCGACACAGATGGAGGAGTATGCACCACTGGCGAAACCAATAATCATACATAGAGCGAAGTTTTTTGTTGTATCCCCACCAAATACAAATAGAGATACACAGGCAAACATTACAGTCGCTAATGTATAGATACTACGATGAATACTTTGCGCGATTGAAGCATTCGCCAAGTCTTCAAATGTATCAGTACGTTTATGAGTATGAGCATTTTCACGAACGCGGTCAAAGATAACTACAGATTCGTTCATGGAATAACCTACTACGGTTAAGATGGCCGCCAAGAAAGATGCATCGATTTCTAATTGGAAGAAAGAGAACACACCTAATACCATAATCAAATCATGGAAAATAGCAGTCAATGCAGATGCGGCTATTCTATACTCAAAACGATAAGAAATATAGAGCGCCAATACAGCAAAGGCGATAACAAGATTCAATAGCGCATGTTGTGTTACTTCAGAACCGATAACAGCACCTACGGTTTCAATACGTTTTACAGTATTTTCACCGATATCGCTATTCAATTTTTCTACTACCGCTGCACTTTCACTAGGTTCCAAGTTACGAGTACGAATCATAACATCTTCGCCTGCTGTTTCAGCAGTATCACCAGACAATTGAATTTGTGCATTTTCAAGGTCGAATGTTTTCAATACATCACGAACTTGGCTAACCTCTACAGGTTTAGTGAATTGAACCTCTACAATGGTACCACCAGTATAGTCAATACCAAAGTTAAAGCCTTTTGTAAAAATAGAAATTAAACTAATGATTACTAGAATGGAGGAAATCACAAACCACCAACGATGATGTCTAATTACGTTGAAACTCATTTGCGCTTACCTCCTTTCAAAGATTTTGGTGCAAAATCATCAGAACTTTTACTTGGTGAGATATTAGCACCAAACCAGAATGGATGATTAGTAAAGTTACAATCAATTAATAGGCGAAGCAAGAAATGGCTGACAGTAATCGCTGTAAACATACTTACAACAACACCTACGCCCAAGCTGATAGCAAACCCCCTTACCGGACCAGAGCCTAAGACCGTCAAGATACCAGCTGTGATGATAACGGATACGTTCGCATCAGTGATTGTAGAAAGAGCCCGTTTAAAACCAGCCTCCATAGCAACACGCATGGATTTACCAGAGAAAACCTCTTCCTTAAAACGTTCGAAAATCAGGATGTTCGCATCTACCGCAACACCCATAGACAAGATAATACCCGCAATGCCCGGCAAGGTCATAGTTGCATTAAAACCTTTACCTAACACGAGAAGTAATAACATAACATATACAAGCAATGCTACATTGGCAACAAAGCCGGATAAACGATAGAGCAAAAGTAAGAATACCATGATCATGGCAATACCAGCGCCAAATGCTACTACGGATTTATCCTTTGAATCTTGACCCAAAGAAGGACCTACAGTACGAACTTCAAGGACATTAATTTTTACAGGTAATGCACCAGAACGCAATAAAATTGCTAAATCTTTTGCTTCATCTAAGGACTTACTACCAGAAATAGTAGCCTTACCACCGGTAATAGCTTGTTGTACCACAGGGTTTGTGAGTACTTCACCATCGAGAGTAATGGAAATATGACGACCAATATTTTTAGATGTTAAATCAGCAAATTTCTTTGCCCCTTCATCACTAAGCTCGATAGCAACTAAAGGTTGTTTATTTTGACCCATTTCCTCTTTTGCATCTTTTAGGTCATCACCGGTCATAACAGTTTCGCCTTTTTCATTTTTAAATTCAAGGACCGCTGTTTTACCGATACGTTTCATTGCTTCATCAGGATCTTTAACACCTGGTAATTCAATGATAATACGTTTTGCCCCTTCCCGTTGCACAATAGGTTCGGACAGACCCATTTCATTAATGCGTCGTTCAAGAATTTGTTTTGCTCGTTCTACCGCATCATTATCAGCTGTACCATGCTCAGTATCCTCTGCTTCTAGCACAATATGCGTACCACCTTGTAAATCAAGGCCTTGTTTTAATGAACCAGCTAGAGGTCCAATAAAATACGCAAAACAACCAATAATTGCAGCAATAACGACTAAGAATTTAACTATAGCCTTGCCTTTCAAAATCGTTGCTCCCTTCTAAATAACATGAATTACACCCTGTTCTGTAACGATAGCGGGCATACGTTGATCATAGCGTTCCATTGGGATTGGATGTTTCATAATTTGTGCTTCCCATGCGACACCGATATAGTTCGATGGTGAAAGCTCCTTAAGAAAACGGTCATAATAACCATTTCCCATTCCCATACGACCACCAAGCCGATCAAATCCGGCACCAGGCACTAGCACAAAATCAATATCCTTAGGATCAATGATTTCATAGGGTTCCTTTGGGACACGGATATTTAGGACGCCATGCACTACATCGTGAAGATTATGAAGTCGTACAGCAATCATCGTAGTCTTATCAGTACAAACAGGTACATAAACGCGTTTACCTGCCTGTAAAGCATGTTCTATAACATCATCCAAATTGGCTTCTTTAGGCATCGCTAAATAAGCCATAATCGATTGTGCCTGTTCATACTGAGGTAATTGAACAATCTCGTGACACAACTTAGGTGCCCAAGATTCACAATCTGCAATAGATAAAGCAGCGCGCTGGGACTTGCACGCCTGGCGCACTGCTTCTTTTGTTATCATTACTTAGTTTCCTTATTTTTTTTAGAAACTACGGATGCGATAGCAGTACGAGCAAATGTCATTTCTACTTTTTCCGCTACTTGTACCTTAACTTTTTCATCATCAAGTTCGATAATTTCGCCATAGATACCACCAATAGTTACAATTTTTTGGCCTTTTTTCAAGCTGCTCAACAAATTAGTACGTTCTTTTTGTTGTTTCTTTTGTGGACGCCACAACAAGAAATAAAAAATTACGACCATCAAAAGGATTGGCCAGCTAGTTTGTAAAATTTGTTCGATATCACCCATGGGTAATCCTCCTCACTAAAATTCATCTTATCTTTATAAGTATATCTATTCAAAATGAATTTGACTAGTTTTTTTATATTATTTATTAAAGTTATCCCAAAATTGCATTCTAAATTGAGGGAATCGATCCTCTAAAATAGCTTTACGCATCTGGCGCATAAACTCTAATAAGAAATATAAATTATGGTATGTAACAAGTCTCAATGCTAAAATTTCTTCCGCCTTATATAAGTGGCGTAAATAAGCACGAGAATAGTTTTTACATGTATAACATTGACAACCCTCTTCAAGAGGGCCCCAGTCATGCGCATATTGAGCATTTCGAATATTAAGACGCCCATGCCAAGTCATGGCCATCCCATTTCGCGCAACTCGTGTAGGATATACGCAGTCAAACATATCAATACCGCGAGCCACCCCTTCTACCAAACAGTCAGCTGTACCAACGCCCATCAAATAACGAGCTTTATTGGTTGGCAACAACGGTGTTGTATATTCGAGAATTTCATTCATCAAATCATGTGGTTCCCCTACAGATAAACCACCAATGCTGTATCCTTCAAAGTCCATCGCCACTAATTCAGCTGCACTTTGTTTGCGCAAGTCTTTATACATACCGCCTTGCACAATACCAAACATACCTTGTCTATCATGAGCATGACGAGCCTCTTGACATCGATGTGCCCAACGCGTAGTACGCGCTGTAGAGCGTTTCGCATAATCATGTTCTGCAGGATAAGGAATGCATTCATCAAAGGCCATCGCAATATCAGATCCAAGTTGTTCCTGTACTTTTGTGGCCACCTCTGGGGAAAGAAATTGTTTAGATCCATCGATATGAGATCTAAATGTTACCCCTTCTTCGGTAATCTTACGCATATCGCCTAAGCTGAATACTTGGAAACCACCGCTATCCGTAAGGATTGCTTGATCCCAATTCATAAATTTATGAAGGCCACCAGCTTCTTCTACGAGCTCAGGGCCAGGTCTTAGGAACAAATGATAGGTGTTACTTAAAATCACTTGTGACCCAATGGCCTTTAACTCTTCTGGCGTCATCGTTTTTACTGTCGCCTGTGTCCCGACGGGCATAAACATAGGTGTTTCATACGTACCATGTGGCGTATGTAACAATCCCGCACGGGCACCCGTATGAGGACAAGTTTTCTGTAATTCATATGTAATACTCGGCATAGAATCTCCTAACGTATAAACATAGCATCGCCAAAACTAAAGAATCGATATCGTTCTTTTACAGCTGCTTTATAAGCTGCTAAACAATGTTCACGACCGGCTAGTGCACTAATGAGCATTAATAATGTAGATTGTGGTAAATGGAAATTGGTTACCAATGCATCTACCATCTTAAATTTATAGCCCGGATAGATAAAGATTTTTGTCCACCCACTTGTGGCATGTAGTATACCATCATCAGTAGAGGCTGATTCCAAGGTGCGAATCGATGTAGTACCTACTGCAATAATACGCTTACCCTTAGATTTTGCTTCATTAATACGACGCGCTGTATCTTCAGATACGCTGTAGAATTCGCTATGCATATCGTGATCTTCAATAGTTTCTACGGATACAGGTCTAAAGGTACCTAGACCAACATGAAGGGTAACAAACTCGAGCTCTACACCTTTAGCTTTAATTTTTTCTAATAGTTCCGGTGTAAAGTGTAGTCCCGCTGTTGGAGCTGCAGCAGATCCTTTTTCCTTTGCATACACTGTTTGATAGCGATCCTTATCCTCAAGTTTTTCATGAATATAAGGAGGTAACGGCATTTCACCAATTTCTTGAATAATATCATCAAATACACCATCGCAGGTAAATTCCACAATACGACCGCCAAAATCGGTTTTATCTAGCACAGTTGCTTTCAAACGATCATCAAACACGATGACCTGTCCAATCGGACATTTCTTGCCAGGTTTAACGAGACACTCCCAGCGATTTTCTCCACATGGTGTTAGTAGTAAAACCTCCACCTTGCCACCGGAACCCTCTCGTTGACCATATAATCGAGCTGGGATAACCTTCGTATTATTAAACACGAGGACATCTCCTGCTTGTAATTCATCAAGTAAATCGTAAAAATGCGCTTTATGTGTATACTCACCAGTTATTTTATCCAATGTAAGCAACCGCGATGTATCGCGAGGCTCTACAGGATGTTGAGCAATAAGCTCCTCTGGTAAATCATAATCAAAATCTGTAACTTTCATTCTTATCCTTAATACATTTTTTTCAATGTAATACCACTATAGTAATGTCTTAAAATTGTTTGATAATAATTGGTATCTCCCGTACCAGCTCGTTTCGCCATTTCAGCGGCGCCCCATTGTGACATACCAAGACCATGGCCCCACCCATGACCTTTAATGTACACTGTATCATTCTTGCCTGTGAAAGTATGATACGCTTTACCGGTTGAACTTGCTGGATTTTGATTGACATAAAAATCAAATAATGTTGACTTTAAACCTAACATACCCCGTAAATCATCACCGCTTACCGTAATCTTACCAGCGGTACCTACGAAGGTCGCCGATTTAATACGCCCAGATACGCCTCTATCGGCTGTAGCCTTGCCAGGATTTCCCAATGGGGTTAATTGAATACTCTTCAACTTACCCACTCCCTTACTAGCAGCATTTAACTTGCTCTCTAAAGCGCTACGGTTTGTGGATACTGTCCAATTTGACGCACTAGAATTGCTATTTGAAAAATCTTTAACACCTTTCAAGTACGGAATATCATTGCCCCATACATTGACACTGTCCTCGGTATAGCCACCACCATCAGAATGGAACAAGGCATTAATAGGACGATTATTATATAGCATAACAACGCCTTTAGTATGATTAACAGCAGCCGTAGTACTTTGTGTTTCACCGCTCACACCACCATATACTTGATGATCTGTAGACGTGCTCACATCATAGAGCTGATTTTTATTTTGCTCCATCGTATGTAGTGCATACGTACGAGCCGCTACAGCTTGCGCTTCTAAGGCCGCTGCTGGCCAAGATGGAATCGCCTCTTGTGGAACAACACCATATAAATACGATTCCAATGGAACTGCATTAATAACCATCATAGCTCCATTATTGGCCCGCAATGTAAGAGCCCCTCGATACGCTTTGCCTTCAAAGGTAAAAATGTCACCACTCGTAGGTTTTAATGTGACAACAGAATCAAGAGCTTTGCCATTAACAGCAATCTTATTGCCCCGTACACCTACGGATATAACCTTATGACTACCAACCTTACCATTATTGCTAGTAAGAACGGTTACACCATTTGCACTCGATACGGAGGCATCTTGACGACGAGATTCAAGTAAAACGCGAACGTCCGGTGTATTTTCTACACGAACGCGCGTTGTTACTTGTTCTACTTGATTCTTCGTCACTACCGCGGCCGTTGCACGAGATGCTGTAGTAGAAGTTGTAATCTTCGGTTTTACAGCAGTAGTATTAGCAACCTTTGGTTTTGCATCGGCTACGGTCGTACCCTTTGGTTTTACGCTTGATTGTGCAGTAACCTTAGGTTTAACAGTTGTAGTTGCTGTAACTTTAGGTCTAATAGTCGTAGATGCAGTAACCTTTGGCGCTGGTTTTGTAACGAGCGGTTTAAATGTGGATTTACCAATCGTTCCACGCACAGCTTTTACAGGAGTTTTTCCCGACATCGTTGTTGATGATTTTGCCACAACAGGTTTTGTTCCCGATTTACCTACTACCTGTGCAGCCTCAACAGTTGCAAAACTATGAATGCCTAACAATAATGTTGTCATAATCATTAATGGTAATTGTTTCTTTTTCATTTTATTTCCCTGTTTGCGAAATACCTAGATGATCATAAGCCAATTTAGTAGCCACACGCCCCCGCGGTGTTCTACCTAAAAATCCCAATTGCATCAAATATGGTTCATACACATCTTCGATGGTATCTCTCTCTTCACTGACGGCAGCCGCAATTGTTTCTATCCCCACAGGGCCACCATCATAATTTTCAATAATACACTTCAACACTCGTCTATCAATGCGGTCAAGTCCCATCTTATCCACATGTAGACGTTTTAGCGCTTCATCTGCAATATCTGCAGTAATAACGCCATCCCCCACAACTTGTGCAAAATCGCGAACTCGTTTTAACAATCGATTCGCAATACGCGGTGTTCCTCTCGAGCGTCGAGCAATCTCACTAGCACCAGCTTGCTCAATGCCGATATTCAAAATATCCGCTGCACGAGTTACGATAAATTCTAATTCTTCTTGTTTGTAATATTCCAATCGACTCACAATACCGAATCGATCACGCAATGGCGCAGCCAATGCCCCAGCTCGTGTCGTCGCACCAACCAACGTAAACTTTGGTAAATCAATACGGACGGAACGCGCACTTGGTCCCTTGCCGATGATGATATCCAAGGCATAGTCCTCCATAGCAGAGTACAATACCTCTTCTACACTTCGTGAAAGTCGATGAATCTCATCGATAAACAAAACATCATGTTCATCAAGATTCGTCAAAATAGCAGCTAAATCGCCGGCTTTTTCTATAGCAGGACCTGATGTTATACGAAAATTAACACCCAGTTCATTAGCAATAATGCCTGCTAATGTGGTCTTTCCTAGCCCCGGAGGACCATATAACAGAACATGATCTAAGGCTTCACCACGCTGTTTAGTAGCTTGAATATAAATATTCAGATTATCCTTAGCCTCTCGTTGGCCAATATACTCATTAAAATACTTAGGTCTCAGACTATATTGCCACACGTCCTCTTCTCGATCACCGCCGCCTACGAGGCGTACTTCTTCGTTCATGGCTAACGTCCTTTCCCAAGTTCAACTAAACAAGCTTTTATCAACGCAGATACATCTTTTGAACCATCGTTTAAGGATTCAACTAGTGCTTCCACATCTTTTTGCGCATATCCTAATGATACCAGTGCCTCAATCGCCTCCCCGCTCGGTCCGCTATGAGTAACACTAATTGGTTGGATTGCTGCAGGTGTTTCAACACTAATCTGAGTCATCTTCGCTAACTTATCCTTTAATTCTAGGACAAGACGCTCTGCCGACTTTTTCCCTATGCCCGGTAATTTTGTTAATTGTTGTACCTGACCATTAATAACAGCCAATTTGAAAGCCTCTGGCGTCATGCCGGACAATATGCCTAAGCCTACCTTTGGCCCAATACCAGAAACAGAAATGAGCAGAATAAAAAGTTCGTACTCATCCTCTGTCCAAAATCCGTATAGTTGCATCGCATCTTCCCGAACATTGAGATAGGTAAACAATGTGGCCTCTTGCCCCTCTATTAATTGTTGTCGTGTAGTGGTTGGCACATACACACGGTACCCTACACCATGTACATCTACATAACAAGATTCCTTGAATAGATGTGTTACAATGCCTCGTACATACCCAATCATTTAATTAACCTCATCAATCTATCTTGGTGAGAACTATGCGCCGTACAAATGGCGACTGCTAATGCATCTGCCGTATCATCGGGCTTAATTTTCTCACGAATCCCCAAAATATTCATGGTCATGTAAATAACCTGATTTTTATCGGCCTTACCATAACCAGTAACAGCCTGTTTAATTTGTAATGGCGTATATTCATATATAGGTATCCTCTGTTGCTCTGCGGCCAGCAATATAACCCCACGAGCTTGCCCTACCTTAATCGCCGTCGTTACATTACGATTAAAAAAGAGTTCTTCTACACCAAACTTATCCGGCTTATATTCCTCTAAAATATCGCTTAAATCATTAAATAAGATTTCTAAACGCTGAGCATCTGTCAGTTCCTTAGGGGTCGTAATAGCCCCATAGACTACTGGCGTTAGCTTGCTTCCCTGCACGTCAATAATGCCATAGCCGCAAATTGCCGTACCTGGGTCGATTCCTATAATCCGCACTCCATCCCCCTCAGTTTAAAAATGAGATAAGCCAAAGCTTACCTCGTAACACTCATAATCTATTTTATTATAGCATATTAGAACATCGAAATTCATGAAATCACGATATTTTTATTACCTTTTTACAAGGAGAAACTAGACGAAGATAAAAAATGAGGAGTGCTCCTAGAGCACTCCCTGTTTCTATTATTCTTCTTCGTCGTCTGGCAAAATACCATTGTGATATACGTTTTGTACGTCATCAAGATCATCCAAAACATCGAGCATTTTTTGCATTTTTACAGCATCGTCACCAGATAATTCGATTGTTGTATCTGGAATCATGGTAATCTTCGCCACTTCAGTTTCTATGCCCGCATCAGCCAAGGCTTGTTCTACTGCATCAAAATCTTCTGGTGTTGTATAGATTTCAAATACATCATCTTCCGCTTTAAGATCTTCTGCACCCGCATCAAGAGCCAACAATGTCAATTCATCTTCATCGTGACCTTCTTTATCGATAACGAATACGCCTTTAGATTTAAACATCCAACCTACACAACCGCTTTCACCAAGATTACCACCTTGTTTGGAGAAGGCATGGCGCACATCGGCAGCCGCACGATTACGATTATCCGTCATAACCTCTACGGTAACAGCAACACCGGCAGGACCATAACCTTCATATACGATTTCTTCATATGCATTCATATCCGTAGCGCCAACGCCTTTATCGATAGCACGTTGAATATTATCCTTAGGAATATTGTTTTCACGAGCTTTTTGTAAAGCCAATTTCAAGCGCATATTACCTGTTGGATCCGCACCACCCATACGTGCTGCTACGGTAATTTCACGACCGATTTTCGTAGCTAATTTAGCCTTCAATGCATCGGTTTTACCTTTTTTATGTTTAATATTTGCCCATTTTGAATGTCCTGACATAGACGCCTCCTATTTATTCCACCATGCTTCGCCCCGTAATCGATCCAAGATGATTGAAACGGCACTACGCACAGATAAATGATTGTATTCACCGTGGCCATATATAGGTTCTAAAATATAGTCAAAGCTTTCCATCGTTTCTTTTGTCATACCATAACCGGTACCAAATAATACTAACACAGGGCGGCCCTCATTTTCAAGATGTTCACGCATCCGTGCATAGGAAATTGTATTATCATAGGTCCGAGCATCGGTAGTTGCTATGATGGGTTTCACCCCTTCTAATTCCTCGATAGTACGCACTGCCACAGCGATAGAATTAACGAGTTCAACGCCTGTGAAAGCATCTTTTCTATCTGGATTATAGGTACTACCAAAACCAAATTTCCAATGTTCCATAATGGTAGCCGCTAACTCTCGTTGAGCCGGTATATTATGAATCACAAAATATTTAGACACATCATAGGTAATAGATGCGCGCGCAATATCGTGAATATCATAATTTGTAATGGCCGTCGTTATCACCTCTTTATGTTTATTCATAATAGGATAATGAACAAGTCCAATATATAAATTTGCCAATACTCTATCTCCTAAATCTTAAACAACTTTTATCAATACATGGTACCACCATATCCATTACGAAGCACTAGACCGCGCACCAGCACTACCAAAACCAGACTTTTGCCCTATAGATGATGCTTTCTTACTTCTACTATTCTCATAACTTCGAAAGCTTCTTCCGCCGCCATAGCCATGTATAGTCGAGCCGGATGACGTATATTCAGTCGGTTGCTCATACGGTTTTAATGGCGATGCCACGCGATACGTCATAGTCCGTCCATCCATGCGTGCTGTAGGAGGATTAAACCCATGAAACATATAATACCCAGCTGCAATCGTTGGTAGCAAACCTGCTAAACCGGCATCCCATACCAAATTCCCGCTATTATCGCGGTGGAAGGTAACCGATCGATTGTCGTCATATAAGGCTGTTTCTTTACCATCGCCATGATTTAATAAAGAATACCGATTTCCTTGACTATCCTTTAATCGAACCTCTCCTTCATTTGCTTCTGGGTACACCTTATCGCATACAGCATAGGAGATATCGTTCCAGTAGGAATACACACCTACAAGACCCGCAACAGCAGCGAAAGCACCTGTAAGGTATATGGTTTTCTTACTTGGCTTATACATAAAACGCTCCCTTAGTGCACAGCACCGCTAATAACAAGAGCGAGACCTACGAATATACCAAATACGAGAATGCCTGCCGCCGTATTACCACGCATGATTTCTTCGGACAATTTATATTTACGATGCCAAATATTGATAAACATATAGCCTGTCACAAATAATATAATACCAAGCACAGCATATACAACACTGGCTACAATGCCATGTAACAAGGAAGTATCAGCTGTAGTCACGGCTGGTGACATGATAACAGCGCGCAAAATTTCACCGATACCGATAAATGATCCCGCTGAAAGCCACGCTACAGCACAGTTACCACGCTTAATTTCTTCACTAAATTTTCCAGGCACGAAGAAATCGATAACCGTATTCGCCGTCAACATCAATATAATGCCAAAGCAAGCATAAAAAATTGTCAATAATACATCTGGTATATAAATCATAATAAGCCTCCTAATAATATAATTTTGTATTGGATGTGTTGTTAGAGTTGCTGGTAGGATACAAGCGTTCGCGTCCCGTATTATCCCCTAGGCGAACCATGGTCGCATAGTTATCGAGTATATGAGAGCTGATTAATGTACGATCAATAATTTTCCAATCCTCTTGTGTCAATTTTGATTGTTCACATACCTTAACCTTAGTTTGTCCATCCATATTAGTGATGAGATACACCAAGTCCCCAGAATAAAATACAATAACTTCATGTCCTTCTTCTAAGTTATCCCGCTCATTCTTAATATCACCATTCACAGAGTCAATCAAGTCTAATGCGGTGCTAACAGGATCTAGTGTAGACGTGTATACATAGTCGCTATCCGAATCTGTTTTTGTATAATATGCAGATGTGTCATGCATATGTTCTTTAACCGTATAAGGCACTCCAAACATAGCGCGTATACTATGCCAAGACAAATCATTGTCCGACCAAAACAGAAATAGTAAAAATAGTACACCATACCCCACGCCAACAGCAATAGATCCGAACCTCTTTTTCATTGATTTGTTACGCATCTTTTGCTTAATAGCTTGAGCGGCTGCATCATTACAAAGGCGAATGTTCACTAATGGCACTCGTGATCCTTCGGCAAACATTTTTTCACCTTCAAACCACTCTTCTTCAAAGAAGACACTAGCACCACCTTCACAAGGCAGCTGATATTCTCGATATCCTGCGCGGTCCCCTACGGAGGCACCACTTTCACCATCCACAGCGACAACCTTTTCCAAGCCGATTTGATGTAATGTAAAATCTTTCCCCGGCCGTGTATGAAAGGATGTTCTAGATACGGTACACCATTCATTATCATTGTACTCAATGGTTAACCATATTTTATCGATTCCCTCAACAGCCTCTAGTCCATATTCATGCCAATAATCACCTGGCGATTTTGTCATAGACGGCTGGCCCCTATAGGATTGTTCCTTATCTGCTTTTGGAATAATCTCTATATATTTAATTTTCTCAGTGATTACATAGCGGCTGCCATGAACCTCTAAGACATCATAACAATTAAACTCCATACGCACCCTCGTTAAAGTAGACATAACCACAACTGCTGCGAAATACACCTATTATCATTCGTTTGCCCATACTATATGGTCACAAATTTCATAGTATTTCACTTACTCTATTAGTAATGGTACAAAGTATGCTTCTGTACCAGCTATCTCTTCCGGAGAAAAACGGCATCCTACAGCGGAAGCTTGATCACCAAGCATAAAACAGGATAAGGTTAAAAATCCATCTTTCACTCCACAATCCACTGTATGAGTAAAACGTTTCTGCTGTATAAAGTCTTGATACATAATCTTTTTACTGTCGCGACAAACGATATCATCATAATTATCAACTAGCTTTTCCATGTAAAGCTCAGATGTATCACCATACTTTTGAACAACTTGTACATGCCTTCCTTCACGGCCCCAAATCTCCTTTTGAATATAAAGGCCATCATCAAGAGCAGAAAAATCATTTTCAAAATAGGACGGTGCCAAATATCGTTCGATTATATCTCGATCTGGTTTCGTAAAAAATTGATCTGTTAAATACAATGCATATACTAATGACATAAATGATTTGTTTTGTAAAATAATCGACTCTGGCGGATTAAATAGAGCAAATGTATTATCCTCGTAAAGGTCTAAGAACATCTCACCCAAAGGTTCATCATCAGGCGTCCGCTCATCAATCAAAAGCTCCATGGGATGCAGTCGATACAATAGGGTCGCATGACTACCATCGTCTAGAGGAATACCTTGATCATCAATCTTCATATCATAAAAGGATATAAAGCGCGTGTCAGCCTCAGGACAGGCTATTTTTAGCTCATTCATAAGAAACTGTGTTGTTCCATAGTCTTCAAAATAGTCGTGAAAGCAGGAGAATACAAAAGGATCCTTAGGTAGGCTTTCTCTATTTGCCCGCATAGACTCATATTGATTTCTACCATACTTAGCAGATAAAACAGCATCATACATGCGCTTTAAAAATGTATGTAATTCCTTTCGACATTCTGTGTTAGGATGTTTTCGTTTCACATAATTAGCTGCAATTTCATTGGCATAATAGCTTTCAATAAGAAAACATGGCGTATCTGCATTAAGTTCTACCATGCGCAAATTGCCATTTACATCGAGAACAAAATCAAAGCGAGATAACCACGTCGGTAAACCTAAGGCATTCGACTTATGTAAGTAAGGAATTAAATTGTCTGGCATATCCATATTTCGAGCAAAGTCATCGGGTGCCATTTGAAATACCTTTGCCGCTTTACAAAATATTTGAAATAGTCTACGAGAGGCATGGCGGATCTCATCGTAAAAGTCAGATGAAAAGGCCTGCATAGACAAGGAAGGATACCGATCATCATATCCTTCATATTCCACGAAATTAAATATATTTCTATCAAGCTCATCAATATAGGATTTCATTGTTCATCCTTTCATCAGGAGGCACCGCTTGAAGTCCGGGCCCCTACACTACCAAATCCATATTTTTCACCAATTCTATGTGCTCGATTACTCGTTTTAGTATTGTAACGATTTCTAGTCATTTCATTAATAGTCCTAGCTACTCTTGCACTATTAGATTTACTAGCGCCTGTATTTGCATCAAAAGGTGTAAGTGACGATGTAGCACGATAGGTCATACTAGGTGCATCCATATATGCCGTTGGAGCTGAAAAACCATGAAACGCATAGTAGCCTACCGCCAAAGTCGGAATCAAACTGGCTAAGCCTGCATCCCATATAATATCACCCTTCTCATCACGATGAAAGGTAACAGATTTTTCTGCATCATCATAGAGCGCAGTTTCTTTTCCATCACCATGATTAATCAAGGTATAGCTTTTACCTTCATCATCTATGAGCCGTACTTCCCCATTATTCGCTTCTGGTTTGACCACATCACACAAAGCATAACTAATATCATCCCAATAGGAATAAACACCTACAAGAGCTGCTATAGATGTAAAGGCTATGGCTATGTAAACAGTATTCTTACTTGGTTCATACATATAATATTCCTTCGTTTGATTTCGTAACTGAAATCAATACTATATCAATCTTTTATTATATTTGATAACGTCTTACGTCCCTGCTTATTCTTTAATTCCACCATATACGCATATCGTAACAATATTTCACTGTCATTTCTAATAGTCGCTATGCGTGTATTCTCCGAATCTGACAAGTTTTTTAATTCCCCTACTTCAACATACGTAGTGCCATTAACCACACTAATAACAGATACCTCTTTAGTCGTATAAATGACAATCCATCGCTCAGGAGACTTAGTGTCTTGTTTAATGTTATAAACCTTGCCATACACAGCATCGATAAGATCGATAGCCGTTGCATTTGGATCTTGCTTTGACGTATATACCATCAAACCGTCTTTTGTGCCTTGCGGTTCATAATAATAGGAATCTTTAATACGCTCTTCCATGGTATATGGGAATCCTACTTCATCACGCAATTCATGCCAAGACATATCGCCTATAAACAAATATCCCAAAAAGAATAAAATGATTCCCCAACTCAGACCCAATCGTGTCCATTCTTTTCTGCGCGCTGCATTACGAATCTTTTTACTAGCCTCTTGTGCAGCTTGGTCTCGCCGTCGATGTACATCCGACAAACGAATCCGCTCACCTTGAGCCTGATCCGTCAAACCACCATGCCAGTCCTCCATAAAGAATACATTGGTTTTATCCTTTTTAATTGATCTATATTCTTTATAATCGGCCTTATCACCGCTTCTAGCTTTACTTTCACCTTCAACAGACATGACGCGTTGTAAGCCCTTATCGTACAGTTTATATCCTTTAGGCGGCGTTGAACGTAAAATAGTCTCTGAAAAGGTACAATAGTCTTTTTCTCCATTTACAATGGTGAGCCATTTTTTATCTTCACCATCCACTGGCATAAGACCATATTCGGTCCAATTCTTAGCCCCTTTATGAGTACCTAGTTCATTATTATACATTTCATCATTAAGAGTATAATTCACTGTCTTTTCTATGATGAATTCTTGATAGGAGATAACTTCAGTAACTACGTATCGCTTTCCCTGAATCTCTACAACATCATAACACTTAAAATTCATAGCCTAGACTCTTCTTCAACAATTTCTTTTAAAAGTTTAATTTCCTCTTTTGTTAATGGTCGTTCCAACAAATCAGGGCGCAACAATCGTGTCCGTTTTAGCGCTTCTTTTTGACGCCATGCGGCAATATTTTTATGATGACCACTGCGCAATACATCTGGTACGGTCCAGCCTCTAAATTCTGGTGGTTTTGTATATTGCGGACATTCTAAAAGGGGCTCATAAAATGAATCCTCTTGGGCCCCACTAGCAGCCCCTAATACGCCAGGAATCATACGAGCCACCGCATCAGCTACAACCATAGCAGGCAACTCGCCACCTGTTAATACATAGTCACCAATGGAAATGGTTTCATCCACTAGGTGCTCCTCTACGCGATAATCAACACCTTCATAATGTCCACATACGAGAATCAGTTGATCATAGGTTGCCAGTTCTCTGGCCTTTTCCTGTGTGAAAGGTTGACCTGTAGGGCCCATAAATACAATGCGACGTCGTATACTTTCAACAGGATTACCAATGAGGCTCATCTCATCGCACATCTCATCCGTTTCATAGGTACCATTAATAGCGCTATCATAGTTAGAGACAACAGATTCTACAGCCTCAAAAATAGGAGGCGCCATCATGAGCATACCTGCTCCACCACCATACGGTGTATCATCCACTTGTCCATGTTTATTATGACTAAAATCGCGAGGATTCGTCACCGCCATATCTAGGCGTCCCGCCTCTATGGCGCGTTTAATGATGGAATGACTAAAGAAGGCATCAAAAAACTCTGGAAACAAGGATATAATATCTATTTTCAAAACAGGCCTCCCTCAAATACACTTATTATTATCATATATCTATATATAGCTATCTTATAATTAATTCTATCATAAGACACCTATAAATAGATATAAAAAACCGCCTAAATGGATTATACCCACTCAGGCGGATCTACGATCATCATGCGTTTGTCCATATCGATGTCAATGATAACATCATCAATGGCCGCAAACAATTGATCTGGTTCCCCTTCTTTGGAAACCACATATACATCATTAGCTCCCGGTTGTAATACATCCGTTAATGTACCAAGTACATTGCCCTTTGTATCTTGCACCTCAAGGCCAATCATATCAAAGATATAGTAACGGCCTTCTGGTAATTCTACCAAATCTTCACGACGTACTTGAATCTCTTTCTTAGAGAATAATTCAGCCGCGTTGCGATTAGGAATTTCCTTAAACGAAGCTAATACGAATTGTTTATGAAATCGTGCGGATGCAACGTGGTATTCTTTACCATCGATGTAACAGGCATCCATATGCATGAACCGTTCTGGAAAATCGGTTCTAGGCATAATACGAAGATCACCCCGCACGCCGTGCGGGGCGATGATAACACCTATAGTGATGAAATCGTTAGGCTTCATTATTGACGAAACGCAACGATTTTACCGTCTTCTAATAGGATTTCAGCGCCCATCATGGCATCCAAATTATCCCCGATTTTAACGGTAACTGTTTGCTCTAATGTACCTTGAGGAATTTCAGTCCCCAATGTCAATTCTTGAGCGTCTTTCAATTTAGCTGTTACTTCTTCTTTGAAAGCCAAGCGTTTATTTTTCTCTTCGTCGATTTGTTGACGAATTGCAGTAAGACTTGTCGCATCAACTTTAGCTGCATCAGCTAAAATACGTTGAGCTTGAAACTCAATTGCTTCCAAATCTTTATTCACCATATCAAGGCGAGTTTCAAGATCGGATACAATTTTCGCTTTCAAATCTTCTGTTACTTTTGCTTTTACTGCTACAGGGACACGTAATGTCATTTCTTCCATTGGAACACTCCCTTTTAGACAATATCAACAGATATCTTTTTGTTCTCTTTAATAGCCGCCGCTTTCACCACAGAGCGAATTGCTTTTGCAATTCGACCTTGTTTTCCGATGACTTTTCCCATATCCTCTGGGGCTACATGGAGCTCATAGACCTCAACATTGCCCTTTTGGACCATGGTAACAGAAACGGCATCAGGCTGCTTCACTAATGATTTCGCAATTAATGAAATTAATTCTATCATCACAGTATGCCTCTCTATTAATTACTTTTTAGCGTCTGCAAATTTTTGCATAACGCCTTGTTTTTTGAACAAGGAGCGAACAGTGTCAGTAGGCTGAGCACCTTTAGCTAACCAAGCCAAAGCTTTTTCTTCGTCTACATTAACGATAGCTGGTTGTTTAGTAGCATCATATTGACCAATTGTGTCAACAGGACGACCTTCACGTGGAGCACGTGAGTCAGCAACTACGATACGGTAGAAAGGAGCTTTTTTAGCACCTAAACGAGTCAAACGAATTTTTAACATGTGGGATTCACCTCCTTATAATGATGTGCTGGACAGGTTCAGCGCCCCTGTCCATGTATTACATAAACGGTAATTTTGGCATTCCTGGGAATCCACCCTTACCGCCACGCAATCCTTGTAAACGCTTCATCATCTTCCGCGCTTCTTCGAATTGTTTTAATAAGCGATTGACGTCTTGTACTTGTGTACCTGATCCCATCGCAATACGCTTACGACGAGAACCATTTAAAATATTTGGATCTTGTCGTTCTGCAGCCGTCATAGATTTGATGATAGCCTCGATGCGACGTACCTCTTTACTATTCAAATCAAGGTCTTTTAATTGATCCTTAATTTGACCCATGCCTGGCAACATACCAATAATATTTTGCAATGGCCCTAACTTTCTCACCTGATTCATCTGTTTCAAGAAATCATCTAAGGTGAAATTGTTTTTCGCCATCTTTTGCGCCATTTCACGAGCTTCTTCTTCATCGATAGCGCCTTGTACGCTTTCAATAAGAGTTTTGAAATCCCCTAAGTCGAGGATACGAGAAGCCATGCGATCTGGATAGAATACGTCGAAACCATCCATTTTTTCGCTTACGCCCGTAAACTTGATTGGCAAACCGGTTACAGCCTTAATGGATAATGCAGCACCACCGCGCGCATCGCCATCGAGTTTAGTAAGAATAACACCGTCAACGCCTAATTTTTCATTAAACGTTTGCGCTGTCGTTACCGCATCTTGACCGATCATGGAGTCTACAACGAGTAGAATTTCATGAGGTCGAACAGCCGCTTTAATATTAGACAACTCATCCATAAGGACTTCGTCGATAGCCAAACGACCGGCGGTATCGATAATAACAACATCTTTCAACATATGCGTGCTTTGCTCTACGGCGCGACGCGCAATATCTACTGGATTAGCACCAGGTGTTTCATCAGCAAATACAGGAATATCGATTTGCTTACCTACTACTTGCAATTGCTTAATCGCTGCTGGACGGTATACGTCGGCTGCAACAAGCATTGGATGTTTACCTTGTTTGCGAAGGTATACAGCCAATTTACCAGCCGTAGTCGTTTTACCAGCACCTTGTAAACCAACAAGCATAATAATTGTTGGAGGCTTGCTGGAAATCATGATACGGCTTTGCGTACCACCTAGGAGAGCTGTCAACTCATCATTAACGATTTTAATAACCGTTTGAGCTGGGTTCAAGGATCCGAACACCTCTTCACCAAGGGCCTTTTCTTTAATGGATTTAACGAAATCTTTCGCCACCATAAAGTTTACGTCCGCTTCTAAGAGAGCAGTTCGTACCTGACGCAACGCAAGATTGACATCTTCTTCTGTAATTTTGCCCTTACCTTTTAAGGATTTAAAGGCGTCTTGCAGTTTTTCTGACAAACTATCGAATGCCATATTATCCCTCCATTTGCGTCAATAATTGTTGTACCCGCGATTGTGAAAGCACATCCGCTGGCAACGTATCTTTTAATTCATTTATCACTTGCTCTCGTGCCTCATATTGAGCCACCAAGTGTAATTTAGATTCATAGTCATTCAAAATATGACGTGCACGCTGTAAATTATCATGTACAGCTTGCCTAGATACGCCAAGCTCCTCAGCAATTTCTCCAAGGGACATATCATCTTCGTGGTGAAGTTGTAAGGACATGCGCTGCTTATCCGTCAACAATGGCCCATAGAAATCAAGGAGTAAACTGATAAGTACTCGTTCTTCCATTTCGCCACCTCCATCACTGTCAAGTCATATTACTTTACATATACTACAGCATAAAAAAAGATGTGTCAAGTAGAAATACTTAACATCTAAATTATAGAGAATTATTTTCATATTTTACTTTTATATCTGCTGTAATATGCTATAATAAATATATCTAATATTTTCAATATAAAAGGTAGGAGGTATTGTATGAATACCAAACATTATGATCTTATCGTCCTAGGTTTCGGCAAAGCCGGTAAAACATTAGCAGCTAAATTTGGCTCCATGGGCAAAGCCGTAGCTATGATTGAAGAAAATCCACTTATGTATGGTGGCACATGTATTAATATTGCATGTATCCCAACTAAAACGATGATTATAGCCGCATCAAAAGGCTTATCTTACGATCAAGTATTAAACCAACGCGAGGTAGTTACATCTCGTTTACGCAATAAAAACTTCAGTATGCTAGACACTAATGAACATGTCGATGTATATACTGGACATGGTAAATTCATTAGTAATAAAGAAATCGCCGTTACAGCTGGAGAAGATAAAATAGTTTTATCTAGTGATACTATCATTATTAACACTGGCGCTGTAGCGATCAAACCTAATATTAGTGGTATTGATACTGCAACAGGTTTCTATAATAGTACCGAAATTCAACAGCTTTCACCGCAACCAAATACATTAGGTATCATTGGAGCTGGTCCTATCGGCCTTGAATTTGCCAGCTTATACGCTAAACTAGGTGCAAAGGTAACAGTATTTAATATTGAATCTAGCATCTTAAAACGGGAGGAACCGATCGTACAGGAATTAGCTAACGAATACTTGACTGAGCAAGGTATTACTATTCTTAACGATGTAACATTAAACTCTGTATCTAATGATGGCAATAAACCTGTTATTACTGCAAATAGTCAAAACTATACATTTGATGCCGTTTTATATGCTACAGGTCGCAAACCAAACACAGCTAATATCGGTTTAGAAAATACGGATATTACTACTAACGAACGCGGCGCTATCGTAGTGAATGATACGTGTGAAAGCTCCGTTCCTGGCGTATATGCAGTAGGCGATGTAAACGGTGGTCCTCAATTTACGTATATTTCTCTCGATGACTTCCGCATTGTATTTGGTGCACTTACAGGTAATGGCCAATACACATTAAAAGATCGCAAAAATATTCCTTACACAACATTTTTAACACCGCCACTGGCTCGTGTAGGTCTCACAGAAGAAGATGCTATCAACAAAGGATATACAGTTAAAACTAAAGAAATGCTCGTAGCCACCATGCCAAGAGCTCATGTAAACGACTATTTAAAAGGTGCTTTTAAAATTGTTGTAAATGCAGATAACGATTTAATCCTCGGTGCTACACTTTATTCTCAAGGTGCTGAAGAGTTGATTAACCTCATTAAAATGGCTATGGATAACAACATTCCATATACATATTTCAAAAATCAAATCTTCACACATCCTACCATGGCAGAGAACTTAAACGACCTATGTAATTTTTAATGCCATAAACAAAATCAACAAACAAATGATATAAAACGAAAATAAAAGGGCGCTCATTAGCTAACATATATGCTAATGAGCGCCCTTTAACTATTTAGAGAAATAAGATGCGATTTAAATTATTTTCTATTAGTTTTTTGTAAATAATCTACGTACTACCTTTTGTAGTTTTGGTGTCAATATAATAGCCACCACAATACCTGCAGCACTTGTAATCAAGGAGTATTGAATTTTGCTAGCTGCTACGGCTGCACTTTCAAGAACAAACCACCATGCTAAGAAATAGCCAAATGCAGTCCAAATTGTACCAATAATAAGAGCAATCAAAATACGTGTAAAGGATGCTGTCGGCTTTGTAATAGATGGTGGCAAGTAACCTGCCGTCATACCACCTACAATAAGACCTGCAATACCTTTAATAAAGAAAGAGAATACAATGTATTGCGTATGTCCACCAAAAAGATCAAATAATGCGGAACCAATAGCCGCACCTAAACCACCATATAAACCACCAAAGAGAATAGATGTGGTAAAGAGAGCAGCGGAACCTAAATGAACCATGGCCCCACCTGGTATTTCAATGCGAATCGTTGTTGCTACTGCACATAAGGCTGCAATAAATCCAATATATACAATATCGCGAGTCTTTAATTTCATAATAAACTCCTTCCCTTTTCTTAAGAACTATACTCAGTATATCAGATGATAGGTACTATAAAAATACCGAGTTTATAGGAATTAAAATATTAGCAATAAAAATGAAGAAAATACAAAACAGCACCTATACCATTCTATAGGTGCTGTTCTATATTTTATCTCATATATAATTAGAGTTTAGCTCGTTTCAAGCGAAGGGCGTTACCCACAACAGTAACGGAGCTAAATGCCATCGCAGTACCTGCAATCATAGGATTCAAGGCACCTACAGCAGCCAAAGGAATACCGATACAGTTAAAGATCAATGCCCAGAATAGATTTTGTTTAATATTAGTCATAGTCTTACGACTGAGGCGTACTGCTTGTACTAATGTGTGTAAATCATTTCTTACAAGAACGATATCTGCTGCCTCTACGGCAATATCTGTACCACTACCGATAGCAAAACCAATATCTGCCGTTACAAGAGCTGGTGCATCATTGATACCATCACCAACCATGCCCACTACCATACCTTTATCTTGTAACTCTTTTACCTTGCTAGCTTTATCTTGAGGTAACACTTCAGCAATTACATGAGTAATGCCTGCTTGTTTTGCAATATATTGAGCTGTACGGCGATTATCACCAGTGAGCATCCATACGTCGATGCCTTGAGACTGTAGTTCTTTTACAACCTCAATAGTTTCAGGACGCAATTCATCTTCTACAGCCCATAATGCACTGATTACACCATCTACAGCGAGAACAGACACAGATGCACCTTGTTCTTCAAAATGTTGAATATCATCTTGCACCTTAGATAAATCATAACCGAGTTCACTCATCCAACGGCTATGACCAAGTTGTACAGATACACCTTGGTAAGCACCTTGCAAACCTTTACCCGGTACATCGCCAAAGCTTTCAAGTTCAACAGCCTTACCCTTGTAGCCATGATCTTCACCATAATAAACCATAGCCTTAGCAATCGGATGCGATGTGCCGCTTTCGAGGGCCATCATGATGGACATGTTCACACTTTCATCACCGCTATAGTTTTTGAAAGCCGTTACATCGAGCACGCCTTGTGTAAGGGTGCCTGTTTTATCCATAACGATAGCATCGAGTTTACCAGCCTTTTCAAGATATTCCGCACTCTTAATGAGAACACCATGTTCTGCGCCAAGGCCAGAACCTACCATGATGGATGTCGGTGTAGCAAGGCCAAGCGCACATGGACAAGCGATTACTAGAACAGCGGTCGCATTAATAAGGGCTACATTGATAGAATCGCCTACAATAAAGTACCACACGAGACCAGTTAGTACAGCAAGGCCAATAACAGTTGGTACAAAGTATTGAGCCACAATATCCGCAATACGTTGAATGCTTGCTTTAGATGTTTGAGCTTCCTCTACGACCTTGATGATTTGAGATAACATCGTGTCGCTACCAATACGCTTTGCTTCCATTGTGAAAGCACCACTTAAATTGATAGTCGCCCCAATAACCTCAGAGCCCACTTGTTTTTCCACAGGTAAGCTTTCACCTGTAAGCATAGCTTCATCAACGGTAGAGTAGCCTTCTGTAATAGTACCATCTACAGGAATCTTTTCACCGGCGCGCACTTGTAAAACATCGCCAGCCACAACCTTAGAGGTAGGAATATCTACAAATTCACCATCTCGCAATACATGAGCCGTTGCCGGTTGTAAAGCAATTAGTTTTTGAAGCGCTTCAGACGTACGCCCCTTGGCTACCTCTTCTAACAATTTACCTAGAAGAATAAATGTGATAAGCCATGCAGAGGTTTCAAAGTAAATACCATGAGGACCAAGTTCTGGATGGAACTGCCAATTGTAAATACTGAACAAATACGCCACACTCGTACCCATAACAACGAGGACATCCATCGTAAGAGCCCCATTCTTTACGGCACTCCATGCACTCTTATAGAACATGAGACCCGGGCCAAATTGAGCGATAGTGGCTAATACAAATTCGACCCATACTGGCAATGCTTGGATACCAAAACGATGTAAGGTCATGTTGATCATCATCGGTACAGCCATACAAGCAGCAATGATAAGACGTGTAATATGAGGTTTTAAATTAACCTTTTCTATTTCTTGTTTCGTTTCATCCGCTTCAGTAGCACCAAAACCGATATTCGTTATGGCATCGATAATTTGTTGTGGTTCTACGGTAGTGTCATCCTTAAACTCTACACTCCCCTTACGGGTTAGTAGGTTAACCTTTACAGAAGCTACGCCATCAACCTTAGATACGACGTTTTCAACGCGTTTTACACAGGCTGCACAATGCATGCCCGTAATGTCAAACTCTTGTTTTTTTGTACTCATATATAACTTCCTTCGAAACAATTCAAATCAGAGATTCATAAAATATGATAAATACAGTATATTTGTAATATTTATCACATGAACTAATACTCATATATCTACTATTTATAATAACATAGATTCTCAATTCGTCAATATCCTACTAAAACTAGAGGGTTATTCCTTTTCTGTAAGGGAATTAATAATTGCGATTGTAGTGCTATATATTGTGTAAATAAATATATATTATTAAACATTATCGCTCATAATCTATACATTACCTTTATAAATAGCTTATAATAAAGTGATGATGATGAATAAATACTATAGTGGTAGAAATAAGAATGGAGGTGAGGAAATGCCAGATACAACTAGCCCTACCGTGGAATTCATATCCATTGCCAAAGAATTCCGCCATGAATATGTAGTGGAGAAATCCAGATTTATCACTACCGTATATCCATGTAGTACCGAAGAGGATGCGCAATCTTTTATCTCACGTATCAATAAAGAGTTTTGGGATGCTCGACATAATTGTACGGCCTTTGCATTAGGACCAAAGCAAGAACAACAACGCTCGTCCGATAATGGTGAACCATCGGGCACTGCTGGAAAGCCTATGCTAGAAGTCTTGAAAAAAACAGGTATTACAAATGTAGCCGTTGTGGTAACGCGCTACTTTGGTGGCATAAAACTAGGGGCTGGTGGATTAATCCGTGCATACTCCCACTCCGTCGCTGAAACATTGCGTCTTGCGCCAAAGGAATTGCATACCACAAGAACTCAATTACAAGCGATTATCGACTATGCATTATATGGCACAATAGAACGCTATCTACAGGATGCACAACTACATTATGAGACTACCTTTGGAGAAAAAATAGATCTTACGATCTTAGTACCACCTACCGACATAGAACGGATACAAAAAGAGCTCCAAGACATGAGTCATGGAGCTGCTACTTGTGCTGTATTAGATGCTATTGAAGTGGTACTGCCACTAGATTAAGTATCCTATCAATTCGTATGGTACCTAATTATTTGTCATTATGAACTAAACCAATAAGACCTTGATTCATTTCATGACGTTTTTCAGTTGTCAATGGATATGGCCATACGCGTTCTAATTGTTTTTTACGACTAACACCAGCATTATGTGCTGTCATTAATCTACGTGCTTCCCAATTACGAATTGCTTTACTTAATGTTCTTTTTACTACGCCCATAGTAGTACTCACTTTCCTAGTTACTGCAACTATATCAAAAATATTGATGAGATTATTAAAGCAACTTTTAATGTGCTTTAATTCTCTTAATATGTATAGTATATATGACATTTCTTAAAAGGTAAAATAACTATTCCTTCATTAGTTATAAATTTTAATTATCATGATTTGTGTATTAAAGGGGGATTTTATGGACACATCGTACTATCACAATTTTATAACCCTTGTTCAAACAGGAAACATGACACAAGCTGCAGAAATTCTCCACATTACACAACCGGCTTTGAGTAAGCAGCTAAAGTATTTAGAGGCAGAATTTGGAGCTCAGCTCATCAATATTAAACGAGGTCAACGAGGTTCCAATTTACAACTTACCGATGCAGGTAAAATTTTTTATGAAAAAGCACAGCAATTATGTTCTATTGAGGAATCCACGTATAACGCAGTACAACAGCTAAACTCACGTATCGAAGGTACGCTGCGCATCGCTACCTCCGCATCCCGTTCCACCCCCATCGTACAACAATATTTGCCGGCATTCTCCATGAAATATCCATCTGTACACTTTGAGATTTACGAAGGGCTCATGACCAATGTAGTAAAACAGCTCATCAGTGGCAGTGCAGAAATTGGAATTGCTAATATCCAAATGGTAGATACTGACAAATTTGATATTCTCTTAACCCAAGAGGAACATCTATACGCATTGTTTAGACGCGATGTATTTTGGACTGATCGCGAACACGATACCATCACCTGGGATGAAATTAAACAATGTCCCCTTTCCTTATCTGGTGGATCTGTCAGAATGATTATGCAATCATCCTTGACCGATATGGAGCATCTAAATGTAAGCGCTATTACGACTACCAAAACATCGGCCATTGAGTGGGCATCATCCGGACGTACGGTGGCACTGGTCCCAATGGATACTAAAGAAATGGTAAACCACCGCAAAATGTCACGCATTAAATTGCCTGAATTTTCTGGTGACTACAAGAAAGCATTCATCACCTTAAAAGGGCATGCCCTTTCACCAGTGGCACAACAATTTATAGATTTCTACAAGGCCTACGTATAATACATTTACCAATATTGATACGAAATAATTACATATACGCGAAAAAGCAGGAACTGGCATTGCCAATTCCTGCTTTTTTGTTGCTACACGACTATTATTGATGTACGGCACCAACAATATCAGTAATGCTATTGAGATTATATTGTTCTACATAATCGCCCATTTCACGAGCAATACGAGAAATCGCTGTTGGATCAACCATCGTAGCGGTGCCAACTTGTACAGCCTGAGCACCAGCCATCATGAATTCGATAGCATCTGTACCACTCATGATACCACCAAGGCCTATAATAGGAATGTTAACACCTTTATAGACTTGATGAACCATGCGGAGCGCTACAGGTTTTACAGCTGGACCAGATAGACCACCATAAATATTGCCTAATAATGGTTTACGACGATGAATATCAATCGCCATACCTAGCAATGTATTGATGAGACTGACCCCATTACCACCACCGGCCTCTACAGCCTTCGCAATTTCCACGATGTCTGTTACATTTGGTGAAAGTTTTACAATAACCGGCTTATCGGTTACTTTACGAACCGCTTTAGTTACTTGTTCAACAACCTTTGGGTCTACGCCAAATGCCATACCTTCACTCTCTACATTTGGACATGATACATTGACTTCAAGGCCTGCAATACCATCCACAGATAGTGTTTCTGCCATCCAAGCAAATTCCTCTACTGTACCAGCAGACATATTTGCTAGCAATGGTACATCATATTTCTTAAGTTCTGGCAAAATATCCGTAACAAAATGTTCTGCTCCAGGATTTTCAAGGCCAATGCAGTTCAATACACCAGATGGAGTTTCTGCAATACGCGGGCCTGGGTTACCATGACGGCCTTTAGGCGTTAATCCTTTCACAGAGATGGCCCCCACCTCATTACTAAGGTCTAGATAGCCAGCGTATTCAGGACCATTTCCAAAGGTACCAGATGCAGCGATAATAGGATTTTTCATCTTAATACCGCAATAATCAATGGCGAGTTTTGGATTTGGTGTAACGGTGTTATTTAAATCGCGTTCACTCATTAAAAGAACACCTCCTCAGCTGGGAATACAGGACCATCTTTACAAACCTTATAGCGCTTACCACCTACGCCATCACAAGCACAGCCTAAACAACCACCTGTACCACAGCCCATCCGTTCTTCTAAGGACACTTGGCAAGGTACATTGAGCTCTTTAGCCACTTGAGCCACACCTTTCATCATCGGTGTAGGGCCACAAGTCATAACGGAAGTGAAAGTATTAGAATTAATTAGTTCAGGCATAATAGCTGTTGGGAACCCCTTTGTTCCTACACTACCATCATCTGTTGTGATATGAACCTGTACAGTTGTATCCTTGAACAAATCAGCCCAGAAGGTTTCGCTTTTATTTCTAAAGCCCAATATAACTTGTGCAGATTCACCTTTTTGTAAGTGAGAGGCAATACAAAGCATCGGTGCAATACCAACGCCACCGCCAACGAGAAGCATATTCTCAGATGTTACAAATGGTTCGCCCAACGGTCCTAAACAATCTAATGTATCACCAGGCACGAGGCGAGTCATAATATCCGTCCCCTTACCTACAACACGGTACAAAAGGGTAATCGTACCCTTTTGTACATCAAATCCAGCATAGCTAATAGGGCGACGCAATAATGGCGCCGTAGAGTCCGCTACGCGAACATTACAAAACTGCCCTACCTTTGCTTCTGCTGCTTGTTTTGGTGCGTGAATATCCATAATCCACACATCAGAGCCTATTTGCTCATTGCGAACGACTTCGCCCTGTTCTACATAGCCACTCATGGTATTACTCCAATTCAAAATCTTGTAATGCTTCTACATTGTAGTTAGCGTCATCTTTACGGTTTGCTACAACGCGCAATACTTCACGAGCTGTATCAAGACTTGTTAAGCATGGTGTACCCATTTCTACAGCGAGACGGCGCAATTGGAAACCTTCACGTTCAGGCCGTTTACCAGCTGTCAATGTATTAAGTACGAGATCCACCTTATCTTGGCGAATGTGGTCAGCACAGTTGTCTTCGCCTTCATGGATTTTATTAACGACCTTACAATTAACACCGTGTTCGATGAAGTATTTGCCTGTACCACCAGTCGCTTCGATGTGATAGCCAAGGTCGATGAAACCTTTTGCAAGTTCACAAGCTTCTGCTTTATCGCGGTCTGCTACAGTCATAAGGATTGTACCATCTTCTGGAATACGCATGTTGGCACCATTGATAGCTTTAAACAATGCTTCAGAATAGGTACGACCAATCCCCATAACTTCACCAGTAGATTTCATTTCAGGTCCAAGAGCGATTTCTACAAGGCCCATTTTAGAGAAGGAGAATACAGGTGCTTTTACAGCTACATATGGTTTGTTAGGTACAAGACCAAGTGGCAAGCCTAAATCTTTTAAGCTTTCACCAAGAGCAATTCGAGTTGCACATTCTACCATATTGATACCTGTAACCTTAGAAATAAATGGTACAGTGCGGCTAGAACGAGGGTTAACTTCAATTACATTAAGTTCGCCATCAGCCACGATATATTGAATATTAAGAACGCCCTTAACATTAAGACCAATTGCGATACGACGTGTATAATCTACGATTTGATCGATAATTTCTTGGCTCAAATGTTGTGCTGGATAAACGGCCATGGAGTCACCAGAGTGAACACCGGCGCGTTCGATTTGTTCCATAATACCAGGAATACATACGTCGGTACCGTCGGAAATAGCATCAACCTCTACTTCCATACCAACCATGTAACGGTCGATAAGAACTGGATGTTCTTTAGACGCTACTACGGCTTCCTTCATGTATAGGTCAAGTTCTTTATCGTTGTATACGATTTCCATAGCACGACCGCCCAATACATAAGAAGGACGAACGATCAATGGATATTTTAAGTTCTTAGCTGCTTCTTGTGCTTCTTCATCTGATGTAACAAGAGCACCTACTGGACGAGGAATACCAAGTTTAGCAAGCAATTCGTCAAAACGTTCACGGTCTTCTGCCATATCGATACTATCTACAGATGTACCGAGGATTTTTACGCCACGCTTAGCCAAAGGACCTGCCAAATTGATAGCTGTTTGACCACCAAATTGAGCGATAACGCCAGCTGGTTGTTCTTTATCGATGATTTCCATAACATCGTCCACGGTTAATGGTTCGAAGTACAAGGAATCGGAAATATCAAAGTCTGTAGACACTGTTTCCGGGTTATTGTTGATCATAATAGATTGGTAACCCGCTTTGCGAAGAGCCCAAGAGGAATGTACGGAGCAGTAATCGAACTCAACGCCTTGACCGATACGGATAGGGCCAGAACCAAGTACGACAACGGATTTTTCACCCAATGGTTTAACTTCGTCTTCTTGTGCGTATGCACTGTAGTAGTACGGTGTTTTGGATTCGAATTCTGCAGCACATGTATCTACATATTTATAAGTTGGAAGAATATTCCATTCTTTGCGTTTTGCTTTTACTTCTTCTGCAGTTGTATTTGCATAACGTGCAATAACAGTATCAGGGAAGGAGTAACGTTTAGCTAGACGCAATACGTCTTGTGTTAAGCCATGTTCCATTAACGCTTTTTCTACATTGACGATATTCTTAATTTTTTCAATGAAGAATGTATCGATTTTAGTAATGTAGTGGATTTTTTCTACGCTAATCCCCTTGCGAAGTGCTTCTGCCACAACATAGATACGTTCATCATCTACTAAATGTAAACGTTCAATCAATTGTTCCATGGACTCATGAGCGATTTTCTTAAGCTCAATGTGGTCTAAACCGATTTCCAAGGAGCGGATAGCTTTCAATAAAGAACCTTCCAAGGTACGGTCGATGGCCATAACTTCGCCTGTGGCCTTCATTTGAGTGCCCAATGTGCGGTCTGCCAAATTAAATTTTTCAAATGGCCAACGAGGGAACTTGGTTACTACATAGTCAAGTGTTGGTTCGAAGCATGCTTTTGTTTCGCCTGTTACAGCATTTGTAATTTGATCCAATGTCATGCCTACTGCAATTTTTGCAGCTACCTTCGCTATTGGATAACCAGTTGCTTTAGACGCCAATGCAGAGGAACGGGATACACGAGGGTTTACTTCGATAACGATATATTCGTTGCTATCTGGATTCAATGCATATTGTACGTTACAACCACCTTCGATTTTCAAATAGCGAATGATATCTACAGATGCAGTACGAAGCATTTGGTATTGAATATCATTCAATGTTTGGCTTGGTGCCACAACGATGGAGTCACCAGTATGTACGCCTACAGGGTCGATATTTTCCATGTTACATACGATGATACAATTGTCTGCACTATCGCGCATTACTTCGTATTCGATTTCTTTCCAACCTGCAACGGAACGTTCCGCCAAGATTTGGTGAATTGGTGAAAGTTTCAAACCACGGCGTGTGATTTCATACATTTCATCTTCATTGTGAGCGATACCGCCACCAGTACCGCCCAATGTGTATGCAGGGCGGATGATGATAGGATAACCGATACGATTTGCAAAGGCTACAGCTTCTTCAAGGTCATTGAAGATGTCGGATTCAGGAACTGGTTGATTGATTTCCTTCATCGCTTCCTTGAAAAGTTCGCGGTCTTCTGCATGTTTAATAGCTTCTAATGTCGTACCAAGCAACTTAACGCCATACTCTTCGAGTACGCCTGCTTCAGATAATTGAACGGCCATATTTAGACCTACTTGGCCACCCAATGTTGCCAATAAGCCCCAAGGGCGTTCTTTTTTTATAACTTCTGTTACGAATTCAAGGCTAATAGGTTCTACATATACGCGGTCTGCAATATCTGTATCTGTCATGATTGTTGCAGGGTTAGAGTTAACCAATACTACCTTGTAGCCTTCTTCACGAAGGGAACGGCACGCTTGTGTACCAGCATAGTCGAATTCTGCTGCTTGGCCGATAATAATTGGACCAGAACCAATTACGAGTACTTTTTTTGCTTCTGTGGTCATATTATTTTCCCTTTCTCATCATATCTTCAAATTCATCAAACAAATATAGGTTATCAGTAGGTCCAGGGGACGCTTCTGGATGGTATTGTACGGAGAAGATTGGCAATTCTTTGTGGCGCATACCTTCTACAGTACCATCATTCACACTGCGATGTGTGATTTCAATATAATCAGGCAAAGAAGAATCATCTACGGCAAAGCCATGATTTTGAGATGTAATATATACACGGCCTGTACGAAGATCTTGTACAGGGTGGTTAGAACCACGGTGACCAAATTTAAGTTTGAATGTAGTGCCGCCATATGCTTGTGCCAATACTTGGTGCCCCATGCAGATACCAAAGATTGGTTTCTTACCAAACATTTTCTTCACTTCTTCTACTGCATAACCTAGATCTTGAGGATCTCCAGGGCCATTGGACAAGAAAATGCCATCAGGATTAACAGCGAGTACGTCTTCTGCTTTAGAATCTGCTGGGAATACAGTTAAACGGCAACCAGCAAGCTCTAAGGATCGAAGAATATTTTCTTTTACACCATAATCCATTACAGCCACATGGAATTCTGCATTTTTATCGCCACGCATGCCTTGCCATTTTGTAGTGACGCGCATAACTTGGTCTGTAGGCAAATCTTGTTTAAATAATTTTTGAATATCTTCCATCGGATAATCAGCACGTACAAGTACGCCTTTCATAACACCATGGTTACGAATAGTACGAGTAATAGCACGCGTATCTACATCATAGAGGCAAGGAATGCCATGTAGACGTAAATATTCGCTGAACAAACCTTCATTTTGCCAATTGGATGGGAAATCACATAGTTCACCTACGATAAAGCCTTTACAGTATGGTTTAGGACCTTGTGTAATAGCATTCAATGTACCATAGTTACCAACGAGTGGATATGTTAATGTAATAATTTGATCCGCATAGGATGGGTCAGTCAAAATTTCTTGATATCCAGTCATGCCCGTGTTAAACACAACCTCGCCCACTGTAGGAGCGCCGCCTAATAGGGAACCTTCAAATACGGAACCATCTTCCAGAACTAATTTGCCTTTCATTATAGGACCACGCCCTCCTTCATAACGATGTTACCGTCTACAACGGTAAGTTTTGCTTTACCAGTAACAGTCATGCCATCGAATGGACTGACTTTACCTTTTGTATAAAATTTATTTCTATCTACAGTCCATTGTTCTGTAGTAGAGAACACTGTAATATCTGCTGGTTTACCAACTTCTAACACACCTGCATCTAGATGCATTAACTCAGCTGGACGCGTACTCATGTAGTACACCACTTGGTCGATGCTAAGTTTATCAGGGCCATAGGCATTAGTAATAACGCCGGCCAAGGATGTTTCAAGACCACTAAATCCGTTTGGAGCACAGCAGAATTCATGGTCTTTTTCTTCAAATGCATGTGGTGCATGGTCTGTAATGATAGCATCGATAGTGCCATCTTTCAAACCTTCTAGCAATGCTTGACGATGATCTTCGGAGCGAATTGGCGGTGCCATTTTGAAAGCTGGATTATATTCGCGTAAATATTCATCCGTAAAGGATAAATGTTGGCTCGTTACTTCACAAGTTACATTAACCCCTTTAGCCTTTGCACGACGTACCATATCGACCGTATTTTTACTACTTACGTGAGCGATATGGATATGACCGCCTGTCATTTCCGCTAATAAGATATCGCGAGCTACAGCCAAATCTTCAGCTACTGCAGGACGACCGATAACGCCCATTTCATAAGATACGAAACCTTCATGCATGTGGCCATTTTTAGTCAAACTAATATCTTCTGCATGGTCGATAACCATTTTGTTGAACATGGAAGAATATTCCAATGCACGGCGCATGAAAGCAGCGCTTTCTACATAGTGACCATCATCAGAATACGCCACAACACCTGCTTCAGCCATATCGCCTAATTCAGCAAGTTCTTTACCTTCTAGATTCTTGGATACAGCACCGATAAATTCTACTTTTACTACGCCTGTAAGTTCAGCTTGTTTTTTTAAACCTCTTACAAGAGCTGCATTATCTACTACTGGTGTTGTATTCGCCATAGTCACGACGCGTGTAAAACCACCAGCCGCTGCTGCTTGTGTACCAGAATGAAAATCTTCTTTTGCTTCTTGGCCTGGTTCGCGCAAATGTGTATGAATATCGATAAGACCCGGTGCTACGATAAGTCCTGTTGCATCATATACTTCAGCACCATCTGAACTTAAATTTTGACCGATGGCTGCAATTTTACCATCTTTCACGAGAACGTCTGCTACTTCATGTTGTTGTTTTGCCGGATTGACTACCGTACCATTTTTAATAAGCAAGCTCACTACCGTCACCTCCATGAATTGTTAAGTACAATACAGCCATACGAACGGATACACCATTGCGTACTTGTTCTTGAATTACGGATTGATCCCAGTAGGCTACATCTGGGGAAATTTCAAGGCCACGGTTCATTGGGCCTGGATGCATAACCATAACATCATCTTTTGCTAGGCTTAATACATCTTTATTGATACCAAAGATACGCGCATATTCGCGATTTGTTGGATATAGAGCGGAGTGAATGCGTTCTAATTGAATACGAAGTACATTGACAACATCTGCATCTTTTACAGCTTCACGCACATCGTGATGAATGGTAACACCCATTTTTTCAAGCTCAGGATAGAGCATAGTACGAGGACCTGCCAAGTGAACATCAGCCCCCATTTTAGTAAGACCGTAAACATCGGAGCGAGCTACACGGCTATGCATAATATCGCCTACAATAACAACTTTTTTACCTTCTAATGAACCTTTGCGTTCAATGATGGAGAACATATCGAGCAATGCTTGTGTTGGATGTTCATGGGCACCATCGCCAGCATTGATAATGATAGGATCAACGGCTTTTGTTGCATAGAGAGGAGCCCCTTCTGCACTACTGCGCATTACGATAGCATCCGTCCCCATATAGGACAATGTTAATAATGTATCGCGAAAGCTTTCACCCTTACCCATAGAGGAACCACTTGGTGTAATATTGATTACATCTGCCCCTAAATATTTACCTGCTAGTTCAAAAGAACTACGCGTACGTGTACTAGGTTCCATGAATAGATTGATAATCGCCTTACCTTTCAAGTAAGGAATTTTTTTGTCATCAGACAAAACAACCTTCTTCATCTTTTTCGCTACATCGAGAATCAATTTAATCTCTTCTGGTGTAGCATGTTGTAACCCTAACAAATGTTTGCCATGCAAGCTCACTTGTCCCATGATTGCCTCCTAACCGTATAACAAAAAAGACCTCTTGCCCCAGGGCAAAAGGTCGAATAGTTTGCACAAAGAAGCCCTTGAGGGCGCTTCAACTATATGTCCTTTTTTAGCCTCTCTGGACCAATTTAAAAGGGATTTTGTAATGCTACAGTATCTCGTACTGTATATTGCACTTATCTCTATCCATTGTACTGAAATTACCTGTGAAAGTCAATGTAATTCCCATGAAGAAACACAAATCGGATGCCTTAACAGGCATCCGATTTAATATGTAAATCCACCAATTCGTTTACTGTTGTTTTCTGGTCAACTGATCAATAGATACTGCATTTTGTGTAGTATCTTCATCTTGGTCGACAGATGTATTAACATCATTTAGCTCAGCAAAGCTACGACGTTTACCACCTTGTGCTGCAATACGCGCTGCTTCACGTTCTTCTGCCAATTTTTGACGTGCAATTTCTGCGTTTCGCTTAGCGATGATTTGTCGTTGTGCAGCTAAGCGGATTTCTTCAGCCCGTTGAGCTGCTTTTTTCTGAGCTTCCCGTTGAATATCAGCACGACGGCGTGCCTCTTTGGCTTGTTCTTGAGCAATTTCGTATTCACGGTACCGTTTTTCTGCCAATTGGCGAGCTTCTTCGGCTTTTCTAGCCGCTTCTGCTTGTTCCTTCGCAATCCGTTCACGCTCTGCTTTACGTGCCGCTTCTGCAGCGCGATTTTCTTCGCGGATGCGGGCTTCCTCAGCTTGTCGAGCGGCTTCCGCAATACGTTCTGCTTCAGCAATTCTTGCAGCCTCTGCCTTACGAGCCTCTTCGGCACGGCGTGCTTCTTCGGCTTTACGCGCTTCTTCGGCCCGTTTTGCTTCCTCTGCAATACGACGTTCTTCAGCTTTACGCGCTTCTTCTTGAGCTTTTGCAATAGCTGCTAGGCGCTCTTCCTCAGCTTTACGAGCAGCTTCTTGTCGAGCCATTTCGGCCTTGCGCAATGCTTCCTGACGAGCTTCTTCGGCTTTTCTAGCCTCTTCAGCACGTTTTGCTTCGGCTGCAATTCGATTAGCCTCTGCTTTGGCTTCTGCAGCCTTGCGTTTTTCCTCGGCCTGACGAACCGCCTCTTGACGCGCCGCTTCTGCTTTTCTAGCCGCTTCTTGGCGTTCTGCTTCGTTTTTAGCCGCTTGTTCTGCCGCTTTGCGTTCTGCCTCTATGCGTGCAGCCTCAGCTCGTTGTTCAGCCAAAATGCGTTCTTCTTCAGCCTTACGCTGCGCTTCTAAACGTTGTGCTTCTAATTTTGCTGCATATTCACGAGCTTTCTTCTCAGCCGCATCGCGGGCTACTTGCTCACGTTCCGCTTTTTCACGAGCTGCTTGTTCGGCTGCGATGCGTGCTGCCTCTGCTTTTTGAGCATCAGCCTTAGCTTTTTGTTCGGCTGCAATACGAGCCGCTTCAGCCTTAGCCGCATCATCTTTCGCCTTTTGCTCTGCTGCAATGCGTGCTGCTTCCGCTTTTTGAGCGTCAGCCTTAGCTTTCTGTTCAGCCAATTGTCGATCAGCTTCCGCCTTAGCACGTGCTCGTTCAGCAGCTGCATCGGCTTTTGCCTTAAGTTTAGCTTGTTCCTCTGCATCTCGTTTATCTAATTCAGCCTGTCTATCTTGAGCCGCTTTATGAGCAGCAGCTGCCTTTTCAGCCGCTAATTTAGCTGCCTCTGCTAATTGATGAGCTTGTTCTTCTTTTTGAGTCTTCGCTGCTACATATTTTTCTTCAATAGCCACCTTCTTAGCTGCTTCTGCTGCCTCTTTCTGCGCTTCTGCTTCCAACGCGCGCTGACCAGCTTCATTAGTAGCTAATACACGAGCATATTGTGGATTAGCTAATGCTTCCGGAATCAATAAGAAACGAACGGGTAAATTCGAAGCACCAGCTGGCATAAACTCAATGGTCAATGTATCACCACCATAATAGTTTCCCATGTATCGAGAATCTAATACAGTATTATGACCTAGTGCCATCAAACCGTCATCACCACCGATGTGATAGGTCATGCTTTCACTAGGCGCCTTCTGCCAACGACGTTGTGCTTTCACAGTAAAGGAACCAGAATAACCGCCGCCTAATGGATTAAAATAGAGGCGGAAAGGGTCTTCGCCACTTGTAGGAATTTTAACGGTATAAGAAATGCCATAGTTCCCTGCATCCTTTACATAGGCTTTATTATCGAGCTCATCCACGCCCTCTACAAAACGGTCTTCTCGATCATTGCCCAGTTCCACATAAGCACCACCTAATGTGGTATTATATTCTTTTGTTACTGCCATTTCACGCTCAGCACCGGTGAAAGTACCACGCAACCGCACATGATCGATAGGCAAATTATTCACCCAATACGAGGACTCAATGGAGTTCAGATTCATAGGAATCATCATAACCCGTGCAAATACAGGTGCACTTGTTTGTAAATCCACAATGCCTGTAAAAAGAGCATCTTTCGGAATAGGTGAATGTTCCAAATCAGTAAATACTAATTGTCGACTCTTTGGTGGCATTACAAAAGAATATAATGGTTTATCAGATAATGGTTGTTCTAATTCTTTTCTCGACAAATCCCGACCAACTGCAAAATAATCAGATGTAGCAATTGATTTCAATTCTCGAAATACAGCAATTCCATTCGGTTCATTACCAGTATTCTCCAATATAATAGCAATCTTATGTGGTTCTGACATTTCATTTACATGGTAAAAGTAGATACGCCCTTTCCCATTAATGCTACCAGCACTTAAGACACCGCCTACGGGACCAACATATTCAGGACTATCGGATAATAGCAATGTATCCTTCTGCGCTTGTAATTCCGCTGGTAATGGGGTAAACGAAAAATATCCTATGGAGTTCAAATCAATATCGCTTGCCGCATGACCTGTTAATGCTCCCATAACTGCTAACATCGTCGCTAGCTTATATGTTTTCTTAAATAACATAATATTAAACCTCTTCCAGCCCCATAGGATCATATGTAAGGGCTAATGCTTCTAACTTTTTCAAACGATGTCCAATACCCGATTTAGATAAGGTACCATTCATCATCTCTTCTAATTCTTTTAAACTTGCTTCTGGATTATTCCAGCGCAATCTAGCTACAATTTTCAACTTATCCGGCAATGCATCAATGCCTATATGTTCATCTAATATACGGATGGCCTTCACTTGGCGCACCGCTGCATCTACGGTTTTTTGCAAATTTGCAGTCTCACAATTTACCTGTCGATTAATCTGATTGCGAACTGTCTTCATGATGCGTACGTTTTCAAATTCCATCAATGCCGATTGAGCACCCATAATCTGTAAACAATTTGTTACCGCATCGCCTTCTTTAAGATATACCACATATTCTTCTTTACGCTCTGTTAGGCCTGCATGAATGTGAAATAATTTCAATACATATACAATTTCTTGTGCAAAAGCTTCGTTGCCCGTCATAAACTCAAGATGGTAATCACTTTGTGGTTTATTAACGGACCCGCCCCCTAAAAAAGCGCCGCGCAAGAAAGCGCGTCGTGCCTCCATTGAGCGTAACCACGTCCGCGGTAATTGCTCGGTAACAGGCCACAGAGCCAAATCTTCTAAGGATTGACGCCCCTCTTGAGATGGGTCTACCGTTAATGTATACATATTCTTTTTCCGCAAATTTAAACCTTGGCGCACCATAACATGGGTCGGCAATTCGTATTGTTTTTTTAGTATGCCTAGCAAACGTCTAGCCACCGCATTATTAGCAGTGGCTAGTCGTATACCGATAGCTCCATTCATACCAAGTAGCAAGGAACCACCCATGCGCAATAAGCAGGATGCTTCAATTTTCATGGCCACATCGGTATCCGTTTCAGGCTCATAGGCACATAATTCATTTTTTACATCTTCTGCAAAAGACATAGGTTTTCCTTTCTAATGATCAGCACGGCGTAAATAATATTCTAATACCCGTGGTTCCATATCTGATTTCATAGCATATATGATATCCATAAGAACCTTACCTAAACGTTCTGGGTCATGAATAGCCGGTTTTTCTTGACTAATGAGCGTTGCTCGAACCGTGCGAATCCCCATATCTTGTAAACGTTTAGAATCGATTGCCACAGGTTCTGAACCAACTGCGCTATACTGTTCTACCATTTGAATTGGCAAGGGTCCATCATTGGCGAGAACCGTATCGATGATGCCCACCCCACTATGGTCGATGATAGCTTGTACGTGATCAGCCAATGTGTATCCTGACGTTTCACCTGGTTGTGTCATTACATTGGCAATGTAAATTTTATTGGCCTTACTAGCACGCACATGATCAGCGATTTTGTCGGTTAATAAATTAGGAATAATACTCGTATAGAGACTACCAGGTCCTAATATGATAACATCTGCTTCATCAATGGCGCGCAATGCAGCACCTTCTGGTTTCGGATGTTCAGGACTACTAAATACGCGTTTAATCTTCTTTCCTGCGTGTGGAATATTACTTTCACCATCCACAATTGTGCCGTCAATGAGCTCAGCACTAAGTTGAATAAATTCTGTAGACGATGGAATGACACGACCACGGACACGCAATAATTTACTAGCCGCTTCGAGAGCCTCCTCTACATCGCCATCATAAACCTGTGCCAACGCAGTGATAAAGAGATTCCCAAAGCTATGACCAGAGAGCTCATTGTCTCCTTCAAAACGATAGCGAAAAAGATTTTCCATAACCCCTTCTTGTTCTGCAAGGGCTACAAGACAGTTGCGCAAATCGCCAGGTGCAATCATTTTAAAATCTTCTCGCAAGCGACCAGAAGAACCGCCATCATCGGCAACAGTAACGATAGCTGATAAATTAGATGTGTGAGCTTTCAAACCACGCAATAAATTGGATAAGCCCGTACCACCACCAATAACGACGATTTTAGGGCCTTTATCAAGGCGGATATTTTGAAAGATAATATCCGATACCTTGCTAGATGGATCTGGTAAAACAGCACGGATAATTGTTTTAATAACCTTGCTCGTACCAACTAAAATTAAGACAGCTGCTATACCGATAAGTACTGCGCCCACTAAAATCAATACATTGTAATTATAATATCCCGTTAAGGAATAGGAATAGGCAAGAACAATGTCCTCTATATACGATAACCATTGATAGTTAAATAATAGTGAAATGCCTATGATTAATAAGCCTACCCCCAAGCTATAGAGAGCAAGCCAACGTTTTATATTAAGGCCCGGGATTAACCACCGGAACCAACGTTTTCGTAACATATAATCCCCTTTTAATCCCCTAGATCTGCTTGATGTGGATTAAAATCTTCTTCCACATTATTCTTCATCATATCCCGATGTTCCACCGTGACACGATAACCTTTTTCTAATAAATGAGCATACAAAGCCTCTGCCATGGCAACAGAGCGGTGCATACCGCCTGTACAGCCAACGGCTACAATAAATTGAGCTTTGCCTTCCTTCTCATAATTAGGCACAAGGAAATCCATGGTATTAAAATAGTGTGTTTTAAATTCATCCGTTACGTCAAAGGAGTGAATATAGTCGTTAACAACCTGTACACGCCCCGTTTTATGACGGTATTCTGGAATATAGAACGGATTTGGCAAGAAACGAACATCCCAAATCATATCTGCATCCAATGGCAAGCCGTATTTAAAGCCAAAGCTCACAACAGTTACCGACATGCCGTGTTTATCCGCCACTTGAGTAAAGCGTTTTTTCAAGTATTCCTTTAAGGATGCGGTTTTCATATCCGTTGTATCGATAATATAATCCGCTTTATGGCGTACAGAATCAAGAATTTGACGTTCTTTTCTTAGGCCTGTTGTAATGCGACCGCTTGGTGCGAGTGGATGACTACGGCGAGATTCTTTATATCGACGAATCAACGTTTCATCGCTAGCATCCATGAACACGATTTCATAATCTACCTTCATCTCTTTCAAGGTCTCTAACGAAGCAGACAAAGCCTCAAAAAACTCTCCGCCTCGAATATCGACAACGAGGGCCACGCGATTAGTGCGGATTCCACCTTGACGACAAATCTCACTCAGTTTCGGAATTAATACAGGCGGAATATTGTCTACACAAAGATAGCCCATATCTTCTAATGCCTGTAACACCTGTGTTTTTCCAGCACCAGACATGCCAGTTACGATTAATAAACGAAATGCTTCCATACCTTACTCCATTATAATAAATGTTCTTCAATCCAATGAGCTACGCCATCTTCATTATGATGTCCACATACCTCATGAGTCACCGATTTTACATGATCTACCGCATTTTCAACGGCTACTGAGTACCCCGTTTTAGATAACATAGATATATCGTTCTCTGCATTGCCAAATGAAATGATATGTTCTAAACCAATTCCATATTGCTGTGCTAACTGATATAATGCATCGCCCTTGGATACATGAGGTGCAATGATTTCTAAAAAATCCTGTTGGCTCCGCACTAACGTAGCCGTATCGCCTACAATGGGCGTCAATGTATCAATGATAGCATCTATGTTTTTAACAGTATCTATTGCAATTAATTTATTCGGCTCTTGTGAAAGTTCATACAACGAATCGCCTAAAAATTCAGCTTTAGCCCCTGTTTGGCATTCATATACATCTGATTGCCAATCTTGATGATGACACAAGAGATGATCATCTACATATGACTGAATATGCCAACCATATTGACTTGCTATTTTCCAAATGCGTTGCACCGTATCTAATGGCACAGTCCGTTCAAATAGCTTACGACCTGATTCTAATTCTTGGATGAGACCTCCAGAAAATAATATCATCGGCACATTACCAAGCTGCAATGACATACCTACCGGCTTTGCCGTTTGATACATACGACCTGTCGCAATAGTGATACGAATATCTTTATCTTGCAATCGATGCAGCACATCCTTTGTATACTCTGACACCGTGTTATCACTGCGCAACAATGTTTCATCACAATCGATGGCCACCATCTGAATATGTGAAAAAGAAGGATTCATCAGCAGACCTCCTTATATAATTACTGTATTTATCTATTATACCATTTATAAGGGGTGCAAAAAAAGAGACTCCCGAAGGAGTCCCTTTTATATTTGTAACTATCAAATTAGAATTTGTAGTTAAGTTCTGCACGGTAGAAGTCAGCTTTGTCAGTTTTAGCGCTGTCAGCTGTTTTCCAGTCGAAGCCGTAGTATGCGGACAAGCCAACGTTTGGTTGTAATGCATAGTCAACGGAAGCCATCCAACCTTTAGCGTTTTGGATGTATTTGTGGTTCCAAGTGGAATCGAATACAGGTGCGTTTTCTTTAGCGTTGAAGTATTGACCTTTAACGTCCCAAGAACCTTTTTTAGCGATGCTGTAGTCGCCATAACCAACGCCTGCAGTCCAAGCTGTGGAGTCTTTAACGTTAGAAGCTTTTACCCATTCGCCACCAACCCAAACTTTGTCGAAGTTAGTGTTAGCATTGAAGCCATATACGTTTTTGTAAACGTTATATTTTGCGCTACCGCCATCTTCAGCTTTAACACCTAAAGCTTTGCTATCGTTGAAACGAGCGTAGAAACCGCCTACATCAGCGTGTTTACCTACTTTACCGTTTAAGCCCAAGTATACTACTTCAGCATTAGCATCTTTATCTACAGAAGCACCAGCTGTAGTTTTTACGTTGGAAGAAGTCAAGTAACCATAAGCAGCTTGGAAAGCAACTTTATCGTTACCAGCATTGAATTGAGCACCATCGAAAGTGGAGTCATATGCTAAACCAGAACCAAATGTTTGACCGAAACGACCAGCTTTAGCGGATACGCGTTCGCCAAATTTATGGTTTACATATGCACGATCCATGGAAACTGCAGTGGAACCATTAGCATCACCAAATGTGTAAGCACCTTTGATACGAGCTACTGCTTCAGTACGATCGTTTACTTTTGCATTGAATTGGATACGAGCACGGCCGTTAGTATCGGAGGAAGCATGTTCTTGGTCTTCCCATTTAATACGCATATCGCCAGTTACTTTTACGTTACCAACGCGGTCTTCCAAACGAGCTACACGAACGCCCAAGTTGTTCAATTCGTTGGAGAATTCATCAGCCAAACGGTTGATCATAGCTTGTTGTTCAGCGTTAGCGCGGTCTTGGTTAGCCATAGCTTTAGCTACCATTTGAGCCATTTCGTAACGAGTGATATCGTTTTGGCCTTTGAAAGTGCCATCTGGATAACCGTTAACGATACCAGCAGCTGCTAATTGAGAAACTGCTTGGTATGCCCAAGAATCAGGAGTTACATCGGAGAATGGGTTAGCTGCGAATGCAGTAGTTACACCCAAAACTGCTGTTGCTGCAAAGATTGCTGCGAATTGTTTTTTCATAGTTGAATTCCTTCTTTCTGAAAAATAAGAATAAAATTGTTTTCACAAGTTGCGATTCACAATTCATTCTAATTTCAAGATTTAGAATTCTCTTGGGAGTGTCCACGTTTCCTCACCATAATTCTTCATCGAGATTTCAGTATGTTTTGCTTACCGCCTCTTGTTGCCATGATATTAGCACGAAGATTTTTTGATGTAAACCCTTTTTTCTCATTTGCATTCTCATTTAAAAAAATTTATTTTTTAAAATCTTGGAAAAGTTAGATTTTATCTAATTTTTTTACAACTCAAAAAAATCAAAATTTTATACAAATTTATCCATTTTTTCTTATAATGATATTTATTCTCATCATTATTATTAAATTGTACTTATTAAATCTACTATAACTATTTCTATTTATTAATATAGCTTCACGTTTGAGTCATTTTATACTCATACTACATATTGCATGTAACCATTTTCACATACAAAAAGGAGCCCTCTAAGGAGGACTCCTTTATATATACTATTATATGTTATTAAGAGATGGTTTTTATAATAGTGTTATTTGATTATCAATTAGAATTTGTAGTTAAGTTCTGCACGATAGAAATCGGATAAGTCTTTACCGCTTTGGTCTTTAGAGTTGAAACCATAACCAGCGCTTAAGCCTACGTTATCTTGTACAGCGTAATCAACTGTTGCTACATAACCTTTGTAACCGTTATTTGTGTTAGTTAAATCATATGCTTGATCCCAAGTGGAGCTTACGATAGGTGCATTAGCTTTTTGGTTGAAGTATTGACCTTTCACATCCCAAGTACCTTTCTTAGCGATGTCGTAGTTACCATAACCTACACCAGCTGTCCAAGCTTGAGAATTAGCTACGTCAGAAGCTTTCAACCATTCACCACCAACCCATACTTTATCTTTGCGGAAGTCTGCATTGAAGCCGTATACGTTTTGATGATCAGTAGCAACGCTAGCGCCATTATGTTCTAATTTACCGCTAGACAATCTGGAGTAGAAACCACCAACGGAGGATTCTTGACCGATTTTGCCTTTAACACCTACATAAGATACAGATGGGTTATCAGATTTAGCATTGCCTTCTGCAGCGCCTTCCATCATGTAACCATAAGCACCTTGTACTTGGATTTTATCGTTACCAACGTTCAATTGAGCACCGTCGAATGTATCATCGTACATTAAACCGCCACCAATTGTTTGGTTGAAACGACCAGCCTTAGCGGATACGTTTTGACCAAATCTGTGATCTACATATGCACGGTCAATTTTAGCAGTTGTACCATTGGAAGCATCACCGAATTCATAACCACCTTTAACACGAACTACTGCATCAGTTTTATCATTTACTTTTGCATTGAATTGAACGCGAGCACGGCCATCAGTTAAGGATTTGCTACCATCTTTGTAAACGCCTTTGTCTTCAGAGCCTTGATAACGGATACGAGCATCACCAGTAACTTTTACATTACCTACACGGTCTTCCAATTTGGAAACGCGTACGCCCAAGTTGTTCAATTCATTGGAGAATTCATCTGCCAAACGATTAATCATTGCTTGTTGTTCTGCATTAGCTTTATCTTGGTTAGCCATTGCTTTAGCTACCATTTGAGCCATTTCGTAACGAGTGATATCGTTTTGACCTTTGAAAGTACCATCTGGGTAACCATTAACGATGCCAGCTGCTGCTAATTGAGATACAGCTTGGTATGCCCAAGAATCAGGAGTTACATCGGAGAATGGGTTAGCTGCGAATGCGCTTGTTACACCTAAAAGAGCTGTTGCTGCAAATACTGCTGCGAATTGTTTTTTCATAATAGATTCCTTCTTTCTGATATAGTCTTTTTGACTAACAAATTTAGAAAAAAATATATATTATCAGAAGACTGTACATTTAGTTATGATCTATATAAGAACATCCTGATGAGTATCCACGTTTCCTCTTCTTCTGTTCTTGTATATCACCACAACGGGGTGTGTTGTCTTTCTGTGATGTCAATATACATCCGGTCAAGAAATTTGTAAAGCATTTTATGCAATTAAATATGATGAAATTTCTTTCATGAAATAATTTTATACAACAAAAGCAGTATTTATCTATATTTATCAAAATTAAATTTTATAAAATTTCATTTTATTTAAGTATAAAACAATGTATTTTAAGCTATCCCACTATCCCAATTAATATGTAAAACCAATAAATATATTTTTGATTAATTAGTTACAATAAAAAATAAGACCTATCAGCTCTGATAGATCTTATTTCATAAGCATTAATTAGAATTTAAATAACAAGTCTGCACGATAGTAATCATTTACCTTATGGCCTTCTTGTGTTTTGGCATGGAAGCCATAATATGTTGTAATGCCTACATTTTTTTCTGGTGCATAGGACGCACTAAGCTGCCATGCTTTATAGCCTTCATGGCGAGACTTACCATATAAGTCATTACCTTCATATTTTTGTGTTTTGAATACAGGAGCATTCTTTTCTTGATTGTAATAATCAAGAGCTACACGCCAAGAGTTTTTCTTAGTGATTTTGTAGTCGCCCCATTTAACGCCTACGTTCCATACATCACTATTGTTAAGACCTGTTGCAGTCACCCACTCAGCATTAGTTGCGAATTTGCCACTATTGTATTGTGCATTAAAACCATATACATTGTTAAAATCATTAATAGTTTTGCCATTACCCATTTTAACGTTAGTAGTACCTACATGAGCAAACATACCACCTACATTTAAGTGTTTATTTACTGGTGCACTAAGGTTAATAAGCGCCATTTCAGTATTATTATCTTTAGAGGCCTTACTAAATCGACCTAGTGTTGGGTAACCATAAGCGGCATTTACTTTTACTTTTCCAACTTGTGTTGTATACCCAATACCATCAAAGTTACTGGAATAAATTAAACCATCACCAAAGCTTTGTGTATAGCGACCAATATCTACCATATGATTCTTGCCAAATTTGTGCTCTACATAAGCTAGATCAAAAGACATAGTATGATCTTTTGCTGCATCACCAAGTTCAATAGATCCTGTCGTTAATCGCGCTTTTACAGATGTATTCTTATTAACTTTAGCATCCATATTCAAACGTACACGAGCTGCAAATTTACCTTCCGAATCTAGATTATCAATGCCTTCCTTTTCAACATAGTTAATACGAGCATCCCCAGAAAACTTAACATTCCCTACACGGTCCTCTAAGGCGGCTACGCGTACACCCAAATTAGACAATTCATTAGAGAATTCATCAGCTAAGCGATTAATCATCGCTTGTTGCTCTGCATTAGCACGATCTTGGTTTGCCATCGCTTTAGCAACCATTTGAGCCATTTCAAAACGGGTAATATCCTTTTGGCCCTTAAACGTACCATCTGGATATCCATTAATAATGCCAGCACTAGCTAATTGCGATACGGATTGATAAGCCCAGCTATCAGGTGTTACATCAGAAAAAGGATTGGCAGCAAAGGCTGTCGTTACGCCCACAACAGATAATGCGGCAACTGCTAAAGATAGATTTTTCTTATTCATCATCTAAACCTCTCTATAAAAAATTCACATAACATAAAAATAATATCAATTTTCAATATCATTGTAAACGATATTGATTATACAAATCATTCATTGTTATATGTATAAAAGAGATAGATTGCAAGCAATATAGTACTTCATATAATATATAAAAAAAAACGTACATTACAATTTAGTAATATACGTTCTCATATAAAGCATTATAGTATTGAGCTGTGATACTTAAGACCTTAGATTTCTATATATTTTTATTATCTACTATAGGGCATATTCTACAAAGCCTAGTACATGATCTACAGGTACAGGTCCGATGAATCGACTATCACTCGAGTGATTTCGATTATCCCCCATTACAAAAACATGTCCTTCAGGTACTATAACAGGTGTAGAACGGCTATAGTTCATTGTTGGATCTTTTGTATAAGGTTCTTGTAACTCTTCTCCATTACGCCATACGTGACCATCTTTAAACTCCAATGTATCACCAGGTCTACCAATCACACGTTTTACCCACACATCATTTGTTTGAGCAGATTTATCGATAACACTCACATAGTTCATCAATGGTTCTTTCACATCATCCGTCCATGTACGTTCACGATTCACTCGACTATCAATGATAACAATTTGACCATAATCAGGTACATCACGCATAATATGTTGCCACTTGGTAACGATTAAATATTGACCATTATGTAACGTATCCTCCATGGATTCACCGGATACCCGTGTTGGTTGTACGATAAAAATATGAATGACCATTGCAATAACTAGCGCCAATACAATGGCATATATCCAATCTAATGTTTCTTTTACAAATTTATTATTCATTAGAGCCCCCTTAATGTCCACTCTTAGTAAAACGTCCACCAAATACATCGTGTACATCTTGAATAGTTATAAATGCTGATGGATCCACTTCATATACAGCATCCTTCAAACGCGTAATCTCTAAACGAGTTACAACTGAATACAATGCATGCTTAGGTGTTTTCAAATAACCACCTTCACCATATAATATGGTAACGCCTCGATTTAGTTTTGCATTTAATGTATCCGCAATTTTCTCTGAATTCTCTGCATCAGTAATAATCATAACCCCCTTTGATTCCTCAAGGCCTGTAATTGTAATATCGATCATTTTATAGGCGATAAAATAGGCTACTAAGGAATACATAGCACTATCCCAACTATATACAAATCCGGCAGCTCCTAAGATGACTAAATTCATGGCCATTACAATCTCGCCTACAGAAAATGTAGTTCGTTTATCAAAAATAATAGCTACGATTTCCGACCCATCTAAGCAGCCCCCATTACGTATAATAAGGCCTACGCCAATACCAAGTATGATACCACCAAAAATGGCACCTAAAAAAGGATTTGTTGTAATCGGAGTAAATTCATGGGCAAAGGATGAAAATATGGCCATCCAAACGATAGAGAACAATGTAGATATGGTGAATACCTTGCCATTAATGCGATAGCCAATATACACGAATGGAATATTAATTAATACTACAAATATACTAAACGATATCCCCGTAAGTTCAGCTGTCATCAAAGATATACCAACAACGCCACCATCGATGATATTATTTGGCACTAAAAATAGATCTAGGCCCACCGTATAAATCAGGGCCCCTATAATCATCCAAATACATCGCAGTAGTATACTGGACCAA
>OIER01000229.1_pt1 | contig 50981 bp, 55 predicted proteins | sample 1581801 | NCBI WGS metagenome assembly OIER01 (sample SAMN03281006, study PRJEB24777) | human gut metagenome | isolation source: fecal sample PR165 from 1 month old male Malay infant, vaginally delivered... | reverse complement strand
ATTTCTTTAGAACGTCCAGCGATGCCGGCCTGATAACCACGTTGATGAGCCCGTTCCAGGCGATCTCGTTTCTGTCTCTTCATGCCTCGTTTCCCTCATTCTTTTGTCTGGTGGAAAGAAAACAGTGTCTGCACTCTATGTACAGGCACAGATAACGAATACCCCGAATTAGTCGCAGCGTCAATGTTCAAAATTCATACGGGTGTCATATTTGTGAGCTAGCCAGAAGATCATTTGTACAAAAAATGTGATGCGGCACAAGTAACAAACTGAAGTGAAAACGAAAAAAAACCGCAATCAGCGACGGGCCGGTTGCGGTTTTTGATGATGAATTTTACTTATGGCAGTCGAGAAATTTCCCTGGCGATACTGGCCGACTCCTGTGCCCAACCCTGAGCCAGGACTTTCACCATTTCGTCATAACCATCTTTCTGCTGTTTCAACTCCAGATGGAAAGGACGCTTGATCAGTTGCCCCTGATGATTCAGCAACCACTCCCCGCTGATCACCACCGCACCGTCATAACGGCCATGGAAGCCCGTTACTGTAACATTCAGCGTATCCTGATCGTTACCCAGCGGCTGCGATGCGACAACCCAACCCGGAAGCTGGCTGCCCAGATTGGCCACCAGCGTGTTGCGCAGCTGCTGATCCAACGGGCTGGCCCAGAGATTGTTCGTCGCAATCACGTATTTAACGTCGCTGGTCTGATAAACCACGCCGTTTCCGGCGAGGTAATCCGGCACGTTAACCTGCTCAACCCACAGCTGGCGGCTTCCCAGACTTGCCGTGCTTTGCCCGCCACTCTGGGTCGCCACAGGAAGCTGATAGTAGCTTTTGTTATCTACGCCTGAACTGCATGCCGTTAACAGCAGAGCACTCACCATCACTAGCCACTTATTCATTCTTTTGCCCTCTTCGGCTCAGGATCCTTTTTATCTTTCGCTTCGAATACCAGCGCGTTGCTCTTCTCGTTGAGCGTTTTCAGAACGGGCTGCAGTTCACGCAAGACCTGATCAAGACGCTGCATATCTGCCACCATCTTGTTATAGGCCGCTGAGCCAGGCTGGAAGCCCTGCATACTGCGGTTCAGCTCACGCAGCGTTTTCTGCATGTCCTGCGGCAGCTGCTGCATACTCTGGCTGGCGGTGATCTTGTTGATATTATCCAGCGTGGTCTGCAGACGTTGCATTGTCTCCTGGCTCTGGTGTAACGAACCGGTCGCCGCTTCAATCATCGGATTCAGTGGCAGATTGTTAATCTTATCCAGGGTTTCCATCAGACGCTGCTGGATCTGAGCCAGACCGCTGCTCACCGTTGGGATAATTTTGTAGCCACCGAATTCACGGATACCGGTAATCGGCGGCGCTTTCGGATAGAAGTCCATATCCACATACAGCGCACCGGTCACCAGATTGCCGGTTTTCAGCGATCCACGCAGACCGCGTTCCATCAGCTGGGTGATATGGGCAACAATATCCCGATTTTCGCCAATCTGGTTAAGCAGACGCTCCGGTTCAATGCGGATCAGCACCGGGATGCGGTAATCATCATCCAGTACCTGCTGAAGGCCCGGGACGAAGAACGGAACTTGCCCCACCGTACCGAGACGAATGCCGCGGAACTCAACAGGCGCCCCCGGCTGCAGGCCGCGAACGGAATCTTTAAAGAACATCAGGAAGTCAACGTGATCGGTATAGAGCGCATCCTGAATACTTTTTTGATCATCAAAGAGTCGGAAGGCGGTGTTCTCTGTAACCGGCTGCCCCAGATCGAGGCCTTCCGGGACGTCAAAGCTTACGCCTCCGCCAAACAGCGTGGTCAGCGAGCCCATTTCAACGCGCATGCCTGCCGACGTCAGATCCACTGCGATCCCGCTGTCTTTCCAGAAACGGACATTGCTGGTGACCAGTCGATCGTTTGGCGCATTAATGAAGAGCTGATAGCTGATCGCTCTTTTCTGCGGATCAAAGGTGCTTTTCTCAACCGACCCGACGCGATAACCACGGAACAGTACCGGGTCGCCCGCCGTGAGCTGGCCTGCTTTCTTGCTGTCGAGGATCACGCGGATACCCTTGGCATCAGGCGGCGCAAGCGGTGGCGAATCCAGAAGCTGGTATTTGGCTGGCTGGTTACCCTTAGCGCCGGGCTGAAGCTCAATATAGGCCCCCGACAGCAGCGTCCCTAAACCGCTGATCCCTTCACGCCCCACCTGCGGTTTAACGACCCAGAACACGGAATCGCCATGCAGCAGTTTTTCCATGCCGGCATTAAGGCGCGCCTTAATCTCCACATGGGTCAAATCGTCGGTCAGGGTTGCGCTTTCAACCACCCCCACATCCACGCTACGGCTTTTGATGGTCGTTTTACCGCCCTCAATCCCCTCGGCATTGGTGGTTATCAGCGTCACTTCCGGTCCCTGATGACTGTAATGATAAAACAGGATCCAAGCACCGATCAGCGCCGTCACGATGGGAAAAATCCACACCGGTGACCAGTTTTTGACCTTCTGCACTTTCGCCTCTCCACTCTTATTTTCCATGCTCTTACTCTTCCTCATGGCTTGATTCAGGCTCACGATCCCACGATAAACGAGGGTCGAAGGTCATGGCCGCAAACATGGTCATAATCACAACCAGCGCAAACATTAAAGCCCCCATCGCGGGATAAATACTCATCAGACCGCCCATCCGCACCAGCGCAGAGAGTACGGCAATCACAAACACGTCAATCATTGACCAGCGTCCGACAAACTCGACCACTTCATAAATCAGATGCATGCGTTCACTGTCGCGTTTTCCGTGGCCTTTCGCATCCCAGCAGAGCCAGGCGATGGCGATCATTTTTAACGTTGGCACCATAATACTGGCGATAAAGATAACGCCGGCGACCGGGTAGGAACCCTCCCCCCACAGCAGTATGACCCCGGCGAGGATCGTTGAGGGCATTTTATCCCCGAGCAAATCAGTGATCATGATCGGCAGAATATTGGCCGGCAGATAGAGCATGATGGAGGTCACCAGCAGCGCCATCGTCCACTGCAGACTATTTTTACGGCGTACATGACCTTTCGTTTCACAGCGCGGACAAACGTCAAGATCGGCGGGCAGCACAGCGGTACAGCACGGGCACGAACGCAGCCCCTGCCGAATACCCGGTACGCCAACTTTCACCGTCTGCGCAAGCGTCGGTGCCGGCGCGATATCGTCCCACACCCAGCGCCTGTCGACGCACTGGAAGGCGCGCAGCTGCAGGACGCAGTACAGACACCAGGGAATAAAGCTGCTGCCGATCCCCACGTCACCGTACGCCATCAGCTTCACGAAACTGACCAGAATGCCCGCCAGGAAGATCTCGGCCATCCCCCAGCTTTTGAGCTGAAAAAGGATACGCGCGAGTTTGATTTTTAGTGATGGCGGCATCCTGACGCGGTTTACCAGCATCAGGATAACGACCAGACAAAAAGCCGGGACTATCTGAACGAAGAGCAGAAAAAAGGTACCGAGGCTGGCGTAATCTTCTGAGAACATCACGCCCGGAATTTCAAGCAAATCCACCTGGCTGGTCATCCCCCCCACCTTCATATAGATGAACGGGAAGAGATTGGAGAGCAGCAGCATGAACAGTGCCGCCAGTGCGTAAGCGGTGGGACGCTGCCGCGGCGCGTCCCACTCGGTTGTCAACGTCGTACCGCAACGTGGACACAGGGCTTTATGTCCGTGACCAAGCTCTGGCAACGCCACGAGCATATCGCATTGCGAGCATAATATATGCCTGTCGGCATGGTGCTGGTCACACATATGTTATCCCTGTTTATGCGCCGTTTTTAAGAGACTCAAGGTACTCCCAGCGCTCAAAGGCGTCTTCCAGGGCTTTTTCAGCCGCGGAGAGTTCAGCCAATACTTTCTGAGTATAGTCATGCGATTGGGTAAAGAATGACGCATCAGCAACCTGTTTTTGCAGATCCTCAAGCGCGGCCTCCAGTTCTTCAAGACGCTGCGGTAGCCCCTCCAGTTCGCGCTGCAGGTTATAGCTTAGTTTAGCCGAGGTTTTCTTGACAGTTTCTGCTTTTGTTACAACAGGTTCAGAACTTATTTTGGACTTTGCCTGTTTCTGCGCCAGAGACTGCGACTGCTGCCCTTTTGCATCGTGATAGCCGCCGACATATTGTCCAATTCGACCTTCACCTTCGAAAATCCAGCACTCGGTCACAGTGTTATCAACAAACTGACGATCGTGGCTGACGAGCATCACGGTTCCCTGATAGCCATCAATCAGTTCTTCCAGCAGTTCCAGCGTTTCGACATCCAGATCGTTGGTCGGTTCATCGAGGATCAGCAGGTTGCTTGGCTTCAGGAACAGACGTGCCAGCAGAAGACGATTTCGCTCACCGCCTGACAGGGCACGTACCGGCGTCATCGCACGTTTCGGATGGAACAGGAAGTCCTGCAGGTAGCCCAGCACATGGCGCGGCTTGCCGTTCACCATCACCTCCTGCTTACCTTCGGCGAGGTTATCCATCACCGTTCTGTCCGGATCCAGTTCCGCGCGGTGCTGATCGAAGTAGGCCACTTCGAGTTTCGTACCGCAGTGAATGCGCCCGCTGTCGGCCTGAAGCTGTCCGAGCATCAGTTTCAACAGCGTGGTTTTACCGCAGCCGTTCGGGCCAATCAGGGCGATTTTGTCGCCGCGCTGGACCTGAGCCGAGAACTCTTTCACCAGGACTTTACCGTCCACCTGATAGTTCACGTTTTCCATTTCGAAGACAATCTTGCCGGAACGGGAGGCCTCTTCCACCTGCATTTTGGCGCTGCCCATCACTTCACGGCGTTCGCTACGTTCACGGCGCATGGCCTTCAGGGCACGCACGCGGCCTTCGTTACGGGTACGGCGGGCTTTGATCCCCTGGCGGATCCACACCTCTTCCTGCGCCAGCTTGCGGTCAAACTCGGCATTCTGCAGCTCTTCCACGCGCAGGTTTTCTTCTTTCTCCAGCAGATAGGTATCGTAATCGCCTGGATAGGTCACCAGCTTACCGCGGTCGAGATCGACAATACGCGTCGCCATATTGCGAATAAACGAACGGTCGTGAGATATAAAGATGATGGTGCCGCTGAAGGTTTTCAGGAACCCTTCCAGCCAGTCAATCGCTTCGATATCCAGGTGGTTCGTCGGTTCGTCCAGCAGCAGCACCTTCGGCCCGCTGACCAGCGCACGTCCCAGGGCCGCTTTACGCAGCCAGCCGCCGGAGAGCGCGGACAGTTCCATATCCGCTTCGAGACCAAGCTGCGCCAGCACCTCATTAATGCGGTTTTCAAGCTGCCACAGACCGTGATGATCGAGCATCTCCTGCACTTTCGCCAGCTCGTTGAGATTCTTGTCGCTCGGGTCGGTCATCACCAGATGCGAAATCTCATGATAGCGCTTCAGGTATTCAGCCTGCTCAGAGATGCCTTCCGCCACGAAATCGTACACGCTACCGGTCACGTGGCGCGGTGGATCCTGCTGCAGGCGGGAGACAATCAGATCCTGTTCGTAAACAATCCGCCCGTCATCCAGGCCCTGTTCACGGTTGAGGATTTTCATCAGGGTGGATTTACCCGCGCCATTACGGCCCACCAGACAGACGCGCTCGTTATCTTCGATGTGCAGTTCGGCATTATCGAGAAGCGGTGCGTCGCTGAAGGAGAGCCACGCGCCGTGCATACTAATTAAAGACATTTATTTTTCCTTTCAGACCGCGGTAATCAACCAGCAGTTATGGATTTGACGGTTACGGGCAAAGTCCTGAGACAGCGTTTTTTGGCTGATTTCTTGTGCTTTCAGTCCCAGGGCTGCTAAGCCGTCATGATCCATACGGAAGCCGCGTTTGTTGTTCGAGAACATAATCGTGCCGCCTTTACGCAGCAGGCGTTTCAGGTCGGTCATCAGGCGCAGGTGATCGCGTTGTACATCAAAGCTATCTTCCATACGCTTGGAGTTGGAGAAGGTCGGCGGATCGATAAAGATCAGGTCGAACTGCTCATCGGTATCACGCAGCCAGCCCAGCACGTCAGCCTGCATCAGACGATGCTGACGTCCGGTTAAGCCGTTCAGGCGCAGGTTGCGCTCTGCCCACTCCAGATAGGTGCGGGACATATCGACCGTAGTGGTGCTGCGCGCGCCGCCCAGCCCCGCATGCACGCTGGCGCTGCCGGTATAGGAGAACAGGTTGAGGAAATCTTTACCCTTGCTCATCTGGCCCAGCATACGGCGGGCGATACGGTGGTCAAGGAACAGGCCGGTATCGAGGTAGTCGGTCAGGTTAACCCACAGGCGGGCGTTATATTCGCCCACTTCGATAAAGTCGCCCTTCTCGCCCATCTTCTGATACTGGTTTTTCCCTTTCTGGCGTTCACGGGTTTTCAGCACCAGTTTGTTTGGCGCAATCCCCAGCACGGCGATGGTGGCTGCAATGACGTCCAGCATGCGCTGACGCGCTTTTTGCGCATCAATGGTTTTTGGTGGCGCGTATTCCTGAATCACCACCCAGTCCGCGTAGCGGTCAACCGCCACGTTGTACTCCGGCAGATCGGCGTCATACAGGCGATAGCATTCAATGCCTTCCTGCTTCGCCCATTTTTCAAATTTCTTCAGGTTCTTACGCAGACGGTTAGCGTAATCTTCCGCCACGCCCGACGGTTTGCTGTCCGCCGCCTTCTCTGCCAGATGGTAGTTTTTCTGCACGCAGTCCAGCGGGCCATTCTTCGCCTTAAACTGGCGATCGGCGCGCAGTTGCAGGCAGCTCAGCAATTCCGGTGAGGCGCTAAAGAGGGAGAGATTCCAGCCGCCAAAGTAATCTTTCATGTTGCGGCCGAGCAGGCTGTGCAGGGCAATCAGCGCCGGTTCGCTGTCGAGACGCTCACCGTATGGCGGGTTGCTGATAACCGTACCGTAAGGCCCTTTCGGCAGCGGGTTGGTCAGGTTGGCGACATCTTTCACCTCGAAGGTGATCAGCTCGCCGATACCGGCACGACGGGCGTTGCTGCGCGCACGTTCAATCACGCGCGGATCGCTGTCCGAACCGTAGAAGTGGGAGGTGTACTCCGCCAGGCCTTTACGTGCGCGGGCCTGAGCGTCCGCTTTCACCTCTTTCCAGATGGCTTCATCGTGCTGCGCCCAGCCTTTGAAGCCCCACTGGCCGCGGTGCAGTCCCGGCGCGCGGTCGGTGGCCAGCATAGCCGCTTCAATCAGCAGCGTACCGGAGCCACACATCGGGTCGAGCAATGGCGTGCCTGGCTGCCAGCCGGAGCGCATCACGATGGCGGCGGCCAGGGTTTCTTTGATCGGTGCCATACCGGTGCGATCGCGGTAGCCACGCAGATGTAAGCCCGCCCCGCTCAGATCGAGAGAGATACTTGCTGTGTCGCCATTGAGCCAGACGTTAATGCGCAGATCCGGGTTTTCACGATCGACATTTGGTCGTTCCTTATTTTTACGCGTGAAACAGTCCACAATGGCGTCTTTGACGCGCAAGGCACCGTACTGGCTGTTGCGGATCTCGTCGTTCACGCCGTTGAAATGCACCGCGAAGGTGGCATCTGGAGTGAAGATCTCTGTCCAGTCGATCATCTGAACGCCGGTATAGAGGTCAAGGTCACTGTAAACCTTACACTCCTTCATCGGCAGCATGATGCGCGATGCCAGACGGCTCCACATCAGGCTCTGGTAAATAAGCCGTGTGTCGCCCTCAAAATGGACACCACCCTGAACCACCTGGCACTCTTGCGCACCCAGGGCTTCCAGTTCAGTTTTTAACAGCTCTTCCAGCCCACGGGCCGTACTGGCAAACAGAGAATTCATATCGTCACTTTTACTCTAAGAAAATTGTCGCGCATTATAGCTAATATGGCGTGTATGTCATAAAGTTGAAGGCTTATTTTCATTCGAGGGACTGTGCAGTGGCGACCTTATCCAGGCTTTTTATTCATCCGGTGAAATCCATGCGCGGCATCGGCGTTTCTCACGCCCTGGCCGACATGAGCGGATTTGCCTTCGATCGTATCTTCATGGTCACCGAGCCGGACGGGACGTTCATTACCGCACGCCAGTTCCCGCAGATGGTTCGCTTTACCCCTTCTCCGCTTCATGACGGTTTGCACCTGACCGCACCGGATGGTGAAAGTCGGGTGATCCGCTTTGCTGATTTTGCGCCTGTCGATGCGCCAACGGAAGTGTGGGGCAATCATTTTACCGCACGCATTGCCCCGGAAGAGATTAACCGCTGGCTAAGCGGCTTTTTCTCCCGCGACGTGCAGCTTCGCTGGGTTGGGCCGGAACTGACGCGTCGCGTGAAGCGTCACGACGCAGTTCCGCTCTCCTTCGCCGATGGCTTCCCGTTCCTGCTGACCAATGAAGCCTCGCTGCGTGATTTACAACGCCGCTGCAAAGCCAGCGTTCAGATGGAGCAGTTCCGTCCGAACCTGGTGGTGACGGGAGCAGACGCCTGGGAAGAAGACACCTGGAAAGTAATCCGCATTGGCAGCGTTATTTTTGACGTGGTGAAGCCCTGCAGCCGCTGCATTTTCACGACGGTGAGTCCGGAGAAAGGCCAGAAGCACCCTTCCGGCGAGCCGCTGAAGACCCTGCAGTCCTTCCGTACCGCGCAGGATAACGGCGATGTCGATTTTGGCCAGAACCTTATCCCACGCTCCAGCGGCGCGATCCGTGTCGGTGACGAGGTAGAAATTCTTGCCCGTGGACCCGCACGCGTTTACGGCGCAGGCCAGGAAGAGGAGGCTGTCGATATTGAGACGCCAGTCAGCTCGGCGGTGGATATTCACTGGCAGGGCAGCGTCATTCGGGGAAATAATCAGCAGGTTTTACTTGAGCAACTGGAACAAGCGGGGATCCGCATACCCTATTCCTGCCGCGCGGGGATCTGTGGCTGCTGTCGAATCAAACTGGTGGAGGGCGAGGTCAGTGCGCTGAAAAAATCAGCGATTGCCGAAGACGGGACCATTCTGTGCTGCAGCTGTATCCCAAAAACGTCGGTACAGCTGGAAGCTTAAACCGCCTGCTCAAGGCTGAACGAGTCCATACGCAACTGCGGTTTCAGCCTGTCGTTCATTACCTTTATGGCATCCCCAAGCTGCATCGTCCGCCCGGCAATGGTCACGCCGGGCTGGGCCAGCAGACAGAGCGCGGCATTTTCGCCAGGCTCAACCACCAGCAAACTGACCTCTTCTGCCGTATCGCTCAGATTGACGCAGGCTGCGTCACCCGTTGCCGGGGTCCAGTTCATGTTGTGCGCAAGAAAGTGCCAGCTTTTCGGCATCTGTGGTTTCAGGAAACGGATCGCGACCAGCGCATTTAATACCAGTTCGGCACGCTGCTCTTTAGAGAGAACCAGATCGCGACATTTCTCCTCAAAGGAGAAATAAAGCGCAGCGTCATCCACGCAAAAGCCAGACGGGGAAAACGCATCCGGGGTTAACATTCGGCGGGCAAAACGAGAACGAAACAACATGCCATTGGCTATCATTCGATCATGCTCGTCGCAAAAATACCAGCGCCAGTTATCGTCAGGTTTAATTCGCATGTTTCTCTCCCGTACCCAAACGTCCTGTACTAAAAATGTCCTGATTGCCGCTTCGTTTATAACACCATTAATAAAAGACCATAATGTCTAAATAAGCAACAGTGACGGAATATAAAACAACCAGGGCTGGAAATAAAGCCCTGGTTGTCTGATTAGGAGAAAAGATTAGATATGAGTAACGATTTCTTTAATCAGCGGCGGCCCTTTAAAAATAAAGCCGGAATAGATTTGCACCAGTGACGCACCTGCCGCCATCTTCTCGCGCGCAGCTATCACGGAGTCAATGCCACCGACGCCAATAATCGGCAGGCGTCCTTTTAATTCCGCAGACAGGGCACGAATAATTTCGGTGCTTTTTAATTGTACTGGACGACCGCTTAACCCACCCGCTTCATCACAGTTTTTCATTCCCTGTACGAGGGAGCGATCGAGGGTGGTATTGGTCGCAATCACGCCATCAATATTATGGCGAACTAAACTGTCAGCAACCTGGATCAATTCTTCCGCAGAAAGATCCGGGGCGATCTTAACCGCCACCGGAACATATTTATGGTGGATCGCCTGCAGGGCATTTTGTTTATTTTTAATGGCGCTCAGAAGATCGTCCAGCGCTTCACCATATTGTAAGGATCGCAGGCCCGGAGTATTGGGTGAAGAAATATTCACCGCGATATAACCGGCGTAGGCGTAGACTTTTTCCATACAAATCAGGTAGTCATCTTTACCCTGCTCGACTGGCGTATCTTTATTTTTGCCGATATTGATGCCTAATACCCCATCAAAATGGGCTTTTTTTACGTTCTCCACCAGGTGATCCACACCGTGGTTGTTAAAGCCCATGCGGTTGATCAACCCTTCGGCTTCGACCAGGCGGAACAGGCGCGGCTTGTCATTTCCCGGCTGCGGACGCGGGGTGACGGTACCAATTTCGATGGAGCCAAATCCCATCGCGCCCAGGGCATCAATGCACTCGCCATTTTTATCCAGACCTGCCGCCAGACCCAGCGGGTTTTTAAAAGTCAGTCCCATGCACTGCACAGGTTTTTCCGGCACGTTCTGGCGCACCAGCGCGGCCAGCGGCGTTCCGGTAATACGACGTAATTGCTGGAATGTAAATTCATGAGCGCGCTCAGGATCGAGCTGGAAAAGGGCTTTACGAACGAAGGGGTAGTACATGAACTCTCCTGGATTCCCGGTGTGCAAACCGGGAGGGGATTATGGGCGATCCCGGCGCGAAAGGGAATTGACCTGTGGCAAAAAAAGCCGCGTAAAACGCAATCGTTTACCTGCCCGGGGATTTCTTATGCTCTTTTTCGCATTTTAATTGCAGATAAATCATTTAGTGGAATAACCGCGCGATGTCACACTCCTGAAAATTGTTATGAATGTTAGATAAAAGCAAACAATTGGTTATAAGGAGGAAGTATGCGCGTCATTACTCTGGCCGGAAGTCCACGATTCCCTTCGCGCTCCAGCGCCCTGCTGGAATATGCCCGTGAAAAGCTCAATGCCCTGGATGTGGAAGTGTGCCACTGGAACCTGCATAACTTCGAACCTGAGGATCTGCTCTACGCCCGTTTTGACAGCCCCGCGCTCAAAACCCTGACAGAACAGCTTAAAGACGCGGACGGCTTAATCGTCGCCACGCCGATTTATAAAGCCTCTTTTTCCGGCGCGCTGAAAACCTTGCTTGATTTGCTTCCTGAACGCGCACTGGATGGCAAGGTGGTGTTGCCGCTGGCCACAGGCGGCACAGTCGCCCATTTACTGGCGGTGGATTACGCCCTGAAGCCGGTCCTGAACGCGCTGAAAGCGCAGGAGATCCTCCACGGCGTCTTCGCGGATGACTCCCAGGTCATTGACTATCAGCACAAACCACACTTTACGCCTAATCTGCAAACCCGCCTCGATAACGCTCTGGAAACCTTCTGGCATGCCCTGCATCGCAGGGATATTCAGGCCCCGGCGTTTGGTCAGCCTCAAGGAGTCGCTCATGTTTAAAATCTTATCCCGCGTCGGACTGGCAGGTCTGATGGCACTGACGTCGCTGGCCCATGCCGCAGATAACGCCCCTGAGAGCTTACGCATCGGTTACCAGAAAGGCAGCGTGAGTATGGTGCTGGCCAAAAGCCACCAGCTTCTGGAAAAACGTTTCCCGGACACCAAATTCTCCTGGGTTGAGTTTCCCGCTGGCCCCCAGATGCTGGAAGCCCTGAACGTCGGCAGTATTGATCTGGGCAGTACAGGCGATATTCCGCCAATATTCGCCCAGGCCGCCGGAGCGGACCTCGTCTACGTGGGCGTTGAGCCGCCTAAACCGAAGGCCGAAGTGATTCTGGTACCGGAAAAGAGCGACATCAAAAGCGTCGCCGATCTTAAAGGACATAAAGTTGCGTTTCAGAAAGGTTCCAGCTCGCATAACCTGCTGTTGCGTGCCCTGCAGGAAGCCGGGCTGAAGTTCACCGATATTCAGCCCGGCTATCTGACCCCGGCTGATGCGCGCGCCGCCTTCCAGCAAGGGAATGTGGATGCCTGGGCCATCTGGGATCCGTACTATTCCGCCGCACTGCTGCAGGGCGGCGTGCGGGTACTGAAAGACGGTACCACCCTGAAACAGACCGGCTCGTTCTACCTTGCCGCAAAACCGTATGCGGAAAAAAACGGCGCATTTATTCAGAACGTACTGGATACCTTTACACAGGCCGATGCCCTGACTCAAAGCCAGCGTCAGGAGAGTATTGCCCTGCTGGCAAAAACCATGGGCTTACCTGAACCGGTGATCGCGAGCTATCTCAGCCACCGTCCACCGACCACCATTTCCCCCGTAGATGCACACGTTGCCGCACTTCAGCAGCAAACCGCTGACCTCTTCTATCAAAATCACCTGGTTCCTAAGCAGGTGGATATTCGTGAACGTATCTGGCAACCCGCAGGCAAAGAAGGAACAAAATCATGAGTCTGAATCTTTTCTGGTTTTTACCCACCCACGGTGATGGACACTATCTTGGTACAGAAGAGGGTTCACGCCCGGTTGACCACGGCTATCTGCAGCAGATAGCGCAGGCGGCGGATCGCATCGGTTTCACCGGGGTACTGATCCCAACCGGACGATCCTGTGAAGATGCCTGGCTGGTCGCCGCCTCGATGATCCCGGTGACTCAGCGGCTAAAGTTCCTGGTTGCGCTGCGCCCGAGCGTCGTCTCCCCCACCGTGGCGGCGCGTCAGGCGGCAACACTCGACAGACTGTCCAACGGCCGTGCCCTGTTTAACCTGGTGACGGGCAGCGATCCCCAGGAGCTGGCGGGCGACGGCGTGTTCCTCGACCACACCGAGCGCTATGAGGCCTCTGCCGAGTTCACCCGCGTCTGGCGACGTCTGCTGGAGGGTGAGACCGTGACCTTCGAAGGCAAGCATATTCACGTTCGCGACGCGAAGCTTTACTTCCCGCCGGTGCAGCAGCCGCGCCCTCCCCTCTATTTTGGCGGATCGTCAGATGTGGCGCAGGACCTGGCGGCAGAGCAGGTCGATCTGTATCTCACCTGGGGCGAACCGCCTGAGCTGGTAAAAGAAAAAATTGACCAGGTCCGCGCCAAAGCGGCCGCCCATGGCCGCAAGGTGCGCTTCGGTATTCGTCTGCATGTGATTGTGCGTGAGACCAATGAAGAAGCCTGGCAGGCGGCCGACCGTCTGATTTCTCATCTGGATGATGAGACTATCGCCAAAGCGCAGGCCGCGTTTGCCAAAACTGACTCTGTAGGACAGCACCGGATGGCTTCCCTGCACAACGGCAAACGCGAGAATCTGGAGATCAGCCCGAACCTGTGGGCAGGCGTGGGTCTGGTGCGCGGCGGTGCGGGTACGGCGCTGGTCGGCGACGGTCCAACCGTGGCCGCGCGGATTAATGAATACGCAGAGCTTGGGATCGACAGCTTTATTCTCTCAGGCTATCCGCACCTGGAAGAGGCGTATAAGGTGGGTGAACTGCTGTTCCCGCATCTGGATGTGGCCATCCCGGAAATTCCCCAGCCCCGCCAGCTGCAGCTGCAGGGCGAAGCCGTGGCCAACGAATTTATCCCGCGAAAAGTTGCGCAAAGCTAAGGAGTAACCATGTCTGCCACCTCACAAAAATGGTTGCTGCGCGCCGCGCCGTGGTTTTTACCCGTCGGTATTGTGGCTATCTGGCAGCTCGCGTCGTCCACCGGCTGGCTGTCGAGCCGCATTCTGCCCTCCCCGGAGGGCGTTATCGAAGCGTTCTGGTCGTTAAGCGTCAGCGGCGAGCTGTGGCAGCATCTGGCGATCAGCTCCTGGCGCGCGGTGATTGGTTTTTCCATCGGCGGTAGCATCGGCCTGGTGCTGGGGTTGATCAGCGGCCTGTCCCGCTGGGGTGAACGGCTGCTGGATACGTCCATTCAGATGCTGCGCAACGTGCCGCATCTGGCGCTGATCCCGCTGGTGATTTTATGGTTTGGTATTGATGAGAGCGCCAAGATTTTCCTCGTGGCGCTGGGCACGCTATTCCCGATTTACATCAACACCTGGCACGGCATCCGCAACATCGATCGCGGTCTGGTGGAGATGGCGCGCAGCTACGGTTTATCAGGCTTCGCGCTATTTACTCACGTCATTCTGCCCGGCGCCCTGCCCTCGATTATGGTCGGGGTGCGTTTTGCGCTCGGCCTGATGTGGCTGACGCTGATCGTCGCGGAAACCATCTCTGCCAACTCCGGCATTGGCTATCTGGCGATGAACGCCCGCGAATTCCTGCAAACGGATGTGGTCGTGGTCGCCATCATCCTTTACGCCCTGCTCGGCAAACTCGCCGATGTCAGCGCCCAGTGGCTGGAACGCAGCTGGCTACGCTGGAATCCAGCCTATACCACTTCGGAGGCGAAAGCATGAATACAGCCCGACTGACTCAGGGTACCCCGCTGTTGCTCAGCGGTGTCACCAAACGCTACGGTGAAAACACCATTCTTAACGGACTGGATCTGCACATTCCCGCCGGGCAATTTGTGGCCGTTGTCGGCCGCAGCGGCGGCGGCAAGAGCACACTGTTGCGTCTTTTAGCGGGGCTGGAGTCCCCCAACGGCGGCGACATTCTGGCGGGCACGACGCCGCTGGCCAATATTCAGGACGATACCCGTATGATGTTCCAGGACGCACGGCTGCTGCCGTGGAAAACAGTCATCGACAATGTCGGGCTCGGTCTTAAGGGCAACTGGCGGGATGAAGCCCGCCAGGCGCTGGCCGCCGTCGGGCTGGAACATCGAGCCGATGAATGGCCTGCGGCGTTGTCGGGTGGACAGAAGCAGCGTGTGGCGCTGGCGCGGGCGTTGATTCACCGTCCGGGCCTGCTGTTGCTCGATGAACCGCTGGGCGCGCTCGATGCCCTGACGCGAATCGACATGCAGGATTTGATTGCATCCCTCTGGCAGGCGCACGGCTTTACGGTGCTGCTGGTGACGCATGACGTGAGCGAAGCCGTCGCAATGGCCGACCGGGTGCTGTTAATAGAAGACGGGAAAATTGGGCTGGATCTGACGGTAGACCTTCCACGCCCTCGTCGCGTCGGTTCCGCAAGGCTGGCGGAGCTCGAAGCTGAAGTGCTGGATCGGGTGATGAAACGGGGGGGGAATGAGCACGCATTGATCAAAGCTAATGCCTGATGCCCTCACCCCGGCCCTCTCCCACGGGGAGAGGGAGAAAACCCTATGTAGGCCCGGTAAGCGTAGCGCCACCGGGCTTTTACATCAGGCCAACGCTTTAGCAATCTTCTCGTACAGATCGCCTGACAGGTTTTCCAGCCCTTTCAGTTGCTCAAGCGCGGCACGCATCTTCGCCTGACGCTTCTCGTCGTAACGTTTCAGACGGATCAGCGGCTCAATCAGACGCGATGCCACCTGCGGGTTACGGCTGTTCAGCTCGGTCAGCATTTCAACCATAAACTGATAACCGCTGCCATCTTCGGCGTGGAACGCCGCCGGGTTGCTGCTGGCAAACGCGCCAATCAGGGAACGCACGCGGTTGGGGTTGCTCATGGTAAAGGAGCGATGCTTCAGCAGGCTGCGAACGGTGCTGAGGGCATCGGCCGCCGGACTGGTCGCCTGCAGAATGAACCACTTGTCCATCACCAGACCATCCTGATGCCATTTGTCGTCGTACTCCTGCATCAGCGCATCGCGGCAAGGCAGTTCGGCTGCAACGCTTGCGCCCAGCGCGGCAAGCGCGTCGGTCATGTTATCCGCGTCGTGATACTGCTTGCTCACCAGGGTGTTCGCCAGCCCGGTTTCACCAAACGCCAGATAGCGCAGGCAGGTGTTACGCAGAGAACGTTTACCGATGTCCGCATGCTCCACGCGATACGCGTCAAGCTTATTGGCGTTGTAGACCGCCAGGAACTCATCGGCCAGCTCGGTCGCCAGCGTGCGGGTCAGCGCTTCACGCACCGCCACGATGGCGATCGGGTCAATAATGTCAAACAGCTCCGCAATTTCCGTCGCGGACGGCAGAGTCAGGATTTCAGCCGCCAGTGCCGGATCAATCTTCTCGTCCAGCAGGATGGCGCGGAACGCGTCAGCCACATGAACCGGCAGCGTCAGCGGCTGGCCCTGCTGGTAACGGTTCACGTTCAGCTTGATGTAGGTTGCCAGCAGGCTTTGTGCCGCATCCCAGCGGGAGAAGTCGTTGCGCGCGTGACGCATCAGGAACGTCAGTTGCTGATCGCTCCACTTGTACTCCAGCTTCACTGGCGCAGAGAATTCACACAGCAGCGCAGGTACCGGCTGGAAATAGACGTTATCGAAGATAAAGGTCTGCTCGGCCTGGGTCACGTTCAACACGTGGTGCACCGGGTGGCCGCCCTTCTGCAATGGGATGACTTTGCCTTCGTTATCGTACAGCTCAATACTGAACGGAATGTGAAGCGGATATTTCTCTTCCTGCTCTGCCGTCGGCGGCGTGCGCTGACTGATGGTCAGCGTGTACTGCTCGGTTTCCGGATTGTAATCGTCTTTGACGGTGACAATCGGCGTACCGGCCTGGCTGTACCAGCGGCGGAAATGAGAGAGATCGACATTGGAGGCATCTTCCATCGCCTGCACAAAGTCGTCGCAGGTGGCCGCACTGCCGTCATGACGCTCAAAGTACAGCTGCATCCCTTTCTGGAAATTCTCCTCACCCAGCAGGGTGTGGATCATACGGATAATTTCCGCCCCTTTTTCATACACCGTCAGGGTGTAGAAGTTGTTCATCTCAATGACTTTATCCGGGCGGATCGGGTGCGCCATTGGGCTGGCATCTTCCGCAAACTGCAGGCCACGCATGGTACGCACATTGTTGATGCGGTTTACCGCACGAGACCCCAGATCGGAGCTGAACTCCTGGTCACGGAAGACGGTCAGGCCCTCTTTCAGGCTCAGTTGGAACCAGTCGCGGCAGGTGACGCGGTTACCGGTCCAGTTATGGAAATACTCGTGGCCGATGACGCGCTCGATATCAAGATAATCTTTATCGGTGGCGGTATCGGTACGCGCCAGCACATATTTGGAGTTAAAGACGTTAAGGCCTTTGTTCTCCATTGCACCCATGTTGAAGAAGTCGACAGCGACGATCATATAGATGTCGAGGTCGTATTCGAGGCCGAAGCGCTCTTCGTCCCACTTCATGGAGTTGATGAGCGAGGTCATCGCCCATGGGGCGCGGTCCAGGTTGCCGCGATCAACAAACAGCTCAAGCGCCACCTCGCGACCCGAGCGCGTTTTGAAGGTGTCGCGCAGCACGTCGAAATCTCCCGCTACCAGCGCAAACAGGTAGCACGGTTTCGGGAACGGATCCTGCCACTGAACCCAGTGACGGCCATTTTCCAGCTCGCCTTCACCGACGCGGTTACCGTTGGAGAGCAGGAAGGGATAAAGCTTTTTATCGGCGATGATTTTGGTGGTGAAGCGCGCCAGAACGTCCGGGCGGTCCAGATACCAGGTAATGTGACGGAACCCTTCCGCTTCGCACTGGGTGCACAACGCCACGCCAGACTGATAAAGCCCTTCCAGCGCCGTGTTGGCGGCCGGGCTGATTTCATTCACGATGCGCAGCGTAAACTTTTCCGGCAGGTTGTCGATGACCAGCTGGTTGTTTTCTTCTTTATAGTCAGACCACGCTTCATCATTAATCTGCAGGGAGACCAGCGTCAGGTCTTCACCATCCAGACGCAGCGGCACGGCTGTTGCGCTGTGGCGCGTCACCTGGCTCACCGCCGTCACAACGGTTTTAGTGGCATCCAGGTCAAAAGTCAGATCGATATCGCTAATCAGGTAATCCGGCGCACGGTAGTCGTGGCGGTATTTGGCTTGTGGCTGTTGTGTCATAGAAAACCTTATGCATCGTTTGTCGAGTAACGTTTCAATATATTCCTGTTGTGTAAAACGCGCTACGCAGAATGTTCATCTTTTCAGGAACAAAACCCTTTTTTGCTACATTTATATAATATGAACTCATAGTTTTTAAAATCGATAAAGATCGTCCAGGAGCGCTTTAAACAAGGGATGAGCGAGATCGAGATAAAGCTTGATTAACGAACTTTAACGAACTTCACATACCACTTTTGCCCCATCCATGCCCCACGCATAATTCTAGTCAACGCCAGACCACATCAGCCCTGCAGGGCAAATCGATAACAAACACGCCAGCAGCATCCCGTTATATGAAAAAGCAAACTGAAGTATATAATTTATCCAGTAGCTCTATACCACGCCTGCCAGCGATAAATGTTTGTCCGCAGCTCGCGCACGCATTCCATTGTTTGGGTATCTGCCTGCAGGTCTTCGTCGCTGTCCAGACCCGCGTCACTTGCCTTGCACGGAGGGCTCATCAAATCCTGGGATATTGTTGGCCGCGTCGATTGCTCGCTGCCGCAGCTGCACAGCGTGATCGTCAAAATCGCACTTAACATGATTCGGGTCGTTAACATATTTCACCACGTCTCGGTAAATGGTCCGGTAAATCACCTTGCCTTCTGCGCTGGCCGTTGCCGCTTTTTGCTCGCCAGTAGCGACAGCTTTCTCAGCCCTTTTGTTTTTCGCTGCGGGCTTACTGTTTATCTTGTCGCTGTGCGCATACCAGCCTTTCAGATAACCTGTGTAAAAGGTACCAGCGAAAAGCACCAGCAGAACGGCCAGCACTAACAGCTTCGATTTGATAGTCACTGGTCTATCCCCCAGCACGTCAACGCGCTTTCCTGATCCCGGCGCTCAACCTGACCATAGCAGCCGTTCTTCTGACCTTTTGTCAGCCGGCAGTCTCGGCCTCCATCTTTTATCCACCAGCGAATCGCCTCGCATGCCCCGTGGCGATCACCGGCATTGATGCGCTTATAGAACGTGGAAGGGAAGCACTTACCCGGCCCGATGTTGTACGGGCAGAAAGATGCAATCCCGGCCTTCTGCGGTTCGGTAAGCGGTACCGTAATATTGCGGTTAACCCACGCCAGAGCCTTATTGCGTTCGATGGCGTTCACCTGATTGCATTTGGCCTGTGTCAGTTTCATACCCTGCACCACCGGTTTACCATCAACCATCGTGGCGCCGCGGCAAATCGTCCAGATGCCGGAGCCGTCTTTGTACGCAGTCAGGCTGTTACCCTCTTTCTCGTTCAAAAACTGATCGAGGATGACGGATGCAGGCGCGCCGGCAAGCACTAACCCCAGAACTGCGGCGCTGAGTTTAGTCTTGCTGGTAGCCATTATCACGGGCCTCTTTTCGACGATCGTCTTTGATTTTGAAATACAGGTTGGTCAGATAGGTCAGCAAACCAAAGAGAATACTGGCAAGTACGCCAATGGCAGCCCACTGGCTCGGGCTCACTTTATCGAGTAGTTGCAACAGCCAGTACCCAAAGCTGCCAATAGATGTGCCGTAGGAGAGTCCTGCTGCTATGTCTGAAAGGTTGTTCATCCTCATGCCTCACCCCCTGTGGGGAAAATCATTACGTGGAATGAGAGTAAACTCGATAAGCGGTCGGAATCCTGACCATATAGAGAAGGTCGATTAGGTGAATGACAAGTGCTAAACTCTTGCCTTTCAGAATTGACTGATTCTTATAATGTTAAAGCTATTCGCCAAATACACATCGATCGGTGTTATTAATACGCTCATTCACTGGGTTGTGTTCGCTATTTGCATCTACGCATTTCATACAGGTCAGGCGCTTGGCAACTTTGCCGGGTTCGTTGTCGCTGTATCGTTCAGCTTCTTCGCAAATGCCAGATTCACCTTCAAATCATCAACCACAACCCTGCGCTACATGCTGTATGTCGGGTTTATGGGCACTCTGAGCGCTGCGGTGGGTTGGGCAGCAGATAAATCAGGCATGGCACCTGTTATCACGTTAATTATGTTCTCCGCTATCAGTCTGGTGTGCGGTTTTATTTATTCAAAGTTCATTGTCTTTAGGGATGCGAAATGAAAATTTCTCTGGTCGTTCCCGTCTTCAACGAAGAAGACGCGATACCGATTTTTTATAAAACGGTTCGGGAATTTGAAGGACTCAAGCAGCATGAGGTTGAGATCGTCTTCATCAATGACGGCAGCAAAGACGCTACAGAATCAATTATCAACGCGCTTGCTGTTGCTGATCCGCTTGTGGTTCCACTGTCGTTCACTCGCAACTTTGGTAAAGAACCAGCTCTGTTCGCCGGCCTTGACCACGCCACCGGTGATGCGGTTATTCCGATTGACGTTGACCTGCAGGACCCAATTGAGGTAATTCCGCACCTGATAGAGAAATGGCAGGCCGGGGCAGATATGGTTCTGGCTAAGCGATCCGACCGCTCCACTGATGGGCGATTGAAGCGTAAAACCGCTGAGTGGTTCTACAAGTTGCACAACAAGATCAGCAATCCGAAGATTGAAGAAAACGTTGGTGACTTCCGTCTCATGTCTCGTGAGGTTGTAGAAAATATCAAACTCATGTCAGAGAGAAACCTGTTTATGAAGGGTGTTCTCAGCTGGGTTGGTGGTCGCACAGATGTTGTTGAGTACGCCCGGGCAGAACGCGTGGCAGGTGACTCAAAGTTTAACGGATGGAAATTGTGGAACCTGGCGCTTGAGGGGATCACCAGCTTCTCAACCTTCCCTCTCCGCATGTGGACGTATATCGGCCTGTTCGTAGCTGGCGTGGCATTCTTGTACGGTGCTTGGATGATAGTCGACACTCTGGCCTTTGGGAATGCTGTACGCGGTTATCCTTCGCTTCTTGTTTCCATCCTGTTCCTTGGTGGCATTCAGCTGATCGGAATTGGCGTACTCGGGGAGTATATAGGACGGATTTATACAGAGGTTAAACAGCGCCCTAAATACATACTTAAAGGCAAGTCGAATGCAAAATAAAATAGCAAACACTTTGTATGCCACGGGTATGCTGGCATGCATTGCGTTCCCGTATGCTCTGTATATACATAATAATAATCCAAACGGTGAGGCACCAAAAGCTCAGTTCGTTAACGACATTAGGTACTCAATCGACACCTGTTCGTTTTTGAACGGTAATATTATTGTAAAAGGATGGGCGTTCCCAACCAAGGGGCAGCAAGTTAAAATAACACGTCTTTTTGTCGACATTGACAATAAGGTTTACCAGCTACATAAGAAAACAACAAAAACAGAAGATGTTAAAAAGTTATTCTCTGGCGAAAAACAATATGGCATGGTTGGGTTCTATGGTTCGAAGTATATAAAAACGACATCGAATGAACTAATCTTGGTAATTTCAATAGAAGATACGGACGGCAATATACATGAAACAAAATACAAATGTAAATAATTTGACTAATGTATTAGCATGGTTCGCCATTATTATAACCATGCTCATAATAGGTAAATCACTAAGCCTTAGAACATATATGGATGATGATGTTTATTTTGTTAATGCCTTGAAGGGTAGTTCCCTGCTAGGATTTCTGGAAATGAGATATATGACTTGGAGCGGAAGGGTTATCATTGAGGCGATCATGGTAAAAACCATCAATCATGAATATGTATGGCGTTTTATTATGCCGGTGTGCCTGTTCATTCTCTGTCATTCAATCTGCAAAATATCATCAACTAAAAAAAACCCATCACCCATATTAACTTTATTGATGATGTTGATTTTCTTCCTTATGCCTCAAAAAACCTATAATGAAGGAGCTTTTTGGATTACTGGTTTTTACAATTACCTACTTCCTATTTCATTAGGATTCTATGCAATTTCAGTAATCAACAAAACTGATGAAAGTTCGAGCATAGAAAAACTATTATCTTTACTTTCATTGCCAGTCGCTTGCTCAAATGAGCAAATGGGCATCACAATAGTAATTTATTTAGTCATTAGCCTTGCTATTACCAGAAATGTAAAGCCGTATAATGCAACCTTCGCATTGATTGCATTACTTTCTTTTTCTTTCCTCATGCTGGCCCCTGGAAATAAAATAAGACTACTTGGTGAGTCTCGCAGAATCCCTGAATTTTACGACTTTGGTTTACTTGATAAGATTGGACTTGGAATAGATAGATTCAGCTCTATGATTAATAGCAATAGCTATCTATTGTTGTTATTGTCAATATTATTAGTTGCTTTATATTTATTGGAAAATCATTCCCATTTAAACAAATTTGGGGTTTGCTCCATTTCAATAATAATTGCATTCCAGATAACAAAGGAGCTGGGATTGATACCTAATCAATTTATGGGGAATGGCGATTGGAGTGACTGGGTTTTCTATACCAGATATTCAGCATCGTTGATATTTTATGTTAGCCTAATATACTTAGCAACCCATATTTTAAATGAAAAAAATTACCACATCGCTCTTGCAGCAATTATTTTCGCGCCAGCAACTGTCATTATGATTGGATTCTCTCCTACAGTGTATGCTTCTGCAGACAGGGTTCTTTTTATGTTTGAGTGCTTGATATTATTAGTCACATTAGCATTAATTGTTTCGATAATATCAAAAATACAATACTGTACGAACGTCACACTCAGGAAGAATAACGCACCAGAGTAGATAGATTTATTGTAGTATGTTGCAGAAATTTGAAAAATTAGTGCATCAGGTGAAACTCCTGATGCACTTTCTGAATTTATGTTTGTAGAGCAAACCCTGCTTAAAGCAATGCCATTCAAACAAACACGGTCAACAATAAAAGATGTGTTGCATTATTTTTTCATATTAACTTAGCCTGAAGCCTGAAACTCCTATCCGCAGCAGCACCAGTTCCGTCAATAATTGTAAGGGTAAGCGCCTCGTTATTCTCAGAGGTGGATATTATGGCAGATCCAACGTTATCTAACGTAACTGAGAAAGTAAAATTATTAGAAACCAGTTGATTGGTTATAATTCTATAGACGCCCAACCCGGTTCTGGTGCAGCTTTGTATATTCCTTGAAGATGAACTAGTGAATCCTCCCGCAGATAACCCGCGACAAATAAAACCATCATCTGGAGATTTCTTGTGTGCCACAAGCGCATCCAAGGTTAGTGCGCCATAAAATGAATTGTCATAATCTAAGAAACTAGCATGACCATACCCAAGTGACGCAAATCCATTTATAGTTACGTTTGGCCTTGGTGTTGTTTCGTCAGGCTTGCCATTGTAGAAAGTATTACCTTGCATTTCCAGAATATACTTTCCTGCACCAAGACTCGTTGCGGTAGTCTGAAACAGAACGTGTGGACTTGTGACGTTGTCTCTAGTGTTTGAGAGTATAGTATTTTTAATAGTAACCATCTGAACGCGATTTGTGCTGCTGATATATTTAATATCAGGCATAAGATTTGCTTCAAAGTAGCAAGTATCAAACACCGCAATATTACCACCAGCACCACCACCCTCTGAGAACTGGACGGCTGCTACAGGAGTAACTGTCTGCCCGTGAAAGGTCGTTCTTCCGTTAGCCTCAAAAGCACAGTTTGATAATTTGAAAGCATGGCTTTCTATTCCCTGAAGTCCGTAGAAAACATTGTCTGTAAAATCGCATCGGACCAACTCAACAGCATTCGCCCCGGTAACAAGGCCATTCCTTCTGCATAATAATCCCGTCTGACAACTTTCAAACCGAGATGAGGCACCATATATATAGATAGAGTTTTGAATTAAGCAACCCCTTTCAAGATTTTTAAAATCTAAATCAATCAGCCGCAATCCAAATATGTCTTGAAGGTACAATCCAGTTCCGGTTTTATCGTTAATGGCTGGCCCGGTTCCGTTACCGATAATTGTAAGCCCTTCAACTACCAACATATCCTGAGTTTGTGTAGCTTTTCCTATACTCCCGATAACCACAAGACCCACAACCGATGGAGAGGTTGAAACATCTATAACTAATGAGGTCCCTCTCTTCCCTGCACCTCTAAGAAATTTAACCTGCCCGCTTAAGGAGTTATCGCAAAGAATGTTAACAGTGCCTGAAATCCGCATGTTACCTAATGGCCATATTAATCCATAACCATCTACTCCAGCTGTGTTAGCCATTTTTTGTGACATCGTCGTCACATCAATGCCACTGATCATCCCATACCATTCGCCACGCAATGCATCTGCAATTCCTGAACGTACCCATACGCCGCTTCCGGATGCATCAGTTTCTCCAGTACCACTTACGAAAGCGCTTGCTGTAGTGTAGGGGATAGTTGGGCTTATGTATTTACCGCCATCGTGTTTTGACTTGGCAATGGTGGCATCGAAATAGAACTCTCCCCCACCAATGGTTGACCCCGCATACCAGCCTTTTAGACGGACCTTTTTCCCGGTGGCCCCAGTCATACCGTAAAACCCAGATATGGACTGGACTTCACCAATTAGCGAGTATCCGTCCTTTGAGGCTAACAGCGTGAGTACTTCTGAAGCAGAACCTGAAGGGGGAAGAACGCCAACAGGCCGCCCTCCAGCAATAGCAATAAGCTTACCCTCCATCTGAGCAAGCGGTGGCATTTCGGGGACAAATGAATCCGGCACCCGGAGCGCCCGGACAATACTTACATTGTCCACGTAATTTTTTGTGGCAAAATCCTGTTGATCTACAGGATCTGCCCCTCTTGATATGCGGTAGCCTTCTGCATTGTACGGACCGCCTAACAGAGGACGACGAAGCGCCAGGCCGAGATAAATAAACGAACGCTGTATAGCCATCCACAGACGGTCAAAATCCTTGTTTACCGTATCGGCCAGCAGATCGCCGTTGTCCTGATAATCCGTTAGTCGGTACGTTGGTACCACTCGTTCCAGCATAACAACGGAGCCGCTCGCAGGAGGGGTAATAAAGGTGACATCGCCGCCACCAACATTTCCCGTTCCCGAAACGCTGTACCCGCTGGTTACCGTTGTGCCGTTTATCGACACCTGGAGATCGGCAGCATTAATGATATAAAACTCGAAGGGAAAAACGGTCGTAAGACCGTTGGCGTTATAAATAATATAAGGCGTCTGGTTAGGTACCGACATGATGCGAAACCTCTGGCGGGTTAGTAATCGACGTCGACCAGATGATCTCCGTCACTTAACTGCCAATCTTCTCGTGCATGTCCGGTCGGAATCCCGACCACTTTACCGATGCGTACTGGTGTCTGACTGATTGCCCCGGCGCCGGAATCAATGAAGTCGTCCGGCTGGTTGGTCAGCGCAGGATTAAAGTCACGCATCTGATCATAGACAGGACCGTCGAGCACATCGGTATGCGCCCACAGGAACCGAGACGACAGCGGCGCTTCAAACGCATCGAGGATACGTTTCTGCTTGTTGGTGATGCTGAATTCTTCACGTACGCCGCAGCCGGTACCCTTGAGCGCCTGACGTAGCAATTTGCCCGCGAAGCTGCCGGGGCCGTTCACCTCAACGCACACTACCGGGATCTGATATTTGAGTACCAGTTCTTTGATCTGCGCCACCTGGCCGCCAGTGATTTTGTCGTTATCGTCAAACTCTGCTAACTCCCCGGTAAGCTCCTGGCAGATGTGCCAGTACAAATGCCCTCTTGCATCCGTCAGCATCAGCGAGAAAGCCGAAGCATCGGCCTTAACTTTCCCTGTGGCCACATCCCACCAGGCGACAGCGCCAACAATTTGTACATTACCCAGCCAGAGCGATGCCGTACGGTTCGCATAACGGATCTGCGGGTGGATGTTGTACTCACGGATGCGGTCAGGATCGAGACGAACATCGCCGACGGGTTTACTGTGCAGCTGATACTGGCTGTCCCACTCGTTAATCGTGCGCGTTTCTTTGCGGCGATTTTCCATTTCATCGCGTGTGAATCGCTCAGGCCAGGCGCAATCCGCATAGAAATCAATAACGGTGTCAGGCGCGGTGGCAAATTCAACACCGCTTGCCGTAATTTTGTAGTCGACATCTTCAACCAGCAGACGGGCACTTTTATGGATCCCGGCGAAAACATATTCCGGCCGGAAAGATAAGCTGTATCGCAGCTGGGTGGCGTCTTTGGCCTCAACGCGTTTTTCTTTCTCAAATAGCCGGATGGTCAAGCAGTCAGCGCCCATAGACTCAACCTCATCGTAAAGGCTGTCATGCGTATGCGGCGTACCGATGTAGAGTTTGCGGCCACCGGGGATCAGGATGTGCGTTTGTTCGCCCAGGCGATAGCGCAGCTTTTCACGCGCTTCTGGCGTCTGGATATTGCGGGGTACTTCTACGTCATCGTTCTGGCATTCGTTGGCACGGGCGGATGTAACGTTAGACAGAATGCCTTTGGCATACATACTGCCGTTACGTAAATCCAGCGCACCATTGACCCACCACTGCTCTACCGTCCCCTGCCCGTCCGGTAGCATGCCTTTCGTCAGCGGATGATTACGTAAAACGTTCTGCGTATCGCGGCTGGTTTTATACGCAGTACCATCGGATTCAGACTGATGCAAAATGCGATACTGCCGATCGCAGTAATACCGCCAGGCATTATAGACAGCAAGGATCGTTGATTTACCGAACCCACGGAAACAGCGAAGCACCGCGAGATTACCGCGATGCTCCAGCCAGTGGCAGGCTTTATAGTGACAGTCCGGCACATTCCACTGCATCCGTTCCGCCCACATCAGAAAGAAGGCGAGGAAGGAGATCATTTTTTGCCTTTCTGGAGACGCTCGATAATGGCGGCCGCTTCACGTTCAGCCTTCGATACCTGCTGGCCCAGCGCAAAAGCTTCATCATCCTGACCAGGATTATCAGTTGGCGTACCGCCACGCGTCTGCATGCCAATCAGGGAGTGCACCTTAATCAGCAACGTCAGTGATGCAGCTGCGTTCTTCTTATCCCAGTAACGGTCGCCGCGTTCATCTTTGGTCAGTTCGCTCGGTTTCTTACCGGCACCCGGCCAGTGATCCGGATCGGCTTCTTCGAGCACCACGTCGGTGAGTTTATCGCTCAGCGCGGTAAGGCGTGTTTTGTAATCCTGATGCATAAAAAAGCCCCGTAGTGAATACAGGGCTATGATGGCGCGGGTTTAAGGTCGGAATCCCGACCGATTACCGCATACCGGGGTCAACCTGATTTATCAGCGGGGCAATCCAGAAAAGATTATTACCCGGCAGAAGCGTACGCACGTTATGCAGTACCCGATCTCCAGCATCGCCGTTGAGCACACCAGCGGTCACGTCGGTGATGGTATCGAGCAGGCCAAACGTAGGACCAAGTGCAGAACCAATAAACCCGCGGCTGGCATAACGCGACTGTGTTCCGGTACCGAGCAAAGCCCCCAACCCGACCATGCCTCCGGAGGCCTTTTCCGCCATATTGTTATACTCCATCAACGGGCCGAGAATACCTGAGCGGTCAATCCCCTCAATCACCAGTTTCTGAGGAGACCAGTCTACCTCCTTTCCGTTTGCAGACTGTTTAAGCGCGTACGTCAGCGCGCCGAGCCCAATCTGAAAAGCCGTACCGTAATAAAACTGACCAGTCCCCTCTTGCAGGCCGCCCAGCGTTGCGCGGTTATAGGATGCGGTAGCGAAGGATTTAAACTGGAAGATGGTTTTACCCAGCGGCGTACTCGCCCAAAGCGGTGTATCACCGATCCCGGGGGTGATAATGGTATTGTTCACATCTTTCAGCACCGCCGACTGGAAGACGCCAGCGACGTGCTGATCGTCCCATTTTTCAAAATTGCCGATATGCCAGCCGTTGATGACTTCACCGTGTTTTTCGAATTCGCTGCGAATACGCGCGGCCATATTGTCGTTAATGCCAAGCTTAGCCAGACGACGGCCTGCAAATGCACCGGAAAGGATGCCGTCGGATGTGATCATGCCATTTACCGATTTGTTCATATCGTCGAAATGGCCCATCAGCGTGAGCTTGCCGAATGCATCGGTAACGCGCTCCATACCCGCTTCCACTGCCGTTGTTCGGGCAGAACTGTCTACCAGGTCACCCATCGTACGCGCGCGAGTGTGGAGGATGGTTTCCAGCCCGACAGCCATTTTTAACTGTTCGGCGCGGCTGGCTTTGAACGCCGGCGACCGAGTGATCAGCGCAGAGTAGCCGCGCATGGTGTTACCAAAGCCGTTAACCATCACACCACGCGCAAGATCAGGAATGGCGGAAACGGTCATACCGCCCAGCTTGGTGACAAAGTTAGCGCTGCGAAGGAACGCACCGGCGCGTACGAAAAATGATGATGGATCGTCCGGCATGCCGTAGGTACCCGCCATACGGTCGCGCAGCGCAGTGATATCACGAATATCGTTATCGCGGGCTTTCGCCAGCTTCGCCTGGTCTTTGGGGTTCTGGCGCATCAGCGCATCGTATTCATCCTGAATATCCTTGAGCTGCTTCTCCATCGATTTGTTACCGAATGCGCGCGTCAGCTCAACCTCTGCCGACGCCTCGCGGATGTGACGCTGCAGCACATAATTGGCGTCGCTCTCCAGATAATCTTTCATCAGGCGATCGGGAACGCTAAGCGTACGCGACCGGGTGCTGCCTGCCGCTTTAACCATAAAGACGTTTGCGAAATCCTGAGGAATTTTTGCACCGACGATTTTATTGATCGTGGCGTCAGCAGTAATTTCCGCCTCTTCGCGGGACATGGTTTTCTCACCGCGCGACCACCAGTCGACCAGCATGTCGCGGAACTTATCACGCTCGTTGACGATCTTGCCGACTTTGTAGACACGGGGGAAATAACTCTCCTGACCGATGGTTTTAAGCTCCTCGTCAGGTGGAAGCAGGCCAAGCTTTTGCTGTGCCACTTTCACCCGATTAACTACCGTGCGCATCGCCTGCGCCGCTTCCTGCACCACCGGATTAGTATGCACATCGCCGCTACGCATGGCGTTGCCAACTTCCTCGCGGAACTGTGAAAAGCTCATGCCCCCCCCGGCGGCTTTATACTGGCTGTAGGCCTGCTTGTTCGTTACCACGACTGCCGCCTCTTCACGACGCCACCCGCGAACACGGGTTTCCGCTGCGATGGGTGTCTCAATGCCGCGGGCATTGCCCTGCAGTGTGTAGTTATTCTCTGCCAGCTCCAGCGCCGTCCGGCGGGAGGTTTTCGACGGCGACTCCATCAGACGGGTAAAAGGTGTCAGATAACTCCCTGCCTTACGTGCCAGTTTACCGACCGGTCCGCCAGCTGCCGGGGTGAGATCCTCGAGCGTGGCCTCACTGATTCGCGCCGCGCCGACGCTGCCCCCTTCTGGGAGTGAGGCGGCAGCCGTATCCGTCGCTGACGTGATACTCATATTATCAAGCGCGTCAGCCACTTCACGCGTGGCCGCAGTGCGGACAGATGGCGATAGCGCAGCACCGGCAGCTGCAAATACACCGCTCATCAACGCACCAGCCGCGACGTGGGAAGCACTTTCCCCCCACGTGCGGGTAATCTGCTGGTTGTTAAGCGCAACCTCGCTCGCTGCTGTTGCAGCCGCACCGATTGCAGCCTGTGATGCAATGCGGGCCACTGCACCACCCTGCGCACCGGGAATAAACATCGAAGCGACGGTGACAGGGTCAACAACTCCGGCGGCAATACTGGCAAGGACACCCTCCCCGCCAGCCTCAGAAAGTACACGGCGGTCTTCGTTTTCGTCGTCGATCTGCTGTTTCAGCCAGGCAGTTTCTTCCGGCGATCGGGATTCAGCAAAGGCGGATCCCCATTGTTCGTACCCGTGCAGCTCGTTTTTATCAGCGTACGGGTTATACCCGTCTACCTGCTCAAACTGCTTCGCCGGGCGGAACATCTGTCCCAGCAGGTTATTATGACGAAATGCAGCGCCCCATACGGATGGCTCATCCTGCTGAGGTGCCGGATTGGTACCTTCAGGCAGAGGGACATCAAACCCGGAAGGTGCCGCCAGGACATTGCCCGCCGGAGTGAATCCGTTATTCAGTTCATCAGGAGTAGCGTAAACCGGCATTATTCAGTGCTCCACGAAAAGTAATTTTTAACTCTGTCCATACGCTCGTTGTGCAGGCGCTTATATTGTTCGTCGAGTGCGCGGTGTTTATCTTTGAACCCGCGAATATCCTGACCGCGTTGCAGCTCATTGCGATCATGTTCTTCGCGCTCTTGCTGCATTTTTTTGTATGGCGCCCACTCTTCGAGCGACGGTTTCCAGCGCATAGGCCTGCCGTACGAATCGTAGAACGGCTGTACCGCCTCGATTCCATCCTTATCTTTTGTACGCACCATGATGGCGTAATCGCCATTTCGGGCCGTCAGCACATCAGGGGTAATTTCCAGATCGCCGCCAATTCGCGACTCTGGCGTTTTGCTGGTAACCGGTGCTGCATTGCCAGAGGTGATCCCAAGCTGTGTCGGGCTGGTGGTGATGTCGCCCTTGTGTTCGCCATACATCAGGCTTTCTTTTTCTTCTTTCCACTGCGCCGCCTGCCACCCTGACGGACCGTAGTTATAAAGCGCCTCTGGCGCGTATTTCATTAATTTAGCGTCACCATTAACCTCGCTGATACTCCAGGTGCGGGCGATCTGCTGGTTGGTCATTTTCTTCGCCGCATCAGCATTGCCACCTGTGGTGCGGTAATTGATGTCATACAGTGACTGGTAATCGTTGCGGAATCTCGCAGCCTCCGGAGTTTCGTCATCGGCGGATGGATTACCCCAGCTAAAGAAGCCCGACATGCTGCTCACAGCGGAATCCATCGCTTTGCCGCGATCTTTTTTGTACTCCTTAGTGCTCTGGGTTGATGCCAGCTGCGCTTTGAGGGCATCGGTCTGGTTGTAGGTCAGATTCTGCGCCTGCTCGATAGCGGTTTCGGATGCCATACCAGAATCGGTCAACTGCTTGACGGTGAGATAAAACCCCTGCATATCCTTTGGCATGTCACCAACAGATGCGGGATCCGTGTCATACAGACGGTTAAATAATTCAGCGCCCTGGCGAACCGCCTCAGGACTGCGCGCGCGGGAAATCGCCGAGAGCTGGGTGGTTACCTGCGAAGGAATAATCCCGGTCTGGGCAACCTGCTGCACGATCCCGTCATGGGTGGTGGCGTCGTTAATCCGGAAATTTTGCGCCGTGGGCGTCGCGTCGGCGGCTTTTTGCATGGATTTATTGGTAGGGTCGAGTTTCTCACCCATAGACAGCGCTTCGTTAAAGCGACGGGTATCCCGTTGCGCCTGAATCGCTTCGTTGCTTTTCTGCACCAGCGCGCCGAGCTTGCCATACGCGTCGAGCTTGAGCGCATAATCAGGGTCGTTTGCCTGGGGTTTTAATTTCGCAATTTCTGACTGCTGCTGTTCTGGCGAAACGTACTGTATCGCCTGGAAGGTTTTAGCGTTGTTGATCGCGATATCGAGCTGCTTGACCGCCTTTGCCCCCTGGTCACCGTAAGCAAACATGATAGAAGCTTTATCCGGCATAGCGTCAGGCACTTCACCGTTATACAGCTGCGCCATGGTGTTATTCAAAATAGGATCGATTTGCTCGCGCAGGGCTGTGCGCTGCTCACGGATTTTCGACTCGGCGATGTTATCGATTTTGTTAACCGACACAGGATCGAGACCGGTTTTGTTTTTACGGTAACGGGCCAGCCACCCGCGAGTTTCTGCAGGTAACTGCCGGATAAAATCAGCCTCAGATATTTCGCCTTTACGTGGGTCCCCGGCTTTAGCGATCAGCTTGTCAACGTTACCCATTCCCCAGTTATACGCGGCACCTGCCAGCGTTTCAGAGCCGTATTTACCGTAAAGCTGATTCGCGTAATCGCTCGCCAGCAGGGCGTTTTGCTCCTCGTCTGCGGGGTTATATTCAACACCGCGCTTTGCTGCCAGCTCTTTGCCAGTGTCCGGCATAAGCTGATATTTACCCTGCGCACCGGCTGGAGAGGTTATAACGCTGCCGTCGGCGCTGAAATGCTTACCACCGGATTCGACGATCCCGATGGCGCGCATATCCAGCGCACCGGTATCTTTTACCGGGAAGTCGCCATTTAACCAGCCCTGAGGGTTGGTGACAGCATAGTTCTGGGCTCGCTGATCCATAGCACGTAAGTTGGCCTCTGAAACAGCCTGGTCGATTTGCTCCTGTGACCACCCTTGCGCCTGGCCATACAATGAAATTGAGTGCTGCCGGGCGCTGCGAATCAACGCGGCTGCCTGCGGGTCGTCAAACGCCCCCGCTTCCTGCTCAACAGACGATTTTACCGTCGCATCGAGCTGCTGGCGCTGGGCCTGTTCGGTTTGAGCACGCTCAAAGCTGTTGTAGGTGCTGGCGCGGCGGATCTGACCCGCTTTCCATTGCGCGTCAAAATACTGCTGCTGGCTCTGCGGTACGCGCTTACGGGCTTCTTCATAGTCGGAAGAATCCAGCTTATCCATATCCAGACCGACGCCGGAGGACTTAAACCCCTGCCGGGTTACCAGCGCACCGGTCTCCGGATTTTCCCAGCGGTCGCTTGATTTCGCATCGAGATCGGTAAGTATCGCCTGGGTAGCTGCCACGTCAGCTTTATCCTGCGTACGCTGCAAATCATCCACAGTCTGCCCCAGCGCAGCTCCCAGTCCTGTCACCGCATTACCTATCTGGCCGACATTACTTACCCCGACCCGGGTGGGATTCGCCTGCGGCGTAACGTTGCCAAAATTACCCGTTGGAATTCTCACGGTTATTTACTCCCTGCTTTTTTCCAGCCGTTGTACGCTGTGCCGCCAGCACTCAGCAGAGAACTGCCCGCGCTGATGTAACCAGATGTTGAAGCATTACGGCCGCTGATGCGGTCGGCAGACGCTTGCGCGTTGAGCCGGGCGCTCTGGTTCGTACCGTTCAGAATGGTCTGGTACGCATCCTGCTCTGCGTCACCCACGATGCCGGACTGGATACGCAATGCGGTACCTTCCCCGGTGTCCACACCTGACGCAGCCAGCGCGGCATTTGCCTGTGCTGCCTGTGCCCTGCCCGCCTTACGGATGCGATCAGCTTCCACGCGTGCAGCTGCCTGCGCAGCTTCTGCATCTGCTTCCGCCTGCGCCGCCTGATAGTTGGACATTTTCTTTTGCTGCTGCCCGCTATAAACCGCACCACCCGCCGCAAGAACGGATGCGCCAATTGCCGCCACCTCTAACCCGGTACACATCGTTACACCTCTTTGGAATAAAGCAGACCGGTACGGGACAGGCCGAGACGTGAATACAAATCACCGGTGCGCTCTTCGTGTACACCCGTGGTGATACCCATATTTATGATCGCGGCGCCATGCTCTTCCGCCCATGTGATAAATGCTTTTGCAAGGCGTGGACCCGCAGAACCGCCGCGATGTTCTGGTGAGATAAATAGCCCATATTCAAACGCCATCAACTGACGGCTGAACCACTGCTCAGCAATCCCCCCGGCCAGCCAGCCGATTACAGCGCCGTCTTTTTCGGCCACCAGCAGGCAACCGGCTGGAGACGAAATAAGGTTGCGGGCGAGCTCTGCGCATTTTTCTTCATCAAAGGGCGAATTCTGCGAATATCGGGACTCGATATACATCCGCGCCCCAAGCTCGATCAGCGCCGGGATGTCCCCGGTCGTTGCGTTACGTACCATGTCAGCCCCCGTTACTGGTAAACGTGAAAATAATTGCGAGAAGGTGGAATGGCAGCGGCTGGCGCTGCTGGATAAGCAGGGTATCTTCCCCGCGCTCCCAGCCGAGTTTTCCCCAGTAGTGATCGCCGGTGAAAAGTGGTGCCGGCTGGTTAAGAATTTTTGGACCGAACCGGCGGAACGGAATAACCTGGCCGTTGCACTCCGCGCCAGTCGTTTCGAGGAAACGCATAGTCACTTCGCTGGTGCGCTTCTTCGCGTTCTGTGTCGTACCCTCTGTGGTCTGGACTTCTGGCGAAAGCGTTTCGATCGTACTTTCGAAGTGCAGACCAATTTCCACGCTTTTCGCCGGGCGGGACAGGGTAATTTGACCAGAGGAAACAGTGTACTGCGGCATAACAGCGCCATCGGCCACCACATCAACCGTCTGCCCCTCAAGGTGAGTAAGACCGGACCACGTGGCAGAACCGTCGCTACTGGTGCCGGTGACCGCGGCATCGGTATACAGTTTGCTGTCGAATACCTCGACGTACCGGACAGTCTGGCCGTTTATCTCACGACGAACGATGGCGTAGACCACATCGTCGGTATCGGACGGGATGGTAGCCACCGACTCGAACGCGCCGGCAGTCACCTGGCGGGACCACGCGATAACATCCTGAGCGCGATCGATAGCCATGGTGACCGCAACGCCATCCGCCCTGACCATCCAGATAAACGCATCTGGCTGTTGCTGGTATGCCATGTCCAGCACGCCGCCAGCGGTGATGTGCTCGGCCAGCACAGTCATATCGTTGGCAGAATATGAAACAAAACTGTCGGGGTCGTACGCTACTGCGTAAAGCTTACGGCCGGCGCGCTGCACAAACATGATTTCGGTACCAACTCGCACCGGGCGGATCCCGTTGCAGCCGTATGGGCTTGGGTTTTTCACCGAAATATTGGTCGGAGTAATGGCCGCATCATTGCCGGAGGTGATCGTAAACTCGCCGCCGTAGGTCAGTGCAATCAGGGTATTCATCTGCGCCAGATGCACAATCGGGTTGAGCTGGTCAGAAGACAACGTGAAGCTGATCGCATCGTCATCTTCGGTGCCAATCTCAAACGACAGGTATACGCCCGTCTCGCTCCACCAGATTGTTTGCGGATACTTAGGCGAACCAGCCAAGACAAGGCGCTGCTGGTACAGAGTGACCGCGCCTGGGTAGCCAAACGCATCTGTCCAGACTGTGTCCTCTCGCGTCCACGATCCCGGTGATGCTGCCTGCGTTGCCGTTAAGTCGCTACGGATGGTGCCGACGGCAATCTGCGCACTGGTAATGCTCTTTATCAACACCAGTCCGTCATTGAGGCGGACATACGAGCCCACATCCTGAGCAACCCATCCCGCGCCGGTGAATGGTGGATTTGGATTGTCACCCGGATCCGCATCGCTCAGGGTCAGCGTAATTTCAGAGCCCACGAACTCTTTGACGGACGGTTTACACCATTTCTGCGGGGTATCGCGCACCTCGTCGAACGGCTCAACGATGAACGGAGCAGGTTCAAGCACCCAGTCGGTCTGACCGCGTCGCTGGAGACGGTGAGGCTTCACAGACTGATGAACCAGAAACATGGTGTCAGCGCCCTGGACATAATTCACGGCAGGCAACATGTCAGAGGTATAGGGACTGGCAATTTCGTACGGCGTATTGTCGGCGTTAACCAACTGCTTACCGTTCTGGTAAATTCGCATGTAGCCGTCACCAAATTCCAGCATGTAAGCCTGAGAGCGGTTAAACACGTAGGGAATAAGGCGGGATTTTTTATTGCCGAATTTCGTGGCCGCCGCAAAACGTGTACCAGGTCTGCGGATCACACCACCCTGCACTACCACAACGGCATTTTCGATAATCTTCGCGCCGTTGGCATAGCGGGCGATATCAACACGCCCCATCAGACGCAGGGACACCTCACCTGCGGTGAAATTGGTTTTTATGAGGTTCGCGCGCATGTCAGAACCTCGACTCATAAGTTGGATAGCCGCCCAGCTCTTCCGGCGGTTCTTCCTGACCATCGATGGCTTTTGCCTGTTTCAGCAGGAATGACGCCTCCTGCGCCAGGCTATCGCGCAGGCTGGTGGACCCGGTCACTGCATACGCCAGCTTGGACTGCATCGTCATTTCAGCCACATCCACCAGCGCGGCGTCCCACGTCGATTCATCCTCGTTACGGAATATATAACGCAGACGAATCACATCGACATTGGCCAGCAGTCGGCTGCCCTCAATCCGGTAATCGATATCATCACGTGGTTCACCTACGGACAGGACGCGGATCAGATCACCAGGCAGGGAAAACTGATAACCGTATCCAAAGACTGGCGCAGCACTGACAGGTGAGAGCACAACGCGTTTTATCGCGCAGTTCCACGGGTGAGCACGGAGTAATTTATTGCGGACTGTGGGGTAAAGGTTGGCGCAAAGGCGGGCATGATCCGTGTCTTCGTCGAAATCATTTATCGGGTGAGCACCCAGCGCCAGAAGTGCGTTTGAGCAGATAGAGACACTCGAAGTCATGGCAGAACCTCAGATGAAAAAAGGCCGGGGGGTAGTCCCCGGCAAATACACCAGCGGCATTAAGCAACAAAATCGACGGCGACGACTTTTTTCTCGTTGGCACGGCCAGCACCATAAGACGCATCAACAGAGATCTGAATGGTGTTGTTTTTATCGCGACGTGGGCCGATATCGACGTTGTACTCAGCGCCAGTACCGAAATGCACAGCGGATTTACACCACGCAACTGCGGTTTTGGTGGTAACGCCGGTATTGGTTACTGAGTCGAGTTTCTCGTAGGCCAGCCACTTAAAGCCGAGCCAGTTACCGGATACCGCGCCTTCCTGCAGCATTTTCACCGCCATAAAATCGGCAGAGGTCAGCGTGGTATCGCTGAGGATCTGTGTCAGCATGTCGGCGTTATAGGTGATATACAGCTCTTCACCGTTCTGCTCGTCGCACTCGTTACGGCGGAACATCGCTTTCGCGGCGATCAGCTTGGCTTTGGTCATGCCCGTACCGCCAGCAACAATTTTCTGCGACGCGGGCAACGCCACTGGCGCATATGCCCCGCCGCTGGACGTTTTACGCAGCACGGTATCGAGCAGCGCACGATATACAACGTCGTCTTTTTTGCGGTTGGCGGCCGCCAGGGTGAGCTGCAGATATGGCCCCTGCGGGTCTGCAAGCAGTTTACGCAGGTCACGTTTTTCAACAGGGACGAACACCCCGTAGTCAGCCATCAACGCATTACGGGTACCAGCCTCAGGCAGGTCCCAAACGGTGTCACCGAAACGCGTGGTGATCTGCGTCATTTCGATGGTGCCCATATCGTTGATGGTGAACGCTTCGCCGGTGATCGTCCCGCGGTCATGTACCGCAGCCTGCAGGCGGGAATCCTTCTGCTGCGCGGCGATTTCGAAAGAATCATGAAACTGCGTGATAAACGCAGCGGTGATCATGTTCTTATTGGCATCAAATGGCATAACAATCACTCCAGAAAATATCGCCTGCTGGGTTGTCGGTTGCCCGGCCCGATTAACACAATGCGCGTGGCGCTTACGCACTGCGGGAAAATTCAGTTATCCGGCGTCCCCGCCGGGCTGGTTGTGGGGAGATTGTTAGCGAGGTGTGCGGTCGGAATCCCGACCAAATGAAAAAGCCAGCGGGTCAGGCTGGCTTTTGATGCGGTACTGTGACATGTCACGCTACGGTTTGATCTCCGTAACGCTTCTGGTAATACGCTTTGACCGTCGCAGATACGCGTTCGTGGTCGGCGTGTTTCGGGTCCATGTACGCCGGTGACTTCATCAAGTCGCGAATGCTCTGCTGCTCTTCGAGATTGACATCGCCGCCCGCTGGCGCATCTTCCTGCATTTCAGCGCCGACTTTAGCCAGCATGCGGATAACCATCGGGTTATTGCCGATCTCGTCAATACGGCCTTTGTCGGCGTCGTCAGCCAGCGAATTAAACGCGCGGAAAGCCAGACCGATGTTTTGCTTAAACTCCGCGTCAGTTTTCCACACCTCGCGCAGCTGCATGCTGGCTGCTTCCGAATCCAGCGCGGCAGCACCGCCCACCAGTTCGGGGGCGCGCTGTGCATACTCCCCCAGGATAAAACTCATCTGGTCGTTTGTGATGCCTTTGGCGTGCGCAGATTTCATAAAGCTCTGCATGCGCGGATCGGCTTTGAATTCTTCCCAGTTGAATCCCTCGACCTCTACCTTAGGCGCATACTCATCCGCCGTTTTCGGCGGGGCATCGCCACTACCCATGCGTTTTTCAAGGTGAGTGTAATTTTCCGCCAGTTTGCGGGCAGAGCTTTCAATACTGAGTTTTCCGTCTTCGCCCATAACGCGGAATTTCTCAGGTAGCCAGTCATTCGCACCCTGTTCGCCCGCACCGGTGCTGAGCAAAGAATTACCAGAAGATTCGCCAGTACCCGGATTATTGCCGTTGCTGTTACCGCCATCGTTATCACCTCCACCACCAGACTGCTCTGCGCCCTGCTCAGCGTTCATGAATAAGTGTTTAAGCATCCACATCGTCTTCTACTCCATCGGCCTTGTTGATTTCGCGCAGGATGTAATCCAGTACGGATCGCTGCCCTGCCCTGTAACACGTTTCGCGGTCGCCCTCAGTACCACCGGGGACGTACGCCGCACGCCCAAAGCGGCGCGTTAATTCTTCCAGTACCTGAGAACCCCCAGGCATTTCCTCGAAAATGCGCTTAAAGTCCTGAGGCGTAGCCTGTTTTATTCTCATTGGTTACCTGCCAGTCGTTGCCCTAATGCTGCGCCAGCGGTCTGGCCTGCGGCACTTGCCGCCTCGGTGCCAGCCTGCATCATGAGCTGTTGCTGTGCGACCTGCTGCTGCGCTTTCTGGCGCTGGTCGCGGATATCAGCCACATCATCAGAAGAGCGCATTACCTTCGCCGGAACGCCCAGCGCTTCGCCGACAACGCGGCTGGCTTCGTCGCTGTCCATGTTGTCCAGAATGTCGGGGTATGCCTGCGCCAGCTGCATGATGTTCTGCCCGTAGCGCTCGATTGCCGTTACGTCTTCCAGCTTCTGGGCGCGCGCCAGAGGCGAGATGTAACGCACGTTGAAATTGGCGTTCTGGAGGCTTTCAGGCGGCGGGGAGAAGATGCCAGCGCGGAAAGCTATGCCAAAACAGCGCACCACCAGCAGCTGGAGATATTCAGCCTGGAACCGGCCGTACACCGGGCCGAGCAGCTGGCGAATCAGCGCGACACGCACGTGCACTTCGGTGGCGGTCATGGCTGGCCCGTCCTGCGGCTGCAGCTGGTCGGCCATCATGATCTTGCGGATTGATGCCTGCAGGCGCTCTTCTGCGGTGAACGCAACGCTGAAATCTGAACCGGTCAGCAACGGTTTCATGCTTTCGGTGCTGTTCGCCACGATGATGCGACGCGGGCCGACTTTGACCGTACGCGGATTGAGTACGCCGTCGTCTTCGGCAATCCACATGCCTGAGATAGCCAGATCCTGCGCGGCTTTCTCCATGCGTTTGGTTTCGTTCAGCTCTTTGCAGTCCGGCAGCGCGTCGTACACCGGTCCGATACCGTAGGAACCGCCGGGAATTTTCATCCAGCGCGGTACACAGCACGGGAATTCGTGATACCCGGATTCGCGCACAATCTGCTTGTTGCTCACGTCGACGTTGTACGACGCAAAGCGCATGTTTTTCGCCAGGCGGGCATCGACCATGTAGGTTTCGCGCGGGAAAATGCAGTGCAGGAAATCAAATTTATCGTCGGGCTTTTTCTTCGCCGCGTCGCGGATCTTTTCGCTGACCTTGTCCGCGCCGAACTCTTTGATGGCCTGCTCTGCGGTCAGCTGGTAGCGGCGGTAGATCGTGTCCACGATGCCATCCTTGCGGGTGGACGTGACATAACACTGTGCCAGCGGCCATTGCTGGAAGGTGTAACCGCCCTCTTCCCGATCCTCGTCGATGTACAGCACGAACCAGCCTGCGCACACCACATCGAGATTTGCCTCGTAGCCCTCAGCGTCGAAGTTGGCCGCGTGGATGTTTTCCCAGACCAGCGTAGCGCACTCAGACAGCCAGGCTTTGGCGTCGTCCGGCAGCGATTCGCTGTCGAGGTTCAGCCATTGCGCGTTCGCCGGGGTCATGCCTGACATGAGCGCGGAGGCCAGCATACGGGCGCTGTCGGTGGCGGTGCCGTCCAGTAGCTTCGCCACCTTGTGTTTTGCGCTCTGAGCGTCGAGCACTTCGTCAGAGAATCCCGCGCCGCGCAGCGGATAGGTGTAGTCATAGCACTCGCGCCAGACGCTTTCATGCTGCTGGCGGTTGGCTTTCAGCGTGTCGGAACGCTTAATCAGCTTAACGGCGAGATCATCCATCAGTTACGCCCCCAGAGTGTTTTTCTGTTGCGCTGCCTGCGCGCCAGAGGACAGCAGAGAGCTGCCTGAATCAGCCGCACCTTCTGCACCACTGGCGAGAAGGGACGAGCCTTTCTTGCGCTTCTTGCGCGCTGCTGCATCTGCGTTTGCCGCTTTTGCCGCAGCATCGGCAGCCGCGTCCGCTTCGGCCTGCGGGTCGGTCTGTACGACCTTAGGTGCTCCACCTCCACACATAGCGATCCCCTCTTAGCCCGGAACGTGCCAGCCGTGCTCAGTCAGAACGGGCTTACCCGTAACCGGCTGGCGTTTGCCCTCGTCGTTCGTCACGTAGCCCAGCGGCGCGGCGGGCTCTGCCGTGGTGGCTTTTTTGACGAGCTGGAGGAATTCGAGATTGTCGGTCAGCTGCTGGTCAGCCAGGTCGGTGTATCCCAGCGTTTCAAAGCGGGCGATGATGGCCGCGCCCTGCTCGTTGATGGTACCCAGCAGAGTATTGCGCTCAGCGAGTGCGGCATCGTCCAGCAGACTGGCAACGCGCTGCTGGATAACATCCTGCTCTGCGCGCTGACCGTCAGCGTTAAGCGTCAGGATCTCAGTCGCTGTAAGGCGGTTCTCTGCGCCTGTTGGTTGCTCTGCGCCCGTTTCAGGTTCCTGCCCCGGTACTTCGATAGGTTTATTTGGTCGGCCCATTGTGGTGGCTCCTGTGATGATTGAGCCATAAGTGTGAAATGGGGCAGCGGTCGGAATCCCGACCAAATGGAAGATTTGTTAAAAACAGGGCCGATTTAACATAATGGTCCTTACACGCACCATCAAAAGTGGACTCATTACGTTAAATGCGTGAAGGGTTTATTTATCGCAGTTTACTGGCGGGAAAGGGTGAAAATGGACTGCATAAATCGTGCATAAAACAGGGCGGTTTTTGCATAGCGTTTTTTAGTGGTGAACGCCCTGTTTTTGCAGGTTTTGAGGTCAGCGCTTCCAGTACACAAATTTAGTACTACCGTCCGGATTGACGCCGTGGGGAGTTTTTACATACACCTCGAAGTATTCTGGCGTTTGCGGCATATTTGCCAGAAGTTCTTCACGCCCCTGCGACAGGGTTTTCCTTCGCGGCAAGCTTAACTGTGAGTCTGTGTTACCGAAGCGGTCTGCGGGCAGATCAATTGACTCACCATCATACGAGCCACCAACAAGTTTAAACTCCATTCTAATCACCCTCTCTCAAGCACGCTTTGTGCGCCATGCGTAAATGAAACGCCTTGATGATACCAGAACGGGCAGATCCACACGCTGGCGTTGTGTTACCAGACACCAGAAATCTATCAGCGCTTCGCCGGTGTGGTGGTTAGGCGCGCTGCCCTGCTTCCATCCGATAAGCGCAGACTTCGACACGTCGAGCTCTCTGGCAATCTCCTGTAGCGGAATGCCGCTGCGTGTGATGTCGTTAATCACGCGGAACCAGTCTGTTTTGAGTTTAGCGACAACTGGCATTCTAAGCCCCCAAAACGCGCGCGCGCGCGAACATAGAGAGCAATCTTGTTGGCATTAGCATTGGATTATCGCCATTGCACCGCATTGGTAATGCGTTTTGCATTAGTGCTTTCATCTCGTCGATGATGCGCACACTCTGAGGTCTACAATGTTTTGGTGACGTTTCCAGTTTCATTGAATGGCTTCCTCCTTTTCAGCAGTGCCAAACCATCCAGGATGTGTCCACGGGACACAGGTAACTTTCTCGCCATTGCCCCATAGCGTTAACGCTCGCATCGCCACATAGTGCATCAGGATTTTTTCATGCTCACGCCACTCGTCATCGGGGTTTTCTTCTAAAAACTCTTCAATGCCCTCAGCGATGCTACCAAAGCACTCTGGCAGATCGCTGTTACTTATAGCGGTCTGGCTCGCTGCCTCCTGAAGTCCCATAAAGCGTTGCTTGGTGAACAAGTACGACATTTCGTGAATGAGACGGTCCATTTTCAATACCTCGTGACGTTGTTTGCTTCCCACTCGAGATCCAGCTCACTCTGTGTTTTGCCGACCAAGTAGTTAAATGGTTTCTTATCGCCTTCCAGGAACTGGTGCGAACGGGCATCAAATGTCGCCCCGATATCACCGATCCACCCTTCCCCTTCGCGCTGCTTGAGCAGCCGAATCATTGATGCTGGCATCTGGATAGCAGTTTGCTCATCCTTATCGAGGCTCTGATAGCCCATCCTTTCAGCCTTACGCTGTGCCAACTCCCGAGGGATGTTGCGCCAGACAGCCATAACGTTATCAGGCATATCGGTTAATGCGCCGGTACCTTTGACGTCCATTTTCCCTGTCGGTGCGGATTCGTTTGTTTTACGGGCATGTGTAACCAGCAAAACGTGACAATTGTGTTCATTTTTGAAATCGCACAGTGTGTCGATAAATTCTTTCTGCCCGCCGTAATCCTCTTCATCGAGGCCGCATTTCGCCAAGTTGTCGATGACAAAGAGATCAATTCCATAGCGGCGGCGCGCATAGGCGAAAATCTCCAGCAAACGCCCGGCCTTAGCCGTACCAGTAAGCTTGAACACCCACAGACGATCGGAAAACCACTCATTCGTCATGATTATTTCTTCGCGCTTCGGCGACGCGGTACAAATGGTTTGCCGTGTCAGGCGGGCCAGCATTTTCCCCGGTTTCAATTCCAGAGACGCAATACATGTCCGAACATTCTGATTCATGGCAGCAACAGCGATATGTCCCACAAGCTCGGTTTTACCGTGGCCGTTCACTCCGTTAACAAGCGTCAGCTCGCCGGCGCGGAATTTAAAATTACTGTTCAGCGAATCCCACGGGCTGGAAAATAACCCAACATCTCGATGCTCGAATGCATCCAGTGTTTCCTGAAGGAGATCACCCGCAGAGCAGAGTTCATCAGGGTCGAAGAATTTAGCGGTTCCCAAGCATTGCCATATTTCATCCTCGCTCATCCCTGCAGTCAGGCATTCGTTGATATCTTTGTGCGGCAGCTCTACCAGGCGGCACCGATGCTCCCCCAGACGGCGAGCAATTTCTTTTGCGGCTTCGCGCCCAACATCATCGTTATCGAGGCTTAACCAAATTTCTTCGAATCGGTCGAGGTTGTGATACTCATATTCGATCCACTGCTGTTTGGCCCCTTTTCCACCGCCGAACGGTACCGATAAAGCACTGATACCTAATTGCGAGTAGGTCATGCAGTCAATCTCCCCTTCGCAAAGCACAACTGCACGAGCTTTTGCGTCCATAGCCTGCCAGCCAAACAGACATGGTTCACAATCAGCCTCAGCCATGATCAACTTTTTGCCATTTGGTCGTTCAGTGCCGATTCGCTTTACCTGCAACAGCTCACCATTACGAAGATACGGAAACGCCACTGCTGGCACTTCCCGGTTTTCATCGTGGTACCAGACGACCGCATCCGAAACACGGAATTGATCAGCTGTCTCCCGGGTGATACCACGAGAAGCCAAGTAGTCGTAGCAATGACTCGCTTTTTTAACGCCTTTTTTGGTTGGGCGAGAGAAGGTCTTTTTCTTCGCCTCAAAGTGGTTATCGTCGTCCTTCAGCCCAAGGAATTCTTTCGCTTCTCGCATTGCGTCGTGTAGTTGGCAGTTACGCACCAATACCCAGAGATCAAGCAGATCTCCGCTGTCTCCGCTGGCAAAGTCAGCCCATGATTTTTTACCGCCGATATTGACCTTGAGGCTTTTGCCTGAGTCACCGTTCGTATTGCCAGCACACCACTCTTTCCCCTCCAGATGTCCTTTCGGAAGGAGAAACTTAGCGACGCGTTCAGCGTTATCCCATAGTTTTTCTGATAGTTCAGCTGGGCTCATAACTCACAAACTCCGTAAATCGAATTTAACAAAAAACCATCTCACGAATCCCTCGCGCAGAAAGCCACAGTTATAACCAGCAACCAGGACACGCTTGAGGGTTGTTTTCATGGGCGGTTAGCTCCACGTTTCATGCGGTCAATTGCGGCCTGACTGATAAATACCTCAGCCGAACCGTCATTGGGTTTGGCGTACCAGGACGCTCCTGCCCCACCAACGGCGTTTGTGCCTGCAGATATCTGAGGGGCTACCTGTGGCTTTTCGTCGTTCCAGCGCTCACCGTTCAGGTATGAGGCTGGAAGGAGCTTGTCGAAGCCCATTTGCTGCGCCTTTGCTCGGACGCGGATATCTTCTGCCAGCATTACGGCGAAGCTATCCGGAGTACCTCGGTTTGTTTTTTTCCATTCGCGGTATTTGGTTTTAAAGGCGGACCGGGCCTTTACCTTGGCATCCTTCCTCAAACCTGCCCCCCAAAAAATATTTTCGAAAGCAACATCGACTGGATCTTGGCCTTCAGCATCATCTGATTCTGAATCAGGCTTTTCCTGTGCAGGTTTACCTTTAGACTCGTCAGGTTTATCGCCATCAGTCCGATTCGAATCGGACAAATTAGTTTTATTCCTTTCCTCTTCCCTTCCCTTCCTTTCCCTTCCGTCAGTGAGTTCGCCGTGAGCACTCAGTGAGTCCTCAGTGTTAACTCCATTGCTTGCATGTGAATCATATGTTTGTTTTTCATCATCATTCACTGAACCATCCATGTAATTAGGTGCTGGTTTCCGTGAGCTATCAGCGACTTCTTCTGGAGTAGGTATTGTTGTTGCGGATGGTCGGTTAATTTTCTGGTGTTTAGAAAAACCATCAATGTGAATATATTCAACACCATTCACTGAATACTCACTGATTAACCCAGCCAGGCTAAGTTCTTTAATTAACGGCTCGCAGTCGATCATGTCCGCAGGGAAAATCTGCATCTTGATACGCTTCGGGGAGCGCACCAAATTGCCTTTGTCGTCGGCAAAATTGAACATTCCGATAAACATCAGGCGCGCCTCAAATGAGCACTCGACAATCTTCTCATCAGTCCAGAACTCAGGTTTAATTGTTCTAATGCGTGCCATCAATCATCCCTCCATCAGAACAAATAACTTCACTTACATCAGGCCTTGGCTGGAATTTGGCATCAACCAGGGATGCCTTGCGCGCATTGCAGGAATCACACAAACACTGCATGTTGTCTGGGTGGTGAGCCCCACCGTTACGTCGCGATAGAATGTGATCTGCGACCAATTTAATGCGGTCTTGACTGCCACAATGACGGCATTTGAAACCGTCGCGCCAAAGAACAAATTCGCGTAGTGCGCGATGGCAGGGTACGCGCATTTTCAGGCGACCTTTGATCGTGGGCACTTTCCATTTGTTGCCGTTCTGGTCTAACCAAAACTCAGACGGCACCTTTCCGTAATCACGCATTTTGCGCCTCCGAGACCTTCGTAAAATATTGTTGAAACTTCCAGACAGGCTGCATGCATTCATGCGGATAATTCTGCCTGGTGAAATACACCTGCTGCTTATCCCGATTCCAGCCAGTGACATGCACAATCACCCCGCGCGGATCGCGATAATCGATATCCAATGGCTTAACTTGGTTTTCGGTAGTGATTGGATGTGACATGTCACACCTCATTGCCCGGATGTGGGAAAACAAGCATTTCTCGCTTGAGGGGTTTTTTACCCACAAAAGTTCTACTTGCTGCTTCAATAGAAGTTGCAAGTTTTGGTGACGCATTTCTGTATCCGTAGGCAATAAGATTCAAATATCCTATTGATGTACCGCTCTTAACTGCCAAAGCGTGCCATTCTTCTTTAGTGGAAGCACGACGCCAGGAAAGAAGTTCGTTTTCCATACCCACACCTCAATTTATCATTTTGGTAAAGTTTATCTTTACGATAACTATGAGGCAAGATAAATTTATCAAATTGGGTATTTATCATATTGCTAAAAAGTGGGAGTATTTGGTCATGGACATAAAAAACATTCGACGTCAGAACCTAAACAGGTTGATTGGTGAGTACATCGTGGAAGGTTATACCAAGGCACAAATTGCTGAAAAAATTGGTATACCCCCTTCTCAACTGAGTCAGTTATCTGGCTCTAACGCCTCTCGTAACATTGGTGACATAATAGCTAGGAGAATTGAGTCAAGTATGGGCCTGCCCCATGGCTGGATGGATTCAAAGAGAGCAGATGTTGATGCATCTGGTACCAAGCCTAACTTTTTCATAAATCCACTGACAAAAAATCAGCAACAATACCGAATTGAGGTGCTGGACACTGAGTTCAGTTGCGGAAGTGGCAGGATGAACATGGACTATCCTGAAATAGTTAAATCGATTGAACTTGATCCAGAGGAAGCTAAAAGGATGTTTGGTGGGCGTAGCCCTACCTCCCTGAAAATCTGCACGGTTGTCGGCGATAGCATGCTCGGGACTATTTTCCCTGGGGATCTTGTCGTTATAGACGTTACGGTAAACCGGTTGATAGGTGATGGGATTTATGCGTTCGTTTATGGTGACAACTTTCATATCAAACGCTTACAGCTGCTTAAGGACAAGCTGGTAGTCATCAGCGATAATTCAACTTACGAAAAATGGTTTGTATCTGAAACTGATCAAAGCGAGTTTCACATTCAGGGCTTAGTTGTCGGTAGATGGCAAATGTCATACAACCGTTTGGGGTGAGACTCATACATATAAAAAACCAGCTTCGGCTGGTTTTTTTATGCCCTGCACAAAATAATTTACTATATATATCAATATCATAACCATTAATTTATCATAATTTATCAAAAAGATATTTACCAAAATTTATCTTTGAGATAAAGTTCATTCATCGGCAAACAACGGAGCCAATGAAATGAATACTCAAATCACCGTAGCCAAAACCATCGGCAAAAGAATATTAAATCAAAGATCTTCGCTTCGACTCTCTCAGGATTTTTTGGCTGATCATCTTGGTTTAACAACCGAAACCATTAACAACTGGGAAACGGAAAAAACTGTTCCGTTTGCTGACCAGTTAATCCAATTGGCTAACATTCTTCATTCTGATGTTCTGTGGCTCATTTCAGGAAACGAGCAGTGCGGTGAATTTACAGAACCAACAAGTATTATAACGTCCAATCAACTTAACTCATGGTCTGCTGATATTGGCAATTGCAGAATGGCTTTATCTAACGCTATGGATTGCATGCCTCCGGAATTGTCGGCTATCGGTACACTAACTATCGTTTATGAAAAATTAGACGACTTGCAAGAAACCATCTGCAAGCAAGCCGACAAAATTTAAAATTAATTAACATTATTTAATTAACACCTTTCTTGGTGGGGACAAACTCACCCTTAGGAAATGAAAATGCAAAATTCCGTCGCAATTAATCAGCCAGTTAAAACACCTCAAATGCTGTTCGGATCTGACAACATTAATGACTTTGGCAACCGCGTTCAAAGCTGCCGGATGGAAGGTGATTCCATGCAGCCGACCATCGAACCATGTGAGGTTGTGGCTTTCGTTGATTGCGGTGGACGTGCGCTTACCTCTGGCATTTATGTTTACACAATGGATGCTTTTGGTCGCCCATGCCTTTTCATTAAGAGAATCCAGCCATTAGCTGATGGCTCATTAAAAATCATCTCTGATAACCATCATTACGAAACTTTCACCCTTAACACCGATGAACAGAAAGAAATCAAAATTCACGGTCGGGTAGTCGCTTCTTTGGCTGTGAGGCGCTTCGTATGACTTTCATCAAAGACATAGCGGCATATAGAACAGCATGCCTTTATGCGGCCTGCGGTTACGAGGTAATCGCTCGTCTTTATCTTAAAAAAGCATATGGACGGTAATTATGATCGTATTAAAAAGACAAGATATTCAGAGTGTGAATATCAAAGCTGAGCAACTGGCGGGTCTATCGCAAACATTATTTGAATATCACGACAAGCTCGACCACTTCCAACTTAAAACGATTTGCGCTCTTGTTTATGACCTAGCTGCTGATATTCATGACTGGACCGAAAAAGAAATAGTAATGAATTTGGAGGAGGAACAGCGCAATGGATAAATTAATAGAGACATATCGCCGCCGAATTTTAAAAGCAGCGTTATTACGCCACCAGCGTAAAACAGGCAGTAACTGCCTTGTTATTAAGCTCAATAAAGGCGGTATTAACACGGTCGAGTTAACAGAGATTCTTCTCGATGGACTATTAAGAAAATTCGAAAGGCTTGCGATCAGTGAATACGGGAATATCGACGGCGTAAAAGCCATCAGAGGAATTTACAGCAACGCCGTAGATGTGAACGGCAGCGGTGAATTCCTCACAGATAGCGGAAAGGAATTAATCGACGAGCTCATTTCTGAGCTGGTTGAGTTCGTCAAAAAGCAGAAACCAGTTACCCCGGAGGCCAGCCATGAATAACCAGCAAACAATGCTCTTTCAGGGCATGCAGATTCCCCGCCCCGTGTTGAACGTGGATCTGCATGTCCTCCCTGATTTTACCGGGCGGGTAGTCCTGCACATCGAGAACGGGAGGGTGATATGCGACCGCCGGCTGCTCGACGACGAGCACATTTGCTCACTGGCCACGTTTATCGAAATGGCGCGCGAAATGGAACTTAGATTTGAGGAGGTAGCTGGTGGCACTGACAGCGATACGAATTCCTGAGTGGGTTCACCTCAAAGCAGCACACGTTTTAAGCCAGTTCAGAGCAAGGCGCATTCACCCCTGCCGTATGCACGGCTCCGGTAATTTGAGCCTCAAGGTTAACCACCGCTGGCGGCTACTCTCCCGCGATGGCGGCAAGAACTGGGAAGTAATGTCCAATGAGCGTTATTCAAAAGTTAAGGATCGGAAATGAACGATAAACGCACCGTAAGCACAATTGATCTGGCATTACAGAAACACGATACGCCAGTTGGCCCGCTGTTCGTGGCAGTACGCCACGGACGCATTAAAAAATGTTTCTCCCGAGACACGGCGATCCGGTATCTGGCGTTCTTCATGACTTCAGAAGCATTTGAGCGCTCCGGATTTGAGCAGCGTCACCCGGATGTGCAGGCAGTCCATCCTCTTAAGCCAGAACTTAACTGTTGGCAGCGGGGCGGCGTAACCCATGAGTATTTCATGGCCCACCAGCGTTGTATTCGCCGTCTGCGTCGCATCCTGGCGCGTAAGCGAGAAATGGAGAAGTGGTGTGAGAAATGGGACGCGATGCATGACCGGTTCATTAAAGAGGTCGATGCACTTCAAGCCATCAAGCCTAAAGGAGTGTATTGATGATTGCTTCAGCATTTACTCCGGAGCCGACATCAACAGGCATCCGTTTTGGTAACCGCGTCATTGGTTATTCCGTCGCGGTTCGCCAGCTCGACAATGGCAACTATGACAAACGAATTCCGGATGGATTAGATCTGCTGGCTTGCATCATGGAAGCGATTGAAAGCGGCTGGTTTACCCCTGGCATCGAGAAAGAAATCATCATTTGGCGTTGGATGCTTGTTGCGGTCTTCATTACCGAGGAGCAGGCAAAGAACGGCACAGTTGAGGTTGCCAACGATTCTGGAGGGTTTGACACCGCAGTTATCTACTCCGGACAGCACGGTTCAATCAGTGTTTATCCTGCGCCAGAGCGGTTCGCACTCGCAAGCCATGTGGAAGGGTTAGCCATTGAGAAATACGGTCATGAACTCGGCCAGCAGATGGCGCTGCGCATGTACCGGGACATGTTAGATACGGACGCTGAGAACGGGCTTCAACTCTCAAAAATGGGCCGGGAAGGTTTTAATCTCCTTCATGACAGCTTCATTGAACAGATTCAGAAAGAAGGTATGCCTGACATGCCGGTTATGCACTGAGGAGGACGAAAATGAACACTGTAACGATCAATAACAAACAGCTGCCGGCAGTCGAATATCGTGGTCAGCGCGTTGTGACGCTGGCGATGATTGATGAAGTCCACCAGCGACCAGAAGGCACCGCCCGTGCAGCATTTAATCGCAATAAAGACCGCTTTGTTCGTGGTGAGGATTATGAAGAATTAGGTGCAGACACCATACGTACGGACCTTCCCGTTGGCGTTTTTTCGAAATTTGCGCCATCAGGTATTGTCCTCTTCGAATCAGGCTACCTGATGCTGACGAAACCATTTAACGATGATCTGGCCTGGAAAGTACAACGCGAGTTGGTAAGTGGTTATTTCCGTCATCAGCAACCACAACCATTGACTGAAATCGAGATGATCGCCGCAATGGCCGCCGATGCCGTTCGCCAGCAAAAGCGCCTGAATCATGTTGAAGAGCAGATCGAAACAGTCACAGAAGCTGTGGAGAACATCAAACGCGGGACCATGCGCGCCGGATATGTCGGTTACCGCCAGGTGGTAGCCAAAAGCGGAATGAGTGACGCCAAGTGCCGAAATTTGGTCAATGCCTACCGCATCCCTACAGACACGCACGAATTTATGACTCCAGACGGGCTTTTGTCACGTAGGGCTATCGTCGAACTGGAGCCGTTTATGGCCGCGTTTCGCCAGATGATGTCAGAAGCTGAACCGCGCGGCACCCGCTGGTATCACCCTAAAATGGGCCTGTTCCAGGCGATTGGGTGGGAGGGTTAAGAATGCACAAATTCTTCGTGGAGACAAACAACCTGAACACTATCAGCGATTGCCTGCAGCAGCTTGTTAACGCAGAAGAAGCGCAGCTCAGTATTGAAGAGCAACTGGCGAGATCGAACAGCAGTAGTGACTGGAGCACATGGCGCAAAAAAGCAGAGAACGCGCTGCGGCTGATCAAAGGGAAGCGTCGAATCATCACAGCTCGTTTGGCAGTTCTGCGTCATGAGGAAAAAGAGCGCAACCTGGAGCTGCACCAGCAGCAAAACGACTTCCTGGTTCAGGCTCTGCGCGAAATCGTAACGCCCTCCTCTTTTGCGCGTTGCGTGCGTCTGGCTAAAGAGAAAATGGAGGAGATCCATGCAAACCAGTGCTGAAATCGTTCTTCTGGTGCCGAATGACTGGGTTAGCGAAAAGGTTCTGATT
>OIER01000225.1_pt1 | contig 51790 bp, 36 predicted proteins | sample 1581801 | NCBI WGS metagenome assembly OIER01 (sample SAMN03281006, study PRJEB24777) | human gut metagenome | isolation source: fecal sample PR165 from 1 month old male Malay infant, vaginally delivered... | reverse complement strand
TGCGGACACAAAGCGGCGGCAGGTTCAATCACCGGTTTTCTCGGGCTGTTCGCCTATCTGGGGGCCGCGCTGGCGGGTTGGCCGCTGTCGCTGGTCATAGAACACTACGGCTGGTCGGGAATGTTCAGTTTGCTCTCGGTTGCCGCTGTTTTTATGGGTTTATTGCTGATGCCATTGCTCATTGCGGGCATTACCCCTTCTCTCAGTCAAAGGATAAAACAATGAAACTGACGCTTACCTCTACCCTGATTGCCTCCGCTCTGACGCTGGCGGCCTTCAGCAGTGCGGCACAAGCTCAAGGACGTCTGGTGGTGTATTGCAGCGCCACCAACGAGATGTGCGAAACCGAAACCAAAGCCTTCGGCGACAAATATGATGTGAAAACCTCATTTATTCGTAACGGCTCCGGCAGCACGCTGGCGAAGGTCGATGCCGAGAAGAAAAACCCGCAAGCGGATGTGTGGTACGGCGGTACGCTGGATCCACAATCCCAGGCCGGCGAAATGGGCCTGCTGCAGCCGTACAAATCACCTAACCTCGCGCAGATCATGGAGAAGTTCCGCGATCCGGCAAAAGTAAAGGGTAACCTCTCCTCGGCGGTGTATGTCGGTATTCTGGGCTTTGGCGTTAATACTCAACGCCTGAAAGAGAAAAACCTGCCGGTACCGAAATGCTGGAAGGATCTGACCAAACCAGAATACAAAGGGGAAATCCAGATTGCTGACCCACAGAGTTCAGGCACCGCCTACACCGCGCTGGCGACCTTCGCCCAGCTTTGGGGTGAGGATCAGGCTTTTGATTACCTGAAACAGCTCAACGCCAACGTCTCCCAGTACACCAAATCCGGCATTGCTCCGGCGCGTAATGCCGCCCGTGGCGAAACGGCGATCGGCATTGGCTTCCTGCACGACTACTCGCTGGAAAAAGAACAGGGCGCCCCGCTGGAGCTGATCTCCCCGTGCGAAGGCACCGGCTATGAAATTGGCGGCGTCAGCATCCTGAAAGGCGCGCGCAACCTCGACAACGCCAAACTTTTCGTTGACTGGGTGCTGTCGAAAGACGCCCAGGAGTTGGCATGGAAGAAAGGTAAATCCTATCAGATCCTGACCAACACCACCGCCGAGACCTCGCCGAACTCGCTGAAGCTCGACGACCTGAAGCTTATCAACTACGACATGGATAAGTACGGCTCGACCGACGTACGTAAAGCCCTGATCAATAAGTGGGTTAGCGAAGTGAAGATGGGTAAATAAGCCCACGTTGCGTTCATTTGCCGGGTGCGGCGTAAGCGCCCGCCCGGCCTGAAATACCGGAACCGCTATGTCACACACACTTGCACTCCATCCCGTGAAAAAACGGGATGCGATATTTCTTTGGGTTTTGCTCGGCTGGCTGGCGTTTGCCCTGCTGCCAAGCTGGAGCCTGGACTACGGTCTGCTGGAGTCGACGGGCGAAGAAATTCTCGCCGCCTACGGCTGGTCACAATTCAATATCAGTTGGTTATGGTATCTGCTACCGAGCCTGCTGCTGGTACGCCCGTTCCATGAAGCCAGACGCGAACAGCGCGGCCGCCATTATCTTGACGCAGGCTGGGCATTCTTCTGCATGGCCTTTATCGTCGCCAGCGCCACGCTTGAAGGTCGCGGCTTAGGCTATGCCACCATCGTGCTGTTTGTGGCGCTGGGCGCAATTATGACCCTGGCGCTTACCCGTCTTGAATGGCTGGGCGGCGACCGTTTTGTCATCGGCTCGCTGACCGCGATTGTCGCGCTGATCGGTATTTTTATCGTCTGGCCGAGCATCGCTATTTTCATTCCGATGTTCACCAACGACGCCGGGGAATTTGCGCCACTGGCGTTTATGAATGTGCTGTCGCAGGCGCATATCATTCAGGTGATCCTCAACTCGATTATGCTGTCGATTGCCGTCGGCGTCGGCTGTACCTTCTTTGGCCTGGTGCTGGCTATCTACACGACCCGTATCGCCAGACGTAGCGCCATCATCGGACGTATTTTCTCGATTCTGCCGATCGTCACCCCGCCGTTTGTCGTCGGTTTAGGCGTTACGCTGATGATGGGTCGCTCCGGTTACATCACCGAATTTATGGTCGACTGGTTCGGCTTAACCAACACCAACTGGCTGTACGGTTTTACCGGCATCTGGCTGGCGCAGGTGCTGGCCTTTACGCCGATGGCGTTTATGATCCTCGACGGGGCGATCAAGACCATTCATCCGTCGCTGGAAGAAGCGTCATACACCCTGCGCGCCAGCCGCTGGCAGACCTTTAACGGCGTGTTTGTCCCGCTACTGAAACCGGCGCTGGCGAACGCCTTTTTAATTGTGGTGGTACAGTCGCTGGCCGACTTCAGTAACCCGCTGGTGCTCGGCGGTAACTTCGACGTGCTGGCAACGCAAATTTACTTCTACATCACCGGCTCGCAGCTCGATTATCAGGCCGCCAGTACGCTGGGCGCGTTCCTGCTGCTGTTCTCGCTGCTGGTATTCTGTGTGCAGTACATGTGGATCGGCAAGCGCTCCTACGTGACGGTCTCCGGTAAATCCTACCGGGGCGACGTCCAGCCGCTGCCAGTGACGCTGGTGTGGAGCGTGGTTGCGCTGCTGGCGGTGTGGATTGCCTTTAACGCCCTGCTCTACGGCAGCATTTTCTACGGCAGTTTCACCGTTAACTGGGGCGTGGACTACACCCTGACGCTGGCGAACTTTACCAAACTGTTCGGTCAGGGGATGAGCGACGGCGCGTGGCCTTCACTGCTCGACACTCTGCTCTACGCCGGGATTGCCGCGCCGATCACCGCGATCTTTGGTCTGCTGATCGCGTGGATTGTGGTGCGCCAGCAGTTTAAAGGTAAAAAAACCATCGAGTTCACCACCATGCTGTGCTTTGCCGTTCCTGGCACCGTAGCGGGCGTGTCGTACATTCTGGCCTTTAACAGCGCCCCGGTGTACCTCACCGGCACCGCCGCCATCGTGATTATCTCAATGGTGATGCGTAACGTGCCGGTCGGAATTCGGGCGGGCATCGCGGGCTTAGGCCAAATAGATAAATCGCTGGATGAAGCCTCGCTTAGCCTGCGTGCCGGTTCCCTGCGGACCATTACGCATATCCTGCTGCCGCTGCTGCGCCCGGCGATCCTCTCAGCACTGATCTACAGCTTTGTGCGCGCCATTACCACCGTCAGCGCCATTGTGTTCCTTGTGACGCCGGATACCCGCGTGGCGACGGCCTACATCCTCAACCGCGTGGAAGACGGTGAGTACGGGGTGGCGATTGCCTACGGTTCGATTCTGATCGTGGTGATGCTGGCGATTATTTTCATCTTTGACTGGCTGATCGGCGAATCACGTACCTCCCGTTCAAAAGCTAAAAACCAGGCGTAATGGAGCGCACTATGACTCAGAAAAATTTCGTTGAACTGCGCAACGTCACTAAACGATTTGGCAACAACACGGTTATCGACAATATCAACCTCACCATTCCGCAGCGGCAAATGGTGACGCTGCTCGGCCCCTCCGGCTGTGGCAAAACCACCATTTTGCGCCTTGTCGCCGGGCTGGAAAAACCGAGTGAAGGCCAGATTTTTATTGATGGCGAAGACGTCACCCATCGTTCCATTCAGCAACGCGATATCTGCATGGTGTTTCAGTCGTATGCTCTGTTTCCGCACATGTCGCTGGGAGAGAACGTCGGCTATGGCCTGAAGATGCTTGGCGTGTCGCGCAGCGAAGTGAAGACGCGAGTGAAAGACGCGCTGGCGATGGTCGATCTGGAGGGGTTCGAAGAGCGCTATGTCGATCAGATCTCCGGCGGTCAGCAGCAGCGCGTGGCGCTGGCCCGCGCGTTGATCCTCAAACCAAAGGTGCTGCTGTTTGATGAGCCGCTGAGCAACCTGGACGCCAACCTGCGTCGCAGTATGCGCGACAAGATCCGCGAGCTACAAAAGCAGTTTGATATCACCTCGCTGTACGTTACCCACGATCAGAGCGAAGCCTTTGCGGTTTCCGATACCGTACTGGTGATGAATAAAGGACACATCATGCAGATCGGTTCGCCACAGGAGCTCTATCGTCAGCCTGCCTCACGTTTTATGGCGAGTTTCATGGGCGATGCCAACCTGTTTCCGGCCACCTTTAGCGCAGGATACGTTGATATCTACGGCTATCGTTTGCCGCGACCGCCGCACTTTAACGATCACGGAGAAGGGATGGTCGGCGTGCGCCCGGAAGCGATCACGCTCAGCGATCGCGGCGAGGAGAGCCAGCGCTGCGCGATCCGCCATGTCGCCTATATGGGCCCTCAATATGAAGTCACGGTAGAGTGGCATGGACAGGAGATCTTGTTACAGGTCAACGCCACGCGCCTGCAGCCGGACGTCGGCGAGCAGTACTACCTTGAAATCCACCCGTACGGCATGTTTGTGCTGGCAGATGCGGCATAAGATTTTGTTGCTTTGTAGGTCGGATAAGGCGCTTGCGCCACCATCCGGCAATGCCTGATGCGCTGCGCTTATCAGGCCTACAGTGAACGATGTAGGCCTGATAAATTCTCAGCTTCACGCTTTTAGCGCGGCAATATCCTTCGGCGTGGTGCGACAGCACCCGCCGATCAACCGTGCGCCAGCGGCCTGCCACTGCGGCAAACAATCTGCCAACTGCGCACAATGCTCACTGTGATGATGCCAGGTTTTGCTTGCCGCATCATAATGCTCGCCTGAGTTTGGATACACCACCAGCGGCAGCGCCGTTAAGCCGTGCAGATGCTGCAATGCGGCTGTGGTCTTTTCCAGCGCAATACAGTTGATGCCTAACGCCACCACCTGCGGATAACCCGCCAGCAACGCCACCACGTCACGCAGCGGCGTACCGTCGCTCAGGTGCTCGCTGTCGCGCAGAGTAAACGAGAACCACGCCCTGGCACGCGGATACGCGGTCAACAGCTCAGCCAGCGCGCCAATCTCGGTAAAATTCGGCAGGGTTTCACAGGCCAGCAGATCGGCCCCGGCATCCAGCAACGCTTCCACGCGCGGACGGTGAAACGCCTGAAATTCCTCAGCGCTACGTTGGTAATCGCCACGATACTCTGATCCATCCGCCAGATACGCGCCATAAGGCCCAACGGAGCCTGCCACCAGCAGCGTACCCGCCTGCGGGTTCTCAGCCAGCCAGGCTTCACGCGCTTTACGCGCCAGCTCCACGCTTTTGCCAATCAGCGCTTTCGACTGCGCTTCATTCAGGCCGCGCGCGGCAAAACCTGCCGGCGTGGCCTGATAGCTGGCGGTGATCGCGCATTGCGCCCCCGCCCGGAAATAATCAAGATGCACTTCGCGGATAAGCTGCGGATTTTCGACCAGCACTTTGGCTGACCAGAGGCTGTCTGCTAAATCACAACCGCGCGCTTCCAGCTCCGTCGCCATCGCACCATCCAGTAACAGGAAATCCTGTTTGTCGAGGATGGCGCTTAACGGATTATTCTGCGACATGTTCTGGCTCCTGTTTTGATGGAAATAAGCCCTCACACTATCACAGCCATACCCGCAAGGCTCCGCGCTCACCCGCAATTATGGCGATGCGTCAACTCTGCACCAGACGGTCGCTTAAGCACCGTTAGCCGGGATCGACATCTGCGATTTACGGCTCATCAGAATAAATACCGCCAGGCCCGCCAGCAAAATCCCCGGCGCAGACGCCGCCATCACACCCACCGTTCCAGTGCCCAGCGCTAACATTTTCCCGGCCAGCAGCGGGCCGCTCATCGCGCCCAAACGTCCGACAGCAACGGCGGTGCCCACGCCCGTGGCGCGAATCTGCGTGTTGTAAAATAACGGCGCCAGCGCATACAACACGCTTTGCCCACCAGTGGCAAACATCCCCGCCACAAATCCCGCCATCAGCATGCCGCTGAATGTCGACACCGTCCCCAGCGCCAGCAGCGAAGCCAACATCCCGGTGTAGATCAGCAGCGACATCACCACCGGACGCAGTTTGTCCATCAACGCCCCGAGAATTAACGTCCCGCTGGCAGCACCGATTTGCAGAGCAAACATCACGCCTGCCGCCTGCGAGGGTTGAAATCCCTGCTCCACCAGCAGCATCGGCAGCCAGTTGATCAGCATATACACCACCAGCAGGGTGAAGAAATAGCACAGCCACAGCAGCAGCGTAGCGCTCGCTGCCGCTGGCGCAAACAGGGCGCGCAACGGCGCGGCAGCTACCTGCGTTTGTTGGGTATAAACCTGCGATTCCGGCAGCCAGCGCATCAACAGCGGAACCAGCAGCAGCGGGATCACCCCGCCAACCCAGAACACCGTTTGCCAGGCGGAGGCGAGACCGCTAAACCCAAGCGCCGCCGCTAACGCCGCGCCAATCGGCACGCCGCAGTACATCAGGCTCACCGCCGTGCCGCGAAAACGTGGCCCCGCCGCTTCGGAGGTCAGCGCGATCAGATTCGGCAATGCCGCGCCCAGCCCGACGCCGGTCATCAGACGGGCAAATACCAGCGATGAGAAATCCCAGGAAATCGCCGTCGCCAGCGAGAACAGGCCGAACAGCGCCACGGAGGCAATGAGAATGCGCTTGCGGCCATAGCGATCGGCCAGCATACCGCCCACCAACGCGCCGGGCAGCAGCCCGAGAATACCGGCGCTGAAGATCCAGCCCATCTGCATTTTATCCAGCGCAAACGCCTGAGCGATACCGACGGCAGCGATCCCGGCGGCCTGGAGATCCAGCCCTTCCATCAGGGCGACTAAAAAACACAGCCCGACGGTCAACGTCAGGCGCCAGGATGCGGGGGTACGGGTAGTCATAAGATGTACCTCTGAGGTCACGATGCAGGTGAATCGCGGCTGATACGTTGCCAGCCGCGTAATCATTTTTATTTGCTGTGGCGCAGATCCAGCGCCACGTCGACGATCATATCTTCCTGGCCACCCACCATTCGGCGCTTGCCCAGTTCAACCAGAATATCAACCGCGCTCAGGCCATAACGCGCCGCCGCCACTTCACAATGACGCAGGAAGCTGGAGTACACCCCGGCATAGCCCAGCGCCAGCGTTTCGCGATCCACCCGCACCGGGCGGTCCTGCAGCGGACGCACCAGATCGTCGGCAGCATCCATCAGCGCATACAGATCGGTGCCATGCTGCCAGCCGAGCTTATCCGCTGCAGCGATAAACACTTCCAGCGGCGCATTGCCCGCGCCTGCGCCCATCCCCGCCAGGCTGGCGTCGATACGATCGCAGCCCTCTTCCACCGCAGCAATCGAGTTCGCCACACCGAGACTGAGGTTGTGGTGCGCATGCATTCCGGTTTCCGTCTCCGGCTTCAGTACCGCTTTCAAGGCGCGGAAGCGGGCGCGAATATCACTCATGTTCATCGCCCCGCCGGAATCGACCACATAGATACAAGTCGCGCCGTAGGTTTCCATCAGCTTCGCCTGCTGCGCCAGATTTTCCGGCGTGGTCATGTGGCTCATCATCAGAAAGCCGACGGTATCCATACCCAGCTCGCGCGCATACTGAATATGCTGGGCCGACACGTCCGCTTCGGTGCAGTGGGTCGCCACGCGTACCACCCGCGCCCCGGCCTGATACGCATTTTTCAGGTCGTGAATAGTACCGATCCCCGGCAGTAACAGCGTGGCGATCTTAGCGTGCTGCACCACGTCTGCCGCCGCTTCAATCCACTCGAGATCGCTGTGCGCGCCAAAGCCGTAGTTAAAGCTGGAACCTTGTAAACCGTCGCCATGCGCCACTTCAATAGAATCGACCCGCGCATCGTCCAGCGCTTTCGCAATCTGGCGCACGTTTTCCAGCGAATACTGGTGACGAATGGCGTGCATACCGTCACGCAGGGTCACGTCAGAGATATAGAGTTTTTTACCGTTCATGCTGCTTCTCCTGACTGACGGGTGAGTGACTGCGCCATCTTCTCAGCGGTCGCCAGCGCGCTGGAGGTCATTATGTCGAGGTTGCCCGCATAGGCAGGTAAATAGTGCGCCGCGCCTTCCACTTCCAGATATACCGCGGTTTTGAGCCCGGAAAACTGGCCGATACCCGGCAGATTCACCGGTTTATCCTGCGGGATAACTTCAAACTGTACGCGCTGTTTCAGGCGATAACCCGGCACATAGGCCTGTACCGCCGCCGCCATCTCGTTGATAGACGCTTCAACTTCAATCTCGGAGGTCGCTTCACTCAGTACATACACCGTGTCACGCATCATCAGCGGCGGTTCGGCCGGGTTAAGCACAATGATGGCTTTACCTTTTTCGGCGCCGCCGACCACTTCAATCGCCTTTGAGGTGGTTTCGGTGAACTCATCAATATTGGCGCGAGTGCCCGGTCCCGCAGATTTACTGGCGATAGAGGCAATAATTTCGGCGTAATGGACTTTTGCCACGCGAGAGACAGCCGCCACCATTGGGATGGTCGCCTGCCCTCCGCAAGTCACCATATTGACGTTCTGCTGATCAACGTTAGCCTCCAGATTCACCACCGGCACGCAGTATGGACCGATCGCCGCGGGCGTCAGGTCGATCAGGCGGATCCCCGGTTTAATGGCGCGCAGCGCGGCGTCGTTCTTCACATGTGCGCCCGCGCTGGTGGCATCAAACACGATGTCGATATCGGCAAATTCCGGCATGGCGATAAGCCCTGTCACCCCTTCATGGGTGGTGGCAACGCCCATACGTCTGGCGCGTGCCAGACCATCGGATTGCGGGTCAATACCGACCATCACCGCCATCTCCAGATGCACGCCGTGGCGCAGAATTTTAATCATCAAATCGGTACCGATGTTGCCGGAGCCGATAATGGCGACTTTACGCTTACTCATGACTGACTTCCTTTTGTAACCGCCGCTGAAAAAGTGGCGGCAACTGAACCAATACCGTCGATATGGGCTTCAAAACGATCGCCCGCATTCACTGATACCATCGGGCCTAACGCCCCGGTGAGAATGATGTCCCCCGCACGCAGCGGCTCGCCGAGGCTGGCCATTTTGCGCGCCAGCCAGACGGCGGCGTTGATCGGATGTCCCAGACATTCGCTGCCGCGCCCACTGGAGACCTCTTCGTTATTGCGCGTCATTTTCATTGCGCAATTTTTCAGATCTAACCCGGCCGGACGCTGCGCCGGCCCGCCGACCACATACACGCCGCAGGAGGCATTATCCGCCACGGTATCAACAAACTTTATTGACCAGTCGCGGATACGACTGCCGACCACTTCGAGCGCGGGCAGCACCCACTCGATGGCGTTATACAGCTCATCAAAAGTGGTGTCGGCATTGGGTAGATCGCGGTTCAGCACCAGCGCAATCTCCGCTTCAATACGCGGTTGCAGTACACGTGAAAACGGAATGGTGTCGTTATCGCCGTAGCACATGTCGGCAAACAGCGTGCCGAAATCCGGCTGATCGACGCCCAGCTGTTGTTGCACTTTCGGGTGCGTCAGCCCCACTTTGCGCCCGACCACGCGCCGCCCGCGCGCCACGTTGTCCTGCACGTTGATGCGCTGAATGGCATAGGCCGCTTCGGCATTGTCCACGCCAATCAGTTCACGCAGCGGGGCGATAGCTTCTCCTTTTTCCTCTGCCAGGCGTAAATCGGCGGCTAACTGCTCAAGATTAAGATTCGTCATGTCCGTTCCTTAAGGGCGTGCGAGGAAGTTCAGCACCAGTTGGTTAAAGGCATCCGCATGTTCCCACTGCGCCCAGTGCCCGCAGTCGCGGTAGATGTGCAGTTCAGAACCGGCAATCCCGGAGAGCAGGCGCAGACCGGCGTCCATCGGCACGAACCGGTCGTTGCGGCCCCAGACAATCAGGGTCTGGGCCTTGATTTCACCCAGACGCGGGCTGAAGTCAGGGAACTGTTTCGGGTTGGCTTCCAGACTCTGGACAAAGTTGTCCAGGTGATCGCGGCGCGACAGCATGTTATTCAGGCGCGCCTCAAACAGCGCTTCAGTCAGGTCACTGGTGTCGAAGACAAAAATCTCCATCATCAGCTTCAGATTTTCGATGGTCGGCTCACGATATAGCTGATTCAGACGCTTGATGCCTTCGGTCGGCATCGGGGTAAACAGGCTCATGCCGCCCGTTCCACCGCCCATCAGCACCAGCTTGCCCACGCGCTCCGGCCAGCTCAAAGTAAACGCCACTGCACTGTGGCCACCCATTGAGTTGCCCAGCAAGTGGATTTTCTGAATATCCAGTTGATCGACCACGCTTTTCAGAATGCGAGCGTTGAGATCGGATCGTGACCCGCGGTTAACGATCCCATCGCTTTTCCCCCAGCCAGGACAATCCAGCAGGATCACCCGGTATCCGGCCTCAACCAGCGGATCGATGTTGCGGCTGAAGTTCGCCCAGCCCGTCGCGCCAGGACCTGAGCCGTGCAGTAGCACCACGGTCTCTTCGCCCTGCCCACAGTCATTGAAATGCACGCGTAAGGTTTCGCCTGCTTCCTGCACCTCCAGAAAACGGCTGGTGGCGGCTTCGGTTTGCGGTTGGTAAGTCATGATCTTCTCCTGCATATTCAGTTCTGTTTCAGTTCTGTGTGGTGGCGCTCAGGGAGCCGAATCCGGCGATCCACTCCGGGATCGGGCGATAATAACGACCTTCGCTGCGCCAGTTGCCAAAGGCAGAAATGGCGGCGAAGGCGGCAACCCAGGTTTTCACTTCGTGCGTTGATTTGCCCGCCATCGCGGATAGCTCTTCATTGCTGACCGCGTCCAGCTCCTGCAAACGCCCCTGCTCAAGCAGGGTCATAAAGCGGTTATCCCAGACGGGGTTAAGCGGGTGCAGCGTGTGCTGGTCTTGCACAAATTTCTCGGCGGCACTGATCACTCGCTGCTGGCGCAATTCACGCTCGTTTTCGGGTAACTGTTTGCCGCTGCCGAGCAGGCGGTCGCGCATATGGGCATCGGCCTTTGCCAGCTCCGGCACCGGTGGCTGATGCGACAGGCCGCCGGAACCTAAAAACAGCACGCGTTTATTCAGCGAACTGGCGAAACGACCAATGGCTTCACCGAGCATGCGGGTACGCTGAAAGCCCGGCAGCGGCGTGGCGACGCCGTTAATAAACACCGGTAACACCGGGACCTTATCCAGACCGCCGAGCAAAAACTCCAGCGGCTGCGCAAAGCCGTGATCGACCTGCATGTTGTAGGACACGGCAAGATCGATACCGCTTTTCATCACCGCATGGGCGCAGGCCTCTGCGAGATCGGAGGGCACCGGCAGTTCCCCGGCGGCGCTGCCGAAATCGCCGATTGCGGTGGCCCCTACGCCTAAACAAAACGGCGGCATCACATCGTAGAAAAAACCGTTGTAGTGATCGGGGGCAAACAGCACCACCAGCTCAGGATCGAACGCCGCAATACGTGCGCGGGCGCTGGCGATCACGCCGTTAACTTCATCGAGCACGGCCTGCGCCGGGTCGACATAGCCCACCAGCGGCGAGTGGGAAAGACAGTGAAGATAAGCGTGCATATCAGGCTACCTTTTCAACAGGAAGATCGGTATTTACGCGGGTGAGCGTCATCACCGACGCCAGTTTATTCAGGGTGTTGCCCAGGGTTTGCGGAATAGCGATGGCAGCGACAAAGCGGTCCGGACGCATCACCACCAGCGCGGCATTGTGTTGGGCAAACCACGCGCGCAGACGGTTTTGCGTATCGCCAATGCGGGTAACGCCGTCATGGTTATCCTGATCGGTATGTATCTGCGTATCCGGCACCACCTGGATAAACCGCGTCCCCAGCGCCTGCCACTGCTGGATCTGCGCTTCACTCATACCCCATAGCGGATTACAGCCCCAGCCAATCACCGCGAAATTCGGGCCAATGACGTTGTCGAGCAACGTCACTTCGCCGGTTTCCAGCGTGACCTTCGGCTGGATAAACATCTTGCCGACTGGCGAGGTTTTCGCGTCACCTTCACGCACCAACGCCCCGATGTGGTACTGCGGCATCGGCTTAAAGCGCATTTCAAGGAAGTAACGTTTGACCGGCGGAATGTAGTTCAACAGCCAGGAAACTCCGTCGCGCACCGCGCCGTGCCAGCGTTTTGGCGGCGCCAGCACGTTGCCTGCGGTAACCGACAAATCGATCATCGCTTTGGCATGATCGCGGCGCTCCTGCTGGTAGGTATCCAGCAGCGCATCACCGGCTTTGCCATTAATCACCAGCGCCAGTTTCCACGCCAGATTGAAGGCATCGCGCATACCGCTGTTGTACCCCTGCCCCTGCCAGACCGGCATAATGTGCGCCGCGTCGCCCGCCAGCAGCACACGGTCAATACGAAAGCGTTCGGCCAGCCGGGCGTTATGGGTGTACACGCGCTGGCGGATCAGCTCGACGTTATCCGGGTTCGGCAGCACTTTGCTCAAGAGTTGGCGCATATTCTGCGGCTCGCTAAGCTGGGCTTCGGTTTCTCCCGGCATCACCATAAATTCAAAGCGGCGCACCGCATGCGGCAGCGCGGCAGAAACATACGGGCGCACCGGATCGCAGCACAGGTACACATGCGGCGTACTCAGCGGATCGTTGGCGATATCCACTACAATCCACTGATTCGGCGCGGTTTTACCTTCAAATGGCACATTCAGCGAGCGCCTGACGTTGCTGGCGCCACCGTCGCAGGCCACCAGCCACTGGGCCTTCACCGTTTCCCGCTGGCCGTCCGGCGCTTTCAGGTTCAGCGTCACTTCACCATTTTGCTGGCTGAAGGCTTCCAGTTCGCGAGAAAACAGGCAACGCACGTTGGGGAAACGCGACAGCCCTTCCAGCATCACCGCATCCACCTGCGGCTGAATGAACGCATTGCGGCGCGACCAGCCAAATTCGTCGGTCATCGGTTGGATATCGGCAAAGCAGCGGCCTTTCGGGGTAAGAAAGCGCATCGCGTGCCACGGCGTGGTATGTGGCAAAACGTTCTCGACCAGACCAACGGACTGCATGGTGCGCAGCGCTTCATCGTCAATACCGATGGCGCGGGGATAGTCGATCAGCGTGTCGAGCTTCTCTACCACCAGCACCTCAATGCCCATCTGGCCAAGATAGTTCGCCATCATCAGCCCTACCGGGCCGGCTCCAGCAATCGCTACCTGCGCGGTGTGCTGCACTGCGGGTTGGATATCAGGATTTATAGTTGTCATTTCAGAACCTCACTACTCGGACAAAACGCAATTGCAGGCCCTGGTGAGGCGCAATTTGTTTTGTTAAAAATATGTGAATAATTTTTATTGTGCGGTCAGTATAGAAGTGAGTTTTTGCGCTACAATCAAAACATGCCTGGATGTGCACTAAGTGCACAACGTTGTTTTACCTATATATTTGTCAATGAATATGAAAAGTGACGACGGTACCGAATACAAAACCGTGCGCGGGTTAACGCGCGGGTTAATGTTATTAAATATGTTAAATCGGCTTGACGGCGGGGCCAGCGTTGGCCTGCTGGCAGAGCTGAGCGGCCTGCACCGCACCACGGTCAGACGTCTGCTGGAAACGTTGCAGGATGAGGGTTACGTCCGGCGCAGCCTGTCCGATGATAGCTTTCGCTTAACCATTAAAGTCCGTCAGCTCAGCGAGGGATTTCGTGATGAGCAGTGGATTTCTGCGCTCGCCGCTCCGCTGTTGGGGGATTTGCTGCGCGAAGTCATCTGGCCGACCGACGTGTCCACGCTGGACGTTGACGCGATGGTAGTGCGTGAAACCACCCACCGCTTCAGCCGCCTGTCGTTTCACCGGGCAATGGTCGGACGTCGTTTACCGCTGTTAAAAACCGCATCCGGCCTGACCTGGCTGGCATTTTGCCCGGAGAATGAACGTCAGCAACTGATTGAAATGCTGGCCTCAAGACCAGGAGAAGAGTTCCAGTTAGCCCGCGAACCGCTGAAGCTCGACGCTATTCTGGCCCGCGCACGTAAAGACGGCTTTGGACAGAACTATCGCGGGTGGGATCAGGAAGAAAAAATCGCCTCCATCGCCGTTCCCATCCGCAGCGAACAGCGGGTTATTGGTTGCCTGAACCTGGTGTATATGGCCAGCGCTATGACCATCGAGCAGGCAGCGGAAAAGCATCTTCCGGCCTTACAAAAAGTGGCGAAACAGATAGAGGACGGCGTGGAGTCACAAGAGATTTTGGTTGCCGGGAGGTGAAGTAGATCACATTTGTTGGCGGATTATCCAAAGCTTAAATAACCTTCCGCATTCCCGGTCTCCTTTAACGAGACCGGGATACAGAACAAAAAAAATCGCCAGATTCGCTAGTTAAAGCTACATTGAATTCAGAACCAACTGGTATGACCACACAGATAAGGCTCAATGAATGAATTCAATAATAATACCCGTAAATGAAGGCGGATTTCTGTCCGCCACGATTTGGGAAAGAAGCGATGCCAAAGCGATCGTTATTCTTCATCCAGCCACGGCGGTTGTACAGGCGTTTTATAAGGGGTTCGCAGAGTACCTTTTTAACCAGGGATTCAGTGTCGTCACTTACGATTATCGGGGAACGGGCCGCTCGAAATCCGGGAAGCTCCGTAGCTACAGCATCTCAATGTCCGACTGGATCGAGCAGGACGTGGGCTGCATTACTGCCTGGGCTAAAACGCGTTTTCCCGGACTTAACCTGCTGGCGGTAGGACACAGTGTCGGCGGGCATGCGGTTCTGCTTTCCACGGCCACTTCCGCCCTGCACGCGGCCGTCATTGTGGCCTCCCATGCCGGGGTAACGAGCACAATAAAACAAACGGCAGAGAAAGTGCGGGTCTGGTGCCTGCTGCGTGTTCTGGCCCCGGTTCTTTGCCGTATCTTCGGGTATATGCCTGCCAGGCGCCTTGGGCTGGGCGAAGATTTGCCAGCTCCAGTGATGCTTCAGTGGGGACGCTGGAGCGCAATGCCGGGTTATTTCTACGACGATCCAGACTGGGATGCACGCCAACGGGCAAGTGAGATAACCTTGCCTTTACTGGTGATGGGTTTTGATGACGACCCGTGGGCTAACCCTGAAGCCATTGCATCCCTGATGGAGCCAGTGCAAAACGCAAAAATCGAACATCGCGAAATTCGGCACGCAGATTATGGTCTTTCTTCAGTTGGACACATGGGCTTTTTTCGAACGCGGAGTGCGGATAAATTATGGCCTATCGTCGGTCAGTGGCTGGCGAGACAGAGCCAGAATTGAGCCAGCAGATATTTAATTTTATTTTCTGCCGTACTGTCAGGCCAGATATACTTTTTATAACAAATCTAATCGTTAAAAAAATCTGCCACAATGACAGATTTCTTTAATTTAGAATTAGAGATTTGCAACGTTATGATATACTTTTTGAACATCGTCGTCATCTTCAAGAGCATCAACAAGCCCTGCAAAGATTTCTAAATCTTCTGGCGACAGTTCAATTTCTGATTGAGCAATCATTTCTAATTCTGTTGTTGAAAACTCTGTAATTCCCGCTGCTTTTAACGCTGCAATGCCTTTGTGAAGGTCGGTAGACTCAGTATAAATAATGATATTTCCTTCGTCTTCGGTGACATCACGAACATCAACTTCAGCTTCAAGCAAAATTTCAAAAACATGGTCAGGGTCAGTGCCTTTAAATACGATTACACCAGTATTGTCAAACATGTAGCTGACAGAACCTGCCGCCCCGATATTCCCGCCTTTTTTATTGAAGATTGAGCGAATATTAGCAATCGTGCGGTTAACGTTTGATGTCAGGGTTTCAGCGATAATCATGGAACCGCTTGGGCCAAAACCTTCATAACGCCCTTGCATGAACGTTTCGTCGCTGCCACCTTTGGCTTTATCAATAGCTTTATCAATAACGTGCTTGGGAACCTGGGCTTGTTTCGCACGTTCAATAACGAATTTTAAAGCTGTGTTTAATTCTGGGTCTGGATCACCTTGTTTAGCGGCAGCATAGATTTCCACACCGAATTTTGAATATACTTTAGACGTTGCACCGTCTTTAGCCGTTTTTTTACCAACAATATTGGCCCATTTACGTCCCACTGGAATACACTCCCCGAAAATTTATTTACATTACGCGCAGATTAATAAACCGCGAGTTTTCTCCACCATATTATATCATGATGTGTAAATTCTCGTCTATGAGAAATGAAAATATCAAAACTTCATGAGCTGCTACTTTTATTTAATTAATAATTAACATTATGAATAGGTTATTACCAGACTCCCTGCTGGTTCTTTTGTTTTTATCCTAACTAATTGGACCACTGCAATAATAAGGACGCGAAGCCAGCGGCGGCTTCAGCAATTACATAAAGTGTTCTGCTCTGGGCGAGCGGTTTCTTGCATCCTCAGCGCTCAGAGCAACACTATCCGCATGGGGCAATGAATAACAGAGTTGCGGCACTTATCAGTCTGAAGAGCTTCAGACCTTAAGCAATTTTACTGTCGCATCGATGTCGATTTCATCTTCAGAGAAGATCAGCGTCGTGCCCTGGAAAGTGGTGATAGCCAGTTTTTTCAGCTTACGCATTTCGCCTGGCTTCACCTCTGATTTCGGCCGGATGCTGTTCATCAGCACGCCGACAGACAGCACCGCGTTTTCTTTATCAATACGGGTTTCGACAGGAACTTCTTCACTGTATACCAGGTACGACTTGATCGCCGTGAGCTTCAGACGCTCGCCCGCGATATAGATGTATTTGCTGTCTGGTATGACTTTCACCGCATAGGCAGACAGACCTTTGTTGTTGGTGGTCGGTTCAAAGGTTACCGCCGCGTCTTTCTTGATTAGCTCAGGATTAGCAACCTTAATCACATGAAAATAGCGGTTATCGCCATTTTCATCTTTGATAAATCCAAAGCCTTTATCTTTAAACCACGTTGTGATTGTTCCGTTCATTGCTGTTTCCACCTGATTAAATCTAATACTCGCAGAGTATATCTACTGAATTTGCGCGCAGTGTAAAACACAGACCACGTCTTTGGCTACTCGTTACCCCAGCGATTGAGGAACTCCGCGATATCGTCGATACGCTGCGCGTCGACACCGGCCACGGTTGCCATCTCCTGCTGCGCTTCTTCGCTAATCTCTTCGTTGTTCATTAAACGGGTGATCAGTTGCTGGAAGTAGTGCGCCAGCGCATCGCGTTCGGCATCGTTTACCGGCTTTGCGGCTTCGGTCGCGTACTCGTCGGCGATATCATAATATTTTAGCGGAATGTCGTTATTCATGAGGTGCTCCGGGGTGAATGCGTGTGCCAGCAGTTGTCTGCCGCGTCTGATGTGAATGATAGCATTCTTATTTCATAGTTCGCGATCTGTTTTATTGGCTGTTACACATTACATATATCAACACTATTTTCTGGAGCCGCTTCGCATTTAATAAATATGCCATTTTTAAATGACGACAGTTTTATTAAGTACGGTGTGATAGCCATAGGTTAAATAGTGTAGTAGCAAAGGGGCACAAACACCTTTATTCCGCTTAATACATGACAACTTACAAGAAGCTGATTATCGCTGACACAAATTTTATGCCAGAACCCGCCGTTGCCCAGGCATATTCAGGTGTTTCACCAGATGCCCCGTAAAACCACGAGTTACTACGCAAAAAACCGCTTTCCCTCGGCACAGTAGGCTGACAGGTACGGCAAGTATTCACCTGCGAACGTAATCAGCGCAGGACAGTTCCGCCTTCACCCAGCTTTTCCCTGACCTGATTTTTCAGGGATTCAGCAGCCCGTTTCGCCGCTTCTCGGGCCTTATCACCGCTGAGTGAGTTATTCTCAACAACAACTCTTTCCGGTGCGCACCCCGTAACAATAACATTTTCCACTTTATTTTCAGTGACTTAAAACCAGTTTTCTCTGCTATACTTCCAGCCCACTAACTTTTTGCCCTGACGCGCCCTTTCAGCCAGTTACACCATTTCCCCCAAATCTGTTAAAGAATAGCTCCCAACACACTATGACCATCATCCTTCCATGCAGTCATAGACAATATTACACGGGCGATAGCTTCTAATTATTCAGAGGGTAAGCTTTTGAAAAATCATTGTACGTTTCATGAAGATGATAAAATTTTGCATCAGGGTCATTTTTCAGTTCTTCATATCTTTTCATTAGTTTTTTGAATAAACCCTCTGGTACAGGATAAGGATCTGCCTCATTTTTTGCACAGTAAAAATAGAAAAGCGCCTTTTCAAGCTCTGCAAGAGTTATATTATCCGCATTGCCTGTCAAATACTCAAATGCGTAAGACCACTGTTCTGACAATAATAAGAAATTCAGCGCCGAACCTTTAATGAAAACACCATCAATGTTATTTGAATTAAGTATTTTTTTACAAAATGACAGACAGCCCCCCGAATCTTTAACTAATAAATTACTGAGACACTCTAACGCATCATCCTCTGGGTCGTTAAAAGAGTTAGCCTCTACATAGCCATTAGCCAGGTAACTTTCTAAACCTTCAATATCCTTTGTGGTACTATTCACATTTATCATTTGAATGCTCCCGTATTAACAATTGAAAGTCTTTTCGTGCCATCAGGTAATATTGTCCATGTAGCATAAACCCTTACGTTACCGTTAGGTCCTGATACAACAACAGATGTTTTTCTATTTGCAGACGTAGCCCCCTGAGCTGAGTCCAATAACTTATCCATTATCATGCTGTTATTACTGGCAGTATTCACTATACCTGCTTGCTCTAATACACGAGCCATATCTTGAGAACGCTCAATATTATGGATTTTTTTCTAACACTTCCATCCTTTTAGCATTATTTGGATCTTTTGCAAATTCTTTTTGGCTGCTAATTTTTGCATCTTTTAAAGAATTATATTCTATTTGCAAAGACTCAAGGTCACCGGAAGCTTTACCACGCATATATAGTTCAATCTTATCGACAGGTATTTTAGCATCACCTTTTACAGCCGTGATGTGATTTTTCCCATTTGCATCTGGGAGTGAGCTAACCTCGAAACTATTAGACAAGCGTTGTTTACCAGCCAGAACTTCTATCTTACTGGCCGCCGCAGCACCTATTACTGGTGCCATCGAAGCCGCTACAACCTTCATTCCATCATAAGTTTCAACGTATGCCTCTGCAGTCGCCCTATCGACCCCAAACTGCACTATGGCATAGTTCACCATCGCATCCTTCACCTGTTGTTGATTTTGTGCATCAACACTGGTGATATTCAGCAGGTTTACTATCTGCCCGTAAGCATCCGGATACATGTCGCTGGCTTGGTTATTGTAGTTTCCGGTTTCATAACCTCCTTTAGCAGCAATAACCTTCAGTCTTTCACCGGCACAAGCCGCGCTGGCTGCCTGTCCATTACTGCATGCAGCGATTACCGCCTTATCACTGCTGATATCTTTTTCAAGCAATGCATCATATTTCTGCTGTGCCTTTTCGCGCTCTGCCGCATCTTTACTGTTTTTAAGCGTCTGTTTTGCTATCTCAAGCTCTGTCTTTTCAGACACGCTCAGGTAGTTATTCTCAACAACAACTCTTTCCGATGCAGGTTGCTGCGATAGACTCGGTTTTTTCCTGTTATTTCAATTTGTTGATAACAATTTTTGTCTATTGTACTTTCTCCCCAGGATTTTTTTGCGCTGTTAAGCGTTTTCGGGGTCACAGGCGCTACCGCCCCTCTGCAACAGAGTTGAACGAGCATGGCTGAACGGCAAGTCCAGCACACAACAGCACGCCACCACAACCGCCGCCTTAGAGCCGTAGGCGCATTATTACAGGGTTAGTTATCGACTCCGCTGCCGCAGTTTACCCTCAAGGGCCGCTGGCTGAAGACGCTAACCTTCTATACCGGACTGACAGTAGTGGTCACTGCCGAGAAGGGGGAGCTGGCTATTGAGCCGCAGCAGAAGGTCTAAAAATCCCGGCTTTTGATGGCCGGGATTTGCTTAACCAACTAATTTTTTTAAATATTTAAACGGTGGTTCACTTATATCTAACTTCATCTCTTCGATAAGTTGAGTTATTAACTCATACTCATTTTCAGTTATGGTGATGTCATACTCGCTTATATGGTCGCAAAGAATCTCAAAAGCAAGAGGCTCCTCGTCATATTGAATATAATCTAAAGCGCCATCAATTAAATCCGGATCTAATCGATCTTCAAGCAACTTTCCTAATTGACTGATTTTTAAACCAAACATTTAATAAATCCCTTCCTATTTTTTTATTGGTTTCGATGCCGGAGGTACAGGTTTATTATCGGGAAAGGCTGTAACAATTTTCCCTGTAGCCGGTTGATAAACAACACGAATACGGACACCATCTCTGACTTCATATGCGACCCATTTGGCAGGATCGCCCTTAGCGGTATACATACCACCGGTTCCTGTCTGAGCAAACCATTTGGTATCAGGCGACGTTGCTATATCACCTATCTCATGTACAACTTTGTCAGCTGACCAGTCTTTTGGATAAACCGTTTTCCCAGGGTTTCCGGGATAGAGATGACCACCACTAGTTGGACTATCGCCAAACAAAATATGTTGTTTAGCTTCTGGAGACAAAATGTCAACATACTTTTGATTGGAAGCAGATAAACCAAGATCGGTGCTTTTCGCGACGGTAAAAAATGCTTTAGCCGCCACATATTGCATTAATTTTGCTTCGCTGGTTGGAACTCCACTGGATATTATCTCAGCAGCTTTTTGAGGCGTCATTTGCTCATTTGAGAGAACAATATCTAACGGAACCCCGAAGAAGTTCCCCCATGCAGACAGTAAGCCTTTAACAGGATCTTGTCCTTCCGGCGTCTGTCCTTGGGCATTTTTCACTAAGGCCGCCGTAATTTCATCAGGAGAAGCTCCAGCCCGAATCATTGACCCTCCCAGCGATCCCTGAGAGTTGATAACATCCGTCAACCCTTTTGGCAGATTCTCCCAGCCACTGAGCGAGTTATTCTCAACAACAACTTTATCCGTTGCGAACCCAACCACCGGAGCAGTATTTTCCCTGTACCATCAGCAGGTTACAACACGTTTTCCCCGGTGCATTCCGCTGAACCGGACGCAACGCCCCGATACGCGGTTTTGCTCCCCGTTATCCCTTTTCCCCGACGCTGTTAAAGAGCCTGCTACCGCAACATCATAGCAGCGCCGTCCCTTACTGGCATTACCCGTTATATCAACAGGGGTTTACCGGCAACCCGTGGCGGGGACGCGGCTGGACGCCTCCGGCGGCCTGCCGGGGCCACGGCGCGGGTTCTGCGGGTGCGGGCGGCAAAGAGCCCGCAGGCGACGGAACGGCGCCCTGGGGCACCCTGCCGGACCGGGGTTTGACTGTGCATGACCGCGCCGGACCGGGGCGGGATGCGGAAGCAGGCGAGGCGGGAACGAGCAAGGAGGAACGACTGCGAGCCGCCGCAGCCTGACGACGCCGGGCGGGCATTAACTGTTTTTAGCGGAGGCCGTCAGGCCGACAACCCTTTTCAGGGGCTTTCACACGATGATGACGCCGCAGAACGGCACCGGAGCCGCCAGGGACGGCGGCGACTGCGGGGTTGAGGAAGGATGCGGTGCTGACAGCAGGGCGAAGCCGTGCGCTGCGCCGGGCTGAAGGGCCGAACGCGGGGGCGCACGACATAATGCGGATTGTACGAAGACGGGCCGCACGGCGCGGCTTCGTCTGGCTGTGATGGCTGGCGGCGCGGCTGCGTATAATCCCCCGCATTATGTTTAATGGCCGTGACCCGCCCGCACCCGGCTCCCATGTGCCGCCGCAGCCTCTGCCGGGACGCGGGCATTAACCCCCGCGCGCACCAGTGGCAGGCGAGGGCAAGAGGTGCGCAGGGACGCGCGCCTGTTGCCCCTGCACCGGCCCCGGCGGACTCACAGAGTACATCCGCTAACTGCCGGAGCCATCCGGTTCCTCTCTTTATAGAAGAGGGCATTTCTGTCTTTTTTTCCATTCTATTCAGCATATTAGCGAACAGCCTGTTATTCCCGGGTGTCGTTGCAGCTGCTGTTACACCTTTTTTTAACATCATTAACATTCTTCTTCATCACGCTCTGCCGGGTGTGTGCTCGCATGCACCGCCGCCAGCGCCCGGATACTCACCTGCGTGTAGATTTGCGTTGACTCAACGCTGGCATGCCCCAGCATCGCCTGTATCCACCGCAGGTCGGCCCCGTTCTCCAGCATCTGCGTCGCCATCGCATGCCGGAACAGGTGACAGCTTCCCCATTTGCTGATACCTGACGCCCGGATATACCCACCGACCGCACTGGTGATACCGTTCGCCTGCAACCCCGCCAGACCATCCATCGCCACGAACAGCGCGTTACAGTGCGGGTCAACCAGCAGTTGCGGCCTGACATCCTCCACATAGCGCGCTATCCACCCCAGCGCCCGCACACCCACCGGCACCACCCGGTCCTTCTTTCCCTTGCCCTGCACGATGGTCACCGTCCGGCGACTGACGTCCACGCTGTACACCTCCAGTTTTGCCACCTCACCGCGCCGGATACCCGTTGACCACAGCAGCTCCATCAGCGCCCGGTCCCGCACGCCCTGAAGCGTCGTCAGGTCCGGCAGGGCCAGCACCTGCTCCACTTCGTCAACGCTCAGGATATGGCGCGGCAGGCGCTTCTCCAGCCTCGGCAGCTCAAGGTCCGCCGCCGGATTCGCCAGGATAAGATGCTGCTGCGTCATCCAGCGGAACCACACCTGAAGCGGTTGCAGCGCGGAGCGTTGCGTCCGGGTGCTCAGCGGCTCGCCGTTCGTCTTGCGGTACTGGTACAGGTGCCGCTGGTAACGCTCCAGCACCGGGCGCGTCACCTCCGCGCCGTAGTGGATACCCCGCTCTGATGCCCACAGGATGAACCGGTAGCTGTGGTGGGTCTGCGTCTTCAGCGTGGTCTCCGACCAGTTCCGCTCCCGCCGCCACCCCACGAACCGCAGCAGCAGGGCGTACAGGCTCTTCGGGTCACTCGCCGGACCCACCGGCTGGCGCAGGCAGGATTTACCGACGGGATGCCGATCAGGATCCGGGTGATGCCGGACTGCATTGTTATCACTACCCAGAACACCCGCGAACTGTGGGGCTGTGCCGAGGGATTAAGCGTCGTCGGTGTTAACGCACCAAAGATGAACCAGTGGCTTAAGGCGTTCCCCGGTGTACTGAACGACACCGGCGATCAGCCAGCGATCAAGCGCGGGGACGGGTATTGTGGGTAAGGCTGACGGCTGATAAAACGATCCCGGCACAGTGGCCGGGATCTTTTATACGATTTTATCCAATATTTTTTGTATTAACGGCTTAACAGCATTAACCAATTGGCTTTCATCTACCGTATAAATAAGTAGTTCTATCTCATTTTCAGTATCAAAAAGCATAGACCTAAGCCATTTCTCATCCAGCGCAACTATTTGATTTTCTGCACTATAAATTTCACTCTGAACCATTTGCACTGTAATTTCCCCATTAAGGAAGTTATTACATGCCTGGGTTAAACTGGCGATTACTTCAGGATAAAGCCACCTACTCACTGTCCGCTTCTCCGCAAAATAGTTACAATTACGTTCCCATTATTTTCCGTAACCACACCGACATCACCACTCCAGTATGTCGTTCGTGTAATACCATTAACCACGCTATTCTGTGGCGTCCCATTATTAATCACATGTTCCACCATATTAGGAGTTACATTACGACCAGGGCCAGATGTTCCTGCTGGTGAGCCAAGACCTGATGGCTGCATTCTATCAACAGCATGCTGAGAATAGAGTCGATCACCGATTTGGGCATACTGACGGCCTTCAACTGTTTGTTTGGGGTAATTTTGCCAAGAGTCCCAGTTAAGCTTTTCAGAGCTATTAGGAATTTCTTCCGATTCTGAGCTTTGATTTCTTGAATTCTCCTCATCCTGCGGTTCCCAGCCGCCCGGCGTCCCAGAACCCGCACCGCCCAGTTCTGCTTTCTCACCATCCGTCAGATCCTTGCCGATATTCGGATTCGAAGCACTCCCGGAACCGTACTTATCCTGCAACGAACTGAGATACTTACTGGTGATCTCATCATTACCCATCATTTCCAGTGTAACAAGATGATCCAGTTCATCAGCGGTCAGTTTGTCGGCAAGCGTTTTTGCCACTGCGCCCGTAATACCAGCCTTGACCCCGATTTCCAGCAACTGCTCAGCAACTTTAGTCCTGCAAGGCGCTGCAACCGCACAACCTCTGGCAACCAGCGCCAGCGAGTTATTCTCAACTGCATTTTTCCCGGCCTGCGCACCTGCTGCGGCTGATGACGTACTGTCTCCTGCCAGACCACCGGCCATCCCTGCTGATATCGTTGCCAGCGCGCTGATGGTCTGCTTCTGATCCTCACGCAGTTGCGACAGGTCCTTCACATCTGGATACAGCATACCTGCAATCGCCCGGGCCGCAAGTTCACCCGTTGCCGCACCCGCTGCACCCGCTGCCGCGCTGTTACCCTGCATCGCAGCCGCTGCGCCGCCCAGTATCGCGTGGGCAATGACATTTACCGCAGTATTGCCCTCTGTCGATTTAAGCAGATTCGCCAGCTCTGGTGCCGATGCCCCCGCCAGCGCGGCCCCCACATCACCGCCAGCCAGCCCCTGAAGCGCCGCCGTTGCCGCCTGAATTCCCCGCTGAATATCGCTGCCCGTGCCATACTTCGCCAGTTCTTCCTTGTACTTCGGTGTATCTTTCAGCTTATCCGCTGGCAGATTTGGATTGTCCCTCCGCGCCTCTTTGAGCGCAATAATCTCTCCCTGGGTCCTGGCGATATCGGCTGCCTGACCGCCAATGTCGCTGATGAGTCCCACCGCTTTCAGCCGGTTCTGCTCTTTCTCCTTGTCGAAAATCGGGCTGATGCTGCCGTTGGCGTGTTCCGTATCACGGCTCAGATTCGCCACGTCCTGCTTCTGACCGGCTTTATCACGGATAGTTATGGTGCCGTCTGCCACCGCCGCCTGCGTCGTGCCTTCCGCGTGGCCACTGTTGCCAGCGGCTGAAATCATTCCACCCGGCATGTTACCTTTAAACTGATCGCCGCCAAAAGCCCCGCCGCCGCTCAGGCTGGCTCCTGAATGACTGACCTTAAAGTCTGCTTCGTTGTGAATGTCCCTGAACCCCAGCGTTCCGGTATCAAGGCTGTTTTTATCCCCTGGCGCCGTCGAGGCGATTACCGTACCGTCCAGTTGTGTGTGACGTCCTACCACCACATCAAATCCGCCATCGCCAGCAAAAAGCCCGGTCTGCTCCTGCACCGAGTCATAAGTGCTTTTCATCTTGTCCTGGCTGGCACTGATATAGCCCGAACCGGTCATGCTGCCGAAGGTAAAACTGCCGCCTGCTGCTACGCTGTTCTGTTTCGATTTATAGTCGTTGCTGTCCTGCTGGCTACTCATCCACAGGTCGCGACCAATATTCGCCACCACTTTATCGCCGCTGACCTGCGCGCCATTCAGAATGGCATCACGACCACTGGCCATCGATACCGTGCCACCGCTATCAAGCGTGGTCTCAGCCCATGATGTACCGTTACCCTTCTCATGCCCTTTCGCCGCATTCACATTAGCGAAGACGCCAATACCATAGCCATTAGCCCCCCCGCCAATACTGACGCCCACACCACCGCCGCTGCTACTGTTTTTCCCGGCCGTCTGCTGGGTGTTTGCCACTCCGCTCAGTACGATATCGTTCGCTGCCGCCAGCGTGGTACCCCCACCCGCCTTCAACTGGCTTGCGCCAATCAGAATATCGCCGCTGTTTCCACTCTGACCTTTACCCGTCGCCACAATAGCCAGGTCGTTACCTGCATTCAGGGTGCTGCCTGCCGCAGTATCACTCCAGGCATGCTGCTCAGATTTTGATTTCTGGGAAGTCAGGGAAATGCTAACGCCTATACCGTTATTCGGATCGCCACCGGCCTGAGCAACTGCAACACCCTGCGCCGCCTGCACGCCGGAAAGCGCCGCCTTCGTAGCCTTCAGCGCTGCAAGCCGGTCATCACTCTCATCTTTCACATCCTGCGCGGTTTGTACTGCACTGTTTATCGCAGCACCAGCAGCCCCCGACAGCGCCACCGTCAGTCCGCTGGTTTTCTGCTCAAACTTCTCATCACGGGTGCGTTTGTCATGACCCGGTTCAATAAGTACGCTGTCGCCGCGAACAGCAATATCTTTCTGGGCGATGATATCCGCGCCGCCGAGATGTGCCTGCTGGCCCGCGGTGATACTGACATTGCCCCCCGTTGAGCCGACAGTACTGAAGCTCTCGCTTTGGGTAGTGCCTTGTTCGCGCAGATCGTGCGTCGTTTTACTGCTACCGATAGTGAAACCGATCCCGCCCGACCCCATCAGACCGCTCTTTTTAGTCTCTTTAAAGCGCCATGAGGTATCGGTATTGGTGGCGGCAACGATATCCACATTGTTGCCAGCTCCCAGCGCCACATTGCCGTCACCGGCAACGGCTGAGCCCTGTACCAGAATGTTATTCCCGGCGGCGACCGTCACATTGTTCCCACTCAGCAGCGCGCCTTTTTCCCGCGTAGCGCTGTCTTCTTCAATCGTATGGGTAGTCTTTTTACTGAGGAATCCTTTTTTGGTTTTCGTGGTTTCCTGGTAGTGATAATCGCTCTCTGTGGCGGTCGTGAGATTCACATCCCGGCCTGCCGTTACGGCGATATCGCCGTGCGCCGTAACATCCGCTGCCTGTGCGTTTACATCACGCCCGGCAATAATGACGGCGTCGCCGCCGCTGGCAATTTCCGTTCCCTGCTGGCGTACGGCGTCATTGACCACGGTTTTCTTCTTCGCTCGATAACTGTCGCCGTCTGTCGTTGCTTCAGCCAGCAGGTTGACATCTCGCCCGGCCAGCAGACCGACATCATTCTCCGCAGCCAGCCCGGCCGCATGGGAATTAATATCCTGACCCGCTTTCAACAGCAGATTGTCACCCGCTGACACGGTGGTACGGGAAAGTCCTGTGCTGTGCGATTCACTGCCACCGTTACGGCTACTTTGCTGAGTGGTGGCCGCATTCAGATTAAGATCGTTACCCGCTGTAAGCTGAGCATTCCCCCCCGCGTTAACATCGCTGGCGGTGACGTTGAGGTTATTTCCGGCATTGATACCGAGCTTACCGCCCGAACTGATGGTGCTACCCTGCCAGTCCACTGACGAACGCCCCGTCTCTGTTATCCAGCGTCCGGAGTGGCTCCGGGCATCGTTAATCTGGTTGGCATTTACCGCAATATCTCCCCACGCATCCATCAGCAATGAACCGCCTGCAGAGAGATTCGCGCCAGTAACGGTGATATCTTTACCTGCCGAGAGCGACAATCCATCCTGCGCGGTAATGGATGCCACAGACCCCAGCAACGTATCTTTAAAGCTCACATTGCGGTATTTATCCCTGGCACTCACATCAATCTGTTCCGCCAGCGTCAGGTTATTGATGTTGCCGCCCAGACTTTCCAGCGCCACCGTTTTTCCGCTGATGACGGAGCTGACGTTATTGATATCACCCATCGCGCTCAGGTCGAGATTGCCCCCGGCCTGCATCAGACTATTGTTAAGGTTATTAATACTGTTTTGGCTGTCGAGCGTGAGATCGTTTCTCGCCAACAGCGTACTGCCGGAGTTGGTGATATTCCCGCTGGTCAACTGAACATTATTCCCGGCAATGACGCTACCGTTGTTTACGGTGATATCTTTCGGCGAGAGATACAGCTTCGGTATCATTACCGTTTCACCGTTGACGGTCGCGGCTTCCCACCACAGCATGCTGTGCTCAAGGGACGCGATTTGATCGGCCGTCAGCGCCACCCCAAATTTCAGTCCCAGCGACTGCTGGGTACTGGCAGCGCTATCCATCAGATAACGCATCTGGTCAAGGTCAGAACCAATACCGTTGATGTATCGACTTCCCGTCTTATTCAGCATGGCGTTACTGACATAGCGGGTATCGAACGCCGCATCACCGAGGAAACGGTAGTCATATTCTGGGTTCAGTTTGAGACGATCGAGCATATAGGCCGACCCAAGGAACTGGTTTTGATCGGTATACGCAATATTGGTTTCACGCGGCGCTTCGCCAGGTTTGATACCCAGCATCGCATTCAAATCACCAAACAGGCTGGGATCGAGCTGACCAAGGCCGTTCAGTTTCGGGTTAACGTTGATCAGGTACGGGCTTTTCGGATCGTCAGAGACGACGAAATACCCGTTCTTTCCGGAAGGCAACGGATACGCGCTGGTATCCACCGTTTTGCCCTGATTTTGCCCGGCAGTATTCACGCCCTTCTCGCCTGGGTTAATCAGGCCATTGAGTTGGCCGAGGCTGGCGTTACCTTTCTGCGTGGTAGAAACAGGGTTGAGCGTAGCGTCTGATACGCCACCGCTTTCCAGCGCGCCTGCGCCGTTAATCTGCTGCAATGCGTCATGCAGTCGATCGTTCCACTGAGGGGAACTGACGCTCACCGTATCATTGCCTGCCAACGCCTGCTTTTGCACCCCATTACTGATGGTTTGGTTGCTGAGGGTGTTGAGGGTTGGCACAGAAATAGTGGTACCAACTCCACTGTTTGCCGTGATGCTGGTATTACTAATATCATTAGTGAAAGTTGCTGTAATATTCCCACCCGCACTAATCACTGAGCGGTATGACTCACTATCAGCTGTAAACTCTTTCTTAATTTCCCCTAAAACATACGGAACCCCTATGTATTCGAAGCCATCTTTATTGGGTATAACCAGTCTTCCGTAAGAATCAGTGGACTGATACCATTTACCGTATTTTGGATAGTTCTTAAGTCTCTCAGGGGTTAAATTGCAATTATCAGAGAACCACTCACACCGGTATTCCGCCTCTTGATAAACGATTTCATGCCCGGCTTCGGCAGAAAGATTATTTAACGTATCTCCTCTCAGTAAAGCCTCTCTGTCCGAAAGAATATGACTTGCACGGTTATCCATTATTGTAGCGTCGATAACAATATCCCGACCTGCCGCAATACGTGCGGCATCCCCCGTAGCATTCGCTTCAACTATTGATTCACTTAATATAAAACGACGAATATCATTCCCAAGTAAAAGATACTTATATTTATCGTGACAGATCTGACTATTTCCGGCACAACTTTCTCCCCAATAGCTCCAGATAATATTTTCAGGTGATTTCAGCCATTCCTGCAGACTAAGCTCGACATCCGGCTTTTTCTTACCATCACCAATCGTGATTGGGAATAAAAATGGTCCCGAAGGTAATACATTAGAAAATTCCTGATTTCTCTGACTGATAGTAAACCCATCTCGCTGGTTCAGCAGATGTCCTGTTTTTATCGTGATATCACCGTTCTGGGTTTCGATATTGCCGGAAGTGTTGACCACTTCGCTGTTGGCATTGCCCGCAGCATCTCGCTGCATCCACAGATTGTTGCCCGCGAGGATATCGCCGCGCTGGTTGGTGATGGTGTTAGCATAAAGCGCCAGATTATTTGCCGCGTACAACAGCGCCGTATTGACGATGGCGCCCGGTGCATTGAGCGTCAGAGAGCCACGCGTTCCGGTGAAACCAGCGACTGAAATATTACCGCGACTGGTCAGCGTAATATCGCCACCGCCCTGTAACGTTCCGGCGGCATTGAGCGCCACGCTGTCGCCGCTAAGATAACTGACGCCGCTGCCAGTTGTAATTTGCCCGTTATTGCTGAGCTGTCCGCCCGCCGTCAGGTTGAGCGATTGCCCCTGAAGCACGCTACGGTTGTCGATATCGCCATCGCTGGTAATGGTCAGTGTTTTACCCGCGGCAAAAGCGCTTTGCGCAGTAAAACCATTCACCAGCTTCAGCGTCAGATTACCCAGCGCAACCACCTGTCCCAACGCACCCAGCCCGCGACTTTCAACGAACAGGTCGCCGCCGCTGAACAGTTTCCCTGCCGCATTCTGATTAACTTCGCTGGCATTCACACTCAGTTGCGAGTTGCCTAACAGCGTACCGTTATTCGTCAGTTGCGCGTATTTCACCGCCAGTTGACCGGCCTGCGCGGTTCCCTGGTTGGTAAACCGGGTCCCTGCAAGCGTGGCGCTGTCGGCCAGCCAGTTACCGTCATTAGTGGCCGTTGCCGCATTCAGAATGAGGTTTGTCGCCTGTAACCAGCCTGCGCCGGAATATTCTGCCGTCGTCAGCGTCATTCCCGCGCCGGAAAGCAGTTTGCCGTCATTGAGCGCGCGTGTTGTGGCGTTAAGATGGGTCTCTCCACCGCCCTGCATTAAACCGTAGTTGGACAGCACTGGCGTAGAAAGCGAAAGCCCCTTCCGGCTGACAATCTCCCCGGAAGCCTGGTTTATCAAACCACCGCTCAGCGACAGCGTTGCGCCATTATCCCCTTGTAGTCGTCCGCTGTTGGTCAATGCGCCGGTCGTCATGCCCAACGTCGCACCCTGAATTTTTCCATCGTTGGTGACTGACGCCGCAGTCAGATCCAACGCGCCGCCGCTCAGCATACTGCCCGCTTTCTGCTGTCTGACCGCGCCCTTCATGGCAAGCGTGAGCGCATTTACGCCGCTAATCGCCGCGCTGTTATCAAGGGTTGTCCCCTTCAGCGTAAGATTTTTCGCCGTCCATTGCCCCGAGTTAGTCAGAGAAAGCGCCTGTAGCGTCGCGTTACCAAGGGCGGTAATTTTGCTGCCGGCCGCAGAAGTCAGGTTATTTGCGAGCGTAAGCTGCAGGGCGTCGGCGCTTTGTATTGCCCCGTTGTTTGTCAGCGTTTGCGCACTGAGCAGAACGGACTGTCCCTGCCACGTGCCATTATTCGTCACATCGCCAGAAGTGAGTTTCAGCGCTCCCTGCGTCAGCAGTGAACCACCTGCTGCGTTAATCAATTCCTGTTGCGGTGAAGCCATCGCCATTCGCGCCATCAGACGCTGACGAGCCTCCAGCGTCAGGCTTTGCAGGCCGGTCAGCGTGCCCTGATTGTGGATCCGGTTTTGCTGCAGGGTCAGGGTATTTCCCTGTACCGCGCCACTGTTATCGAACTGTGCGCCGTCGAGCGTTACGTCGCTCTCGCTGAGCAGCCTTCCACTGTTATCAAGCTGCTGCGCGGTTAGTGACATTCCACCATGGCTCATCACATCGCCTGATGTGGTAAGGCCGTTGTTTACAGTAGCCGCCAGATTACCCAGGCTTATCAGCGATCCTTTGTGCAGCCAGTTATCAGCGGTCAGCGTGAGCTGCTGCCCCTGCAGCGTTCCTTGCGTCGTTATATTGCCAGCATCAAAGGTCAACGCGCCGCCGCTCAGCGTACGGGAGGTTATCCCCGTCGTGAGTACATCGCCAGACAGCGCAAGCCCGTTCGTCCCCTGCCACAGGCCTGAATTGTTTAACGTCGAGGCAGCAAGAGTCAGCCTGTCACCGGCAATACGTCCGGCACTGTTGATATCATCAGCCGTAAGCGTCAGTGCGCCGCCACTTTGAATGTGTCCGGGGTTGGTAAGTCGCCCGGATAGCCTGCCTTCCAGGCCATGTAAACCGTTAAGCACGCCGCTGTTATTCAGCGAGTCGGCAGTAAATGTCAGGGTATTTCCCTGCAGTACGCCGGCGTTTTCCATCGCACCGGTATGCACCAACAGCGCATTACCGGCCAGCCATTTACCTGTGGTATCCGTGGTGAAGGTATTCGCAGAAACCGAGGTACTGTCGTTGCCCTGCACCCGTCCGCTGTTACGGATTGATTTTCCATCCAGAGCGACACTTGTCGCCGCCAGCGTACCGCGGTTATCCAGGGATGCAGTATTCATTGACGCCCCCTGTTTCGCCACCAGGCTCCCCTGATTTTCAACCGAGTTTGCCAGCGTCAGGTTCAGGGAGTCGGCCTGAATATCACCTGCGTTAATTAATGTGCTGCCGCGCAGTGTGAAGCCGGTATTCGCCAGCAGCAGACCGTGGTTTTCCAGTGAGTCGAGGTCTAAATCCAGCCCCGCGCCGCTGACCAGTTGCCCCTGCTGACCATTGAACAGATTGCGGGTGGTGAGCTGTAGCGCCGAATTACCCTGCACAATGCCGTTATTCATAAGCTCCGGCACGGAAATACTCAGGGATTTTGCTGCAATCGTGTTGTTGTTAAACAACTGCGCCGCAGCCAGCTCGAACAGGTTGAGACTGCGCAGCGATCCCTGGTTATCCAGTCGCCCGTTAGCCTGAATTTTCAGGCTATCCAGTGCCTGAACGCTGCCGCTATTGTGCAGGTTATCCAGTCTGATCGCCGCCGTACGGCCCTCCAGTTGGCCATCATTTTCGAAACGTTTTCCGCTAAGCTGTAGATCTTCACCGCTGGTCACCTGCCCACCCGCAAGGTTAGTGAAGCGACTGCCATCCCAGGCGAGCGCGTGATCCCCCTGCAGGATCCCACTGTTGCTGAGATCGCCGTGTAATGCCAGCACCTTCGCCGCCAGCATTCCGCTGTTATTCGCACTGGCGGCATGCACTGTCATACCCTGTTGACTGAGTACCTTGCCCTGGTTAATGAACGCGTCGTGTACTGTCGCCGTTACCCCCGTTTCACCCAGCGCATTACCGCTGTTTTGCCACGTATTTGCTTCCAGATTCAGCGTGCCGCCCTGCAGCAAGCCGGTGTTGTGCAGGGTCTGATTCTTCAGGCTCAATTCACCCACCGACAACACATTCCCGTCGTTTTTCACGTCCTGGCTGTTCAGCGCGAGCATTTCGGCGGCCATGAGTCCGAGGTTATCTGTCTGCTGTCCATTAACAGACAATGACGTGTCCGCCAGCAGGCGCCCCGCGGCTTCGTTTTTTACCGTCGCATATTCACTTTGCAGATTAACGCCGTTAATTTCTCCGCCGTTAACCAACTGGCGACCATGGAGATGCAATGAACCGTCGCTGGTAATCAGCCCATGGTTGGTCAGATACGGTATATCCAGCGCCAGAGAATGCCTGGCATAGAGCGAGCCGCCGCTCAGGTTATCTAACTTATCAATCTGTAGGTCCATTGCCGCGTTACCCTGCATCAGACCGCTATTCACAACATGCTGACTGTGGAGAGTTAGCGTGTCGGCTATCAGAGAGCCGCCGCTGGTCAGCAGTTCAGGTGCAATAATCGAGATGCGTTCAGCGCTGGCGCTGCCGTTATGAGTCAGCGTCGCCGCGCTGAGCGTCAGGGTATCTGCCAACAGTTCGCCATGGTTATCAACTGACTGCTGCGCGCTGAAACCAACGCGTGCCCCGGTGGATTTTCCGCCATGACTGAGCCGGTCAGCCGTCACATCCAGCGAACCTTTTGCCGCCTGTACGCCGTCCAGCGTCACGCTGTTGCCGGTAATCGCAAGGTCCAGACCGCTCTGTAAATGACCGTCTTTGCCGGTAGTCAGCTGCTTTGCGCCGACGTTAAGCGCGCCAGCGGCATTAACCTGACCGTTCAGGTTAAGGTTTTGCGTAACGTTTAACTGTATGTTTTGTTGCCCGGCGATCAACGAATCTTTCGCGGCGGTGAGATTTTCAGCATTGAGCATTACCCCCTGGTTGCCAGAGAGGACGCCATATTGTTCAACTGACGCGGCCTGCACCGTTAGAGTGCCATCAGAGAGCAACTTTCCACTATTACGCAGCGTGGCATCAGCCCGGATATCCGCATCGTTTTTCGTGCTCAGGATCCCCTGCTGGTTCAGCGCTGCCGTCTGTACTGAAAGCTGGCTGCCGCTCGCCAGCGTGCCCATATTATCCAGCGACCCGCTGCGGACCGATACGCTGTTACCCTGCATCAGACCGGTGTTGCTAAGGCTGCTGACAGAAGCATCAAGACTGCCGTTTGCCGCCAGTTGACCATCATTAACGAGGTGGTCACCAGAGAGAGATAAAGCATCTCCCGCATTGACCTGCCCCTGGTTGTTCATTTCGCTACCGGTCAGGCTTAATGCGCCTTTCGCATCGGCCCGACTGGCGTTATCCAGTGCTATGCGCTGCGCCTTCAGCGTTAATCCATTACCTGCTGAGAGCAATCCCCCTTTCGCCGACAGATAGCCGTTACTGTTAAGGCTAACATCAGCATCACTACCCAGCGTGGAACGGGTCAGCATCAGTCCATTAATACCCTCGACATCCAGTTTTTCTTTACTGGTCAGGCTGCCGTCGGTAACTGTCAGCGAGCCGTCACTGCGCAGTGAGGTGTTTTTCTGGCTAACCAGAGTGGTTGCAGCAACGGCTACATCCTGTTTAGCAGCCACCTGCAACTCGCCAGCTGCGGCAATCCCACCACCATCGATCGTCACCTTGCCATCGCTACCCAACTGCACGTTTGCACCGCTGGAGAGATTTGCATCCTGTAGCGCTAACGCCCCGGTGCTGTTGATGGCCATCCCGCTCCCGGTCTTATGGCTGCCGGTCAACGTGACGCCTTCGCCCCTGGCGGAAAGGCCACCATTTGCCAGACTGTTGCCGATCGTTAATTTCCCGTTAGCATTGAGGGTGATATCACCCTGACGGGCATTCAGATTCCCGAGGTTGACCCCCAGCCCTTTCTCGCTGGAGACCAAATGAATTCGATTAGCATACATGCCGCCTAACGCGCCGGTATCTACCGCGATTTTCGGTGCTTCTCCTTCGCCATTCAGCGGGCTCGTCTGGCCATTCGCCGCAACGCGATTCGCCCCAGCGATAACCGTCAAATCTTTGGCGTGTAGCGCAGCATTGATTTCCGTGGCGCGGGCAATAATCGACACTGCATCGCTCTGGCTACCATCCAGCCCCTTACCTTCGATGGTAATACTGCCCTTGCTTACCTCCAGCGACTGCAGGTTGCCATTGGCGTCCAACACAGGTTTACCGGTGGTCAGGGTGGCGTTAGGCGTGTTGATAAATCCACAACCATTACAGGTAATGCCATAGGGGTTAGCGACCATGACGTTGGCGGCTTTCCCCGCGACTTCGGTATAGCCCTGCAGTTGTGAACGGTTAGCGCCGGTAACTTCGTTGATGATCCCTGAGGCTTCCTTTCCTGGCTGTAGGTTTGGGTTATTCTGGATAATGCCGCCGAGCTGGGTTTGGGTAAATTGCCCGGTCGCGTTGTTAAGGATCAGCCCCTCTTTTCCCACGTTGTAGTCGTTATATTTATTGTGTGAAATCCCGGACTGGTTCGGTGTGGCAATATTCACCACCGGAACACCATTGGCGGCTTTATCCATCTGCGTATTGCCTTCAGGCGTGATGACGGCAGCCATCGCCGGGAGCAGTGGTTGGGTAGCCAGCAGAAAACTCAACATGCCGCTTAGCAAACGCTGGGAAAAACGAACCTGATCCTTTTTCATCACCCTTGTTCCTTAAAATGCCACCGCAACGCGGTAATACACATTGAGATGATCCGGGGCTAGCCAGTCCGGATAGTTAACTGGCGTACCTACGGTAAACTGAGAGGAGAACCAGCGCCCTGAGCTGGTTAATCCCAGCGCAGCCCCCCACAACGTGCCGGATGCATACCTGTCAACGCTATCCTGTTTCAGCCAGCCGCCGTCGAATGCCGCCATCGCGCCAATCTGTCCGAATACCGGCAACGTAAACAGCGAATAATTCACTTCGTTGCGCCAGTAGCCGCCGTTATCTCCAGAAATGTATTGTTCTTTAAAACCTCGAACTGAGGTTTCTCCGCCCAGCGTCAGGCGCTCACTGCCGTAGAGTCGGTCCACAGACCATTGAAAATAGACGCTGCTAAGCCACCACACTCTTTCTGCCAACGGGCGCTGAAAACTGCCATTGACGCTCCATTTGCGAAATTCCGCCCTTGGTACATCCCCTTGTTTATCGTTGTCATCCTCTGCGCCAAACCACGGCACGCCCTGGGTGAATGAAGGGTTAAACGTCGCAACGCCAGAAGCAATTTTTTGCGTATGGTTGATACCCAGCGAAACACTGGAAAGCTTGCGGCTACTGGTTTCCAGCAGGACATCATTCAATCTGTTACGGTTAATTCGATGCGTGAGACCCAGCGATGCAGCGGTCTTGACATCTCCATTGCGAAACAAAACCCAGGATCCGTTCAACCGATGGGTTTCGCTATCACCAGTGGAACGCCAGGCATAACCATTGTTATCAATAGTGCTGAGGTAGTTACTCCAGCTGTAGCTGTAATCAAGCAGTCCGTAGCCATAAGGAATACTCACGCCAGTAGCGAAGTTCTGCGCATCTTTGCTACTGGAAAAATCGCTGCTGCGTCCACCGCTGATAAACCATTTATCTGCCAGACCGAGCATATTATTGAAAAATAACGCGCCACTGAGTTGCCCGGTTCCGGTGCTCTTTTGCCCGCTGTTATCAAAACTTACTGAACCATTGAGTGGAAATTCTGGCGTGGCGGTGAGGTTAACTATTGAGAACCCCTGCTGACTGCCCGGCAAAATTTCAATTTCCACCGGCGTCTGGCGAACCCGATTCAACTGCTCCATCCCTTGTTCAATGTCACGCAGATTGAGAATTTTTCCTTCCATTCCGGGAAAGGTCATCAGCAGAGTGCGCGATGGGACGCCTTCCAGACGTATTTGCTGCAATTTCCCCTCAAGCACCGCGATATGCAGCACCCCGGAGGAGAGATCCTGTTCGGTTAAAAAGGCGCGACTGGTGATATAGCCTCGGCTGATATACCAGTCGGAAATTGCATTTGTCAGTTCCGTCAGACGGGGAATATCCAGGCATTGATTCACCCACGGCGCGATAAGCTTTGCCGAGGCAGCGGCGGAAAACTTCGTTGCGCCGTCAATATCAATGCGCGAAATCATAAAACACGGCCCTTCAGCCCGGGCTGGTGTTTTCGGCGTTACGGTTACAGGCAACGTAACGCTACGCTCCAGCTCTTCACGCTGGCGCTGGTTTTCATTAAGTAACTGCTGCTGTTGCTGCTGAATGGTATTACGATCCGCAGGAGAGAGTGGTGCGGCAGAAACAGTTGTGAAGGGCAAAATTAACATCCCAATCAGTAATGCCAACTTTCTTTCATCCCTGAACTTCACCCCACCCTCCAAAAAAGTACGAAAGCGAACTTGACTGCAAAGCACAGCCGACCATTTTAAAAAAGCACAAAATGTAAACAAAAGTAAAGACATTAAGTGCTGTTTCACTTCATTCCTATTGCATTTTAGGATTTCTTGTATTTTTAAATTAAATTATTCTTACTCTTTTGGCCCAATCCCATCGCTAGTCGCCCATTTGCCCACATTCAACTTATGCACAACACTCTACGATGACACCACTGACCCAACACGTGGAGCAAACACCATGAACATCACGCAAATCCGCAACGCCACGCAGCGCATCACCTTTGGCGGCAAAACCTTTCTAATCGATCCAATGCTGGCGGCAAAAGGTGCTTATCCGGGCTTTGCCGGAACGGCACGTGCGGAGATCCGCAATCCGACCGTCGATCTGCCTGTTAATATTGATAATCTGCTTAACGTCGATGCGCTGATCGTGACGCATCTGCATGAAGATCACTGGGATGAGGTTGCAGCACGCGTCGTGCCGAAAGACAAACCGATTTACGTGCAAAATGAGCAAGATGCGCAGGTACTGCGAGATCAGGGTTTCACCCACCTGATCGTACTGACGCACAACACCACGCTGGGCGACATCATCCTGCGTAAAACCGGCGGCCAGCATGGCTCAGATCGCGCTTACGCCATCCCGCAAATGGCGGAACGTTTAGGCGATGCCTGCGGGGTAATCTTTCAGCATCCGGCGGAAAAAACGCTGTATCTGGTTGGAGACACTATCTGGCGTGACGAAGTGGAAGCCAACATGCTGACTTTCCAACCGGACGTGGTGATTTTGAACGCTGGTTTTGCCCACGTTATCGGTTTTGGCCCAATTATTATGGGTGCAGAAGATGTACTAAAAACCCACTTCACCCTTCCCAACGCACAAATTGTGGCCACGCATATGGAGGCGATAAACCACTGTTTGTTGACCCGCGCCGCGCTGAAGTCATACGCCAGCGACAACCAGATTGCGCAATGCGTCAACGTACCGGAAGATGGTGAAACCCTGACGTTTTAATATCCGCAGAGGAATCGTATGCAGCCGCTTACCGTCGCTATTGTCGCCGTGGAAGATTTCAGCCCGTTTCACTTCTCGGTGCCGTGCATCATTTTCAGTGACAAAGTAGCGGCGAAAAAGCGCTTCGACGTGCAATTGTGCGCCGAACAGCCCGGTATTGTTTCCTCGCAGGACGGTTTCTCGATTAACGCAGCTCATGGCTATGAAGCGGTGGAGGCTGCCGACATCGTGGTAATCCCTTACTGGGGCACTACCGCACATCGCCCGCCGCAAGGGTTGCTTGATGCGCTCAACCACGCCCGACAAAACGGCGCGCAAATTGTCGGGCTGTGTCTGGGCGCATTTGTCCTCGGCTATGCCGGTCTGTTGGATGGCAAACGGGCTGCCACGCACTGGGAGTTCGAGCAGGATTTTCAGGCCCGCTTCCCGGCGGCGCGTCTGGATATCAACGCTCTGTATGTGGATGACGACGGTATTATTACCTCAGCAGGCACTGCCGCCGCGCTGGATTGCTGTTTGTACGTGATCCGCCAACGTTTTGGCAGCACGGCAGCGAATCAGATTGCGCGGCGGATGATTGTGCCGCCGCATCGCGAAGGTGGTCAGGCACAATTTATCGAACAGCCGGTGGCGAAAAATACCCAGGATCAGCGCATAAATGCCCTGCTTGATTATTTACGCCTGCATATCCACGAGCAGCATAGTATCGATGCGCTGGCGCAGCGGCTGATGATGAGCCGTCGCACGTTAACCCGTCACTTTATGAAAGCCACCGGATCGAGCGTGGCAGAGTGGTTGATTGTCGAGCGTCTTCGCCGCAGCCAGGCGTTACTGGAGTCCAGTCAGTTGCCCGTTGAACGCATCGCCGAACAGGTCGGTTTTCAGTCGCCTGTCACCTGGCGTCAGCATTTTAAATCTCATTTCGGCGTCAGCCCCGCCGAATGGCGCAAAACCTTTCGTGGCATTTAGCTTTTTTTCGCCAGCCACACCGTGTGCCCTGCGCATTCCGGATCTTCCATCACCATCTCGACCACCGCAAAGCCATGCGCTGACAACAATGCGCGGTATTCGTCCGGCGCGAGGCTGGCGTGAAATAGCGGCTCGCCTTCAAATTGCCCCATCGCAATGCCGTTCCCGGTACCGCTGGTAAACATCAGCGCGCTGCCGGGATGGCTAAGCCGGTCAAAGATCGGGAACATCTTTCGTTGGTCTTGCTGGGTTAAATGGAAAAAGCTGTCCCACGCAATAAGGCCGTCGAACGTCTCGTTAAGTACCAACTCCCGCATATCTTGCTCCAGCCAGCGCTGCGCGGGAAAGGATTGCCGGGCGCGGGCCAGCATCGCTGCGGAACCATCAATCCCTGTGAGCTGAAAACCTTGCTGGATAAAATACCCGGCAATCGGCTGACCATTCCCGCAGCCAATATCCACAATGCTGCCCTGCCCGCCCATCACGGTGATGAACTTATCCAGCCAGCTTTTCTCGAACAGTGTACGAGAGCGCTGACTAGCAAAGGCATCCGCATGACGTCGGTAGATGGACAGAATGTTGTTTGCCGCAACGTCGCTCACGATGTCCTCGCTTTTTTATTCTGTTAATAATCACGACGATAAATCCTCCGCTGCCAGAGACGCAACCCTGGAATGCGCCTCGCAGAACCCATGCGCAAATCCCCCAAAACTGTTCCGCTGTGGCATCATAGCGCGTAGAAAACATCATGACAGGGGTGATAAACGTGAAACCGGTAACGCTATACGATGTGGCAGACCATGCAGGAGTCTCTTACCAGACCGTCTCGCGCGTCGTAAATCAGGCCAGCCACGTTTCTGCAAAAACCCGACAGAAAGTTGAGGCCGCGATGGCGGAACTCAATTACATCCCTAACCGCGTCGCACAGCAACTGGCAGGTAAACAGACGTCGCTGATTGGCGTCGTGACGGCGAATCTTGCCCTGCACGCCCCTTCACAAATCGTTGCCGCCATAAAATCCCGCGCCGACCAGTCCGGTGCCAGCGTGGTGATCGCCATGGTCGAGCGCAGCGGCGTTGAAGCATGCAAAGCCGCGGTCCACAACCTGCTTTCCCAACGCGTAACCGGACTTATCATTAACTATCCGCTGGATGAAGAAGACGCCATTGCCGTGGCTGCCGCCTGCGGTACGGTGCCGGTGCTGTTTCTCGATGTCTCTGACCAGACGCCAATTAACAGCGTGATTTTCTCCCATGATGACGGCGCACGCCTTGGCGTTGAACATCTGGTACAGCACGGACATCAGCGTATCGCCCTGCTGAGCGGGCCGCACACTTCGGTTTCGGCAAGGCTTCGGCATGCGGGGTGGCATAAATATCTGGCGTACTACCAGTTGCACCCCGTCGCGGAGCTGGAAGGCGACTGGAGCGCGATGTCTGGTTTTCAACAAACACTGCAACTGCTCAATAGCGGTAATCTCCCCACCGCTATGCTGGTTGCTAACGATCAAATGGCGCTGGGCGCGATGCGGGCAATCAGCGAGTTCGGCCTGCGGGTGGCGATGGATATCTCGGTGATCGGCTACGATGACACAGAAGACAGCGCCTGCTACATTCCACCGCTAACCACCATCAGGCAGGATTTTCCATTATTGGGTGAAACCAGCGTCGACAGGCTGCTGCAACATCCCCATGGCGAATCAACCGTGGGCAACCAACTGCTGCCCGTAGCCCTGGTGAAGCGCAAAACGGTTCTGCCTCCCGATACGCAAACCACCTCTCCACAGGCGCTGGCGGATTCACTCATCCAGCTTGCGCGGCAAGTTTCTCAGCTCACACCCAAAATGTGAACGCATAACAATTATGTGAGTCAGTTCACTCATTAAACGCCCCATCCTTTACAGCCGGGAGCGCTTATCCGTATTTTGATTGAAATTGTGAGCGAATAACAAATTCAAACAGGATACCGTTATGAACCTGAACACAGATTCACTCTCCGCTGTTCTGGCCCGCCGCGACTGGGAAAATCCCGGCGTCACGCAGCTCAACCGCCTGGAGGCGCACCCACCTTTCTGTAGCTGGCGCTCAGCAGATGATGCGCGAACTAATCAGCGCTCAACTCAGTTACGCTCGCTGAATGGCCAGTGGCAATTCGCGTGGTTTCCCGCGCCGGAGGCTGTGCCGGAAAGCTGGCTGACAAGCGATCTGCCACAGGCTGACACTATCAACGTCCCCTCTAACTGGCAGATGGACGGTTACGACGCGCCAATTTATACCAACGTCACCTACCCGATTCCGGTTAATCCCCCGTACGTTCCGGCACAGAACCCAACGGGATGTTACTCGCTCACATTTAATATCGAAGACGCATGGTTAGATGAAGGTCAGACGCGCATTATTTTTGACGGCGTCAATTCCGCATTTCATCTGTGGTGCAACGGTCGCTGGGTCGGCTACGGTCAGGACAGTCGTCTGCCGTCTGAATTCGATCTGAGCGATTATCTGCTGCGCGGCGAAAACCGCCTGGCCGTGATGGTGCTGCGATGGAGCGACGGCAGCTATCTGGAAGACCAGGATATGTGGCGCATGAGCGGTATCTTTCGCGACATATCTTTGCTGCATAAGCCCACCACGCAAATCAGCGACCTGCGCATTAACACCCGTTTTAACGATGACTTCAGCCGCGCCGTGCTGGAAGCGGAAGTCAGAGTGGCGGGCAACGCGAGCGAAGATTTACGCGTTACCCTGCAATTGTGGGAAGCTGAAACGCTGACTGACGAAACGACCTCCCTACTCGGCGGCGAGATTATTGATGAACGCGGCGCTTATCATGACCGGGTTAGCCTGCGACTGAACGTCGAAAAGCCAGCGCTGTGGAGTGCCGAAACGCCCAATCTGTACCGTGCCGTTGTGCAGTTACATACCGCGGATGGAGTGCTGATTGAAGCAGAAGCCTGTGACGTCGGCTTTCGTCAGATTGATATCAAAAACGGCCTACTACTGTTAAACGGTAAGCCGCTGTTGATTCGCGGCACCAACCGTCATGAGCACCATCCGGTCAACGGTCAGGTGATGGACGAGGCGACGATGGTGCAGGACATTCTGCTAATGAAGCAGAACAACTTTAATGCTGTGCGCTGCTCCCATTACCCGAACCATCCGTTGTGGTACACCCTGTGCGATCGCTACGGCCTGTACGTGGTCGACGAAGCCAATATCGAAACCCACGGCATGGTGCCAATGAATCGCCTGAGCGACGATCCCACATGGTTGCCTGCCATGAGCCAGCGCGTGACGCGCATGGTGCAGCGCGATCGCAACCATCCGAGCATTATCATCTGGTCGCTGGGCAATGAATCCGGTCATGGCGTCAATCACGACGCGCTGTATCGCTGGATAAAATCAGAGGACCCGTCACGCCCGGTACAGTACGAAGGCGGCGGCGCGAATACCGCGGCGACCGACATTATTTGCCCGATGTACGCCCGCGTCGATCAGGATCAGCCCTTCCCGGCGGTACCTAAATGGTCGATTAAAAAGTGGCTGTCGATGCCCGGCGAGCAGCGTCCACTCATTCTCTGTGAATATGCCCATGCGATGGGCAATAGTTTCGGCGGCTTCGCCAAATACTGGCAGGCATTTCGTCAGTATCCGCGCCTGCAGGGCGGGTTTGTCTGGGACTGGGTGGATCAATCGCTGATTAAACACGATGATAATGGCAAGGCATGGTCAGCCTACGGTGGCGACTTTAGCGACACGCCTAACGATCGTCAATTTTGCATGAACGGACTGGTGTTCGCCGATCGCACTCCGCATCCGGCGTTATACGAGGCCAAACATGAACAGCAGTTTTTCCAGTTTACGTTACTGCCGGGCGCTGAACGCCAGATTGAAGTGACCAGCGAATATCTGTTCCGCCGCAGCGATAACGAAGTTCTGCACTGGTCGATTGCCCAGGACGGCAACCCGCTGGCCGCCGGACAAATCGTTCTGGATATTGCCCCGCAGGGCCGCCAGGTGATTACCCTGCCAGATTGCCCGATGCCGGAAACCGCAGGCCAACTGTGGCTGACGGTGCGCGTGGAACAGCCTCGCGCCACCGCCTGGTCAGATGCTGGCCATATCAGCGCCTGGCAGCAGTGGAAACTGGAAGAGAAACTCAGCCTGGCGCGGCAGCCAACTGTCCGCACCGCGCCACAGCTCAACGTTAGCGAAAACAGCTTTACTGTTGAGAACGACAACAAGCGTTGGCAATTCGACCGTCGGTCTGGCCTGCTGACACAATACTGGCTTGATGATACAGCCCAGTTGTTATCCCCACTGACCGACCAGTTCACCCGCGCGCCGCTGGACAACGACATCGGCGTCAGCGAGTCAACCCGCATTGACCCGAATGCCTGGGTTGAACGCTGGAAGGCCGCCGGTCATTATCAGGTTGCAGCAACGTTACTGCACTGTGCTGCCGACGCGCTCAGCAACGCAGTACTGATTACCACCGAACATGCGTGGCAGTATCAGGGTGAAACGCTGTTTATCAGCCGTAAATCGTATCGTATCAACGGTCATGGCGAGATGCAGGTAACGGTGGATGTCGATGTTGCCAGCGGCACGCCGCATCCGGCGCGTATTGGCCTGAGCTGCCAGTTGTCGCAGGTTGCCGAGCGTGTGAACTGGTTAGGTCTCGGCCCACATGAGAACTACCCGGATCGCCTGAGCGCCGCCTGTTTTGACCGTTGGGATCTGTCACTCGATGAGATGTACACCCCGTATGTTTTCCCGAGCGAAAATGGTCTGCGCTGCGGCACGCGCGAACTGCGATACGGCACGCATCAATGGCGTGGCGACTTCCTGTTCAACATCAGCCGCTTTAGCCAACAGCAACTAATGGAAACCAGCCACCGTCATCTGCTGCAACCGGAGGCGGGTACCTGGCTCAATATTGATGGCTTCCATATGGGCGTCGGCGGCGATGATTCATGGAGTCCTTCCGTGTCGTCGGAGTTTTTGTTGAGTGCCGGACGTTATCACTACCAGGTTATCTGGGGTTAAACATAATAATAATGGGCAGGTTATGACCTGCCCTTATTTTTCCTGAGGAAGTCTGTCATGTATTATTTAAAAAACACTAACTTTTGGATGTTCGGCTTTTTCTTTTTCTTTTACTTTTTCATTATGGGTGCTTATTTCCCCTTCTTTCCGATCTGGTTACACGATGTGAACCATATCAGTAAAGGTGACACTGGGATCATTTTCGCCTGTATTTCACTGTTTTCATTATTATTCCAGCCTGTTTTCGGACTACTTTCCGATAAGCTTGGCCTGCGAAAACACCTGCTGTGGGTAATTACTGGAATGCTGGTAATGTTTGCCCCGTTCTTTATTTACGTTTTTGGCCCGCTATTACAGGTTAATATTTTACTGGGGTCGATTGTCGGCGGGATTTATCTTGGCTTTATTTACAATGCCGGCGCTCCGGCGATTGAAGCCTATATTGAAAAGGCCAGCCGCCGAAGCAAGTTTGAATTTGGTCGCGCACGCATGTTTGGCTGTGTGGGCTGGGCGCTGTGCGCCTCGATTGCAGGAATTATGTTCACCATCAATAACCAGTTTGTCTTCTGGTTAGGTTCTGGCTGTGCGGTCATTCTGGCATTGCTGCTGTTCTTTTCAAAAGCAGATGCCCCCTCTTCTGCAAAAGTCGCGGATGCGGTAGGCGCCAACAACTCAGCCTTCAGCCTGAAGCTGGCGCTGGAATTATTCAAACAACCAAAACTCTGGTTCCTCTCCCTGTACGTGGTCGGCGTTTCCTGTACTTATGATGTGTTTGACCAGCAGTTCGCCAACTTCTTTACTTCGTTCTTTGCCACTGGCGAACAGGGCACCCGTGTGTTTGGCTATGTCACAACCATGGGGGAATTACTCAACGCCTCGATCATGTTCTTTGCTCCGCTGATCGTGAACCGCATCGGCGGAAAGAACGCCCTGCTGCTGGCCGGTACGATCATGTCGGTACGGATCATTGGTTCATCATTCGCCACCACGGCGCTGGAAGTCGTTATCCTCAAAACGCTGCATATGTTCGAGATACCGTTCCTGATTGTCGGTTGCTTCAAATACATCACCAGTCAGTTCGAAGTGCGTTTCTCGGCCACGATTTACCTGGTGTGTTTCTGTTTCTTCAAACAGCTGGCAATGATTTTCATGTCAGTTTTGGCCGGGAAAATGTATGAGAACATTGGTTTCCAGGGGGCTTATCTGGTGCTGGGGATAATTGCGTTGAGCTTCACACTGATTTCCGTATTTACCCTAAGTGGACCGGGGCCATTTTCCCTGCTGCGTCGTCGCGAAAGCGTCGCGCTGTAAAAGCCTCTTTGCCGGATGCACCACTCACGCGGTTTATCCGGCCTACAACGTGCAATTCTCACTCTGTGAGTCCTGACCCGGTGGTTTAAGTTTTGTGAACAAAAAGCCGCTTTTAACCTGCTATGGTAAACGAGACGGTAAACCCAGGTCACAGGATGAGCAGAAAGACGGTTGCGGTAATGGCGTTCTTGATCAGCACATTACTTTCAGGATGTGGCAGCATTAATGCGCGCACGGAAGGCGAGGATTCGAATACCTATTATGTGGGTACGCACCACGACATGGCTAAACTAAAAAACCCAGGCGCTTACGATTATAATTATTTCGATTTAGCGCTGCTATTTATCGATGTGCCGCTGTCTTTTGTGGCGGATACAGTCTATGCACCGTTTGATTACTATCACGGACCGTATAAGAAAGTCGATTAGAAACCAGACCCGGTAAGCATCGCGCCACCGGGCCAATGAATAACGGCTACTCCTCGATCGCCTGGCGAATTTGCTGCAGCGACGCCGGATCGTCAATGGTCGTCAGATCGCCGGGATCGCGGCCTTCACAGATTGCCTGGATGGTGCGACGCAGCATTTTACCGGAGCGCGTTTTCGGCAACTGCGACACAAACCAGACGTGTGCCGGACGGCCGAAATTACCAATCTGGCTGTCCACCAGCGCCATTATCGCCTTCTCTTCTGAATGCGCGATGTCACGGTCTTCCAGGCTATCGCTCTGCTTCGGAATGACAAATGCAACCGCCACCTGCCCTTTCAGTGCATCTTTCACGCCGACCACCGCCACTTCTGCGACGTTTGGATAGCTGGAAATACTCTCCTCTATCTCACGCGTACCCAGTCGATGTCCGGCGACGTTAATGACGTCATCCGTCCGACCGAGGATGAAGTAATAGCCGTCGGCATCGCGAATGCCCCAGTCAAAAGTGGCGTATACCTGACGAGAAAACAGCGACCAGTAGGTATTTACGAACCGTGTGTCATCGCCCCAGATGGTCTGAATACACCCTGGCGGCAGTGGCCCTTCAATCACCAGCATACCCTTCTCATTCGCTGCGCAGGGTTCGCCGGTGACCTCATTGAGCAACTGCACGTTATAGCCATACATCGGCACGCCAGGGCTGCCCAACCGCGACGGCCTGTCGTCCAGCCCACGGGCGATCGCCATAATTGGCCAGCCAGATTCGGTCTGCCAGTAATTATCGATAACCGGGACGCCCAGCGTTTCCGTTACCCAACTGGCGGTCGGTTCGTCCAGCGGTTCCCCGGCCAGATACAGCACCTCCAGCGAGGAGAGATCGTGATTGCGGATCTGCGCGGTCGGGAATTTCTTCAGTACGCGTATCGCCGTTGGCGCGGAGAACATCCGGCTAACCTGATACTTCTCAACAATCTTCCACCACACGCCGCAGTCCGGATATGTTGGCAGCCCTTCGTACACCACCGTCGCCATCCCCGCCAGCAGTGGGGCATACACGATATACGAATGCCCAACCACCCAGCCGATGTCCGACGCGCAGAAGAACACGCCGCCCGCTTTACCGCCGAAAATGGTATCCATCGTGGTTGCCAGCGCGACCGCATAGCCGCCAACGTCACGCTGGACGCCCTTCGGTTTACCGGTTGTCCCGGAGGTATAGAGAATGCAGGAGGTTTCATTCGATTCCAGCCACGTCACCGGCACCCGCGCGCCAAGATGCTGTTGGCGCAGCGCGGCAAAGTCGAGGTCGCGCCCCTCTACTCGCGCCATTTTCGCCAGACCGCGATCGACCAATACCACATGACGCGGCTGGTGCTGCGCCTGACTGATTGCATCATCGAGCAGCTTTTTATACGGCAGGATCTTGCCCCCGCGCGCGCCGGCATCCGCCGAAACGATAATCACCGGTTGGGCGTCGTCGATACGTGCCGCCACGCTGTGCGAGGCAAAGCCACCGAACACCACCGAATGGATCGCCCCAATGCGCGCGCAGGCCAGCAGCGTAATATGCGCCTCGGCGATCATCGGCATATAAACCAATACCCTGTCGCCGCGCTGTACGCCCAGAGACAACAACATTGCCGCCGCCACGTTCACTTCGTCGTACAGCTGACGAAAGGTAAAGGTACGCTCTTCTTCGGTTTCCGATGACACCGCAATCAGCGCCAGCGCCTCAGGCTGTTTCTCCACCCAGCGGTCGATGGCGTTATGACACAAATTGGTCTTGCCGCCGCAAAACCAGCGGGCAAACGGCGGGTTGCTGTGATCCAGCACCTGCGTATACGGCTGCTGCCAGTCAATGCGCTGGGCCTGCTCGGCCCAGAACGACTCCGGTTGCGTAATCGAACGTTGATAAAACTCGCTATAAGACATAATGCTCTCCTGTTGAACTTACGCCTTGCCGCACGCAGGTTTAGATTACATAAAGGTCCATATACTCATTGACCGGCATCTGCTCCAGGCGGGCTCTGTCCAGGGAGACATCCAGAATGCGCTGCTGCTGACGGGTCGGGAACTGACGCGCCAGGTTGATTTTGAACTTCTCGACCAGCTTCGGCATACCGTCGTGGCGACGGCGCGCATGACCGATTGGGTACTCCACCACCACTTCTTCAAAACGTGAACCGTCGGTGAACTCGAGAGTGATGGCGTTAGCAATGGCGCGTTTTTCCGGGTCGTGATAATCGGCGGTAAAGGCCGGATCTTCGAAGCAGGTGATCTTCTCGCGCAGGGCATCAATGCGTTTGTCCTGCGCCACGCCGTCTTCGTAATCTGCCGCGGTTAAACGCCCAAACAGCAGCGGGATGGCGACCATATACTGGATGCAGTGATCGCGATCCGCCGGGTTATCCAGTGGGCCTTTTTTATCGATGATGCGGATACAGGCTTCGTGGGTGCGAATGGTCACTTTTTCGATATCCGCCGCCGTTTTACCCGCGGCCTGCAGTTGCTCATACAGCGTCATTGCCGCTTCTACCGCGGTCTGCGAGTGGAACTCAGCCGGGAAGGAGATTTTAAACAGCACGTTTTCCATCACGTAAGAGCCGTATGGACGCTGGAAGCGGAACGATTCCCCTTTGAAGGAGACGTCATAAAAGCCCCAGGTTTTCGCCGTCAGCGCAGACGGATATCCCATCTCGCCCGTTTTTGCCATCAACGCCAGACGTACTGCGCGGGAGGTCGCATCGCCTGCCGCCCAGGATTTACGCGTGCCGGTATTTGGCGCATGACGATAGGTACGCAGCGACTGGCCGTCGACCCACGCCAGCGAAACGGCGTTGAGGATTTCCTCCCGGCTCAGCCCAAGCATCTCCGCGACCACCGCCGTGGAGGCGACTTTTACCAACAGAACGTGATCCAATCCAACGCGGTTAAAGGAGTTTTCCAGCGCGATACAGCCCTGAATTTCATGGGCTTTGATCATCCCGGTCAGCACTTTTTTCATGGTCAACGGCGCTTTCCCCGCCGCCACCGCGTTGCGTGACAGCCAGTCAGCCGTCGCCAGAATGCCGCCGAGGTTATCGGAAGGATGGCCCCATTCCGCGGCCAGCCATGTGTCGTTGAAGTCCAGCCAGCGAATCATCGCGCCGATGTTAAACGCCGCCTGCACCGGATCAAGCTGGAACTGGGTGCCCGGTACACGAACGCCGTTCGGCACTACGGTCCCCGGCACCACCGGTCCTAACAGTTTTTTACAGGCCGGATATTCCAGCGCTTCCAGGCCACAGCCAAGGGTGTCGAGCAGGCAATAATGCGCGGTGTCGTACGCCACCTTTGAGGTGATCTCGTAATTCATAACGTAATCAACGATATCAACGATTTCACGGTCAAAGTCTGGGCGAACGTTCGAAATATGTGCGGACATAGGGTACAACTCCTGTTTTTATATTTAGAGGTTTCAATTAGCAACGCTTTTCGATCGGTACAAATACGCGATCTTCCGGGCCGGTGTAGTTGGCGGAGGGTCGGATAATTTTGTTGTCCTGGCGCTGTTCGATGATGTGCGCCGCCCAGCCGGTCACGCGGGCGATAACAAACAGCGGAGTGAACATTTCGGTCGGGACGCCCATCATGTTGTAGGAGACCGCCGAGAACCAGTCGAGGTTAGGGAACATCTTTTTGGTTTCCCACATCACCTCTTCCAGACGGTCGGCGATGTTGTACATTTTCAGCGAACCGCCTTCCTGAGAAAGCTGTTTCGCCACGCGTTTAATCACCTGATGGCGCGGGTCGGCAATGGTGTAAACCGGGTGACCAAACCCAATCACCACTTCTTTATTTTCCACGCGTTTGCGGATATCCGCTTCGGCTTCATCCGGCGTTTCATAACGCTGCTGGATCTCCAGCGAAACTTCATTCGCCCCGCCGTGTTTCGGCCCACGCAGCGCGCCAATCGCGCCGATAATCGCGGAATACATATCGGAGCCGGTTCCCGCAATCACACGACTGGTGAAGGTGGACGCGTTGAATTCGTGCTCGGCATACAGCACCAGTGAAATGTGCATCGCCTTTTCCCAGCTTTGCGACGGTTTTTCGCCATGCAGCAGATGCAGGAAGTGCCCGCCAATGGAATCATCATCCGTTTCCGGCTGAATGCGCTCGCCGTTATGGCTGTAGTGATACCAGTACAAAAGGATCGAACTGAGGGACGCCAGCAGCTTGTCGGCAATATCGCGCGCGCCGGAAACGGTATGTCCCTCTTTTTCCGGTAGCGTACAGCCCAGCGCGGAGACGCCGGTGCGCATCACATCCATCGGGTGGGATGCGGCAGGCAGCGCTTCCAACACGGTACGCACGTTTGCGGGTAAGCCGCGCAGCGCTTTAAGTTTGCTTTTATAGGCGGTGAGCTCGTCGCGGGTAGGTAATTTCCCGTGGATCAGCAGGTGCGCGACTTCTTCAAATTCGCACTGCTGCGCCAGGTCGAGAATATCGTAGCCGCGATAATGCAGGTCATTACCGCTTTTACCCACGGTGCATAACGCGGTATTTCCGGCGGCGACGCCTGACAGCGCAACCGATTTTTTTGGTTTAATGACATGCGTATTGTTTTGCAGGATTGTTGTGTCGCTCATGTTGTCCTCGTCATTTTTATAATATGTAGGGTACAAATTTATTGCCGGATGGCGGCTTCGCCTTATCCGGCCTACGACGGTTACTTTTTTGTGTACAGCGCGTCGAGTTTCTCTTCGAACTGGTAGTAGTTGATGCTTTCGTACAGTTCGTTGCGCGTCTGCATAATGTCGATCACGCTCTTTTGCGTGCCTTCCTGGCGCAGCACGTTGTAGACCCGTTCAGCCGCACGGTTCATGGCGCGGAAGGCAGACAGCGGATACAGGGCCATGGCGACGTTCGCGCTACGCAGTTCATCGGTAGTAAACAGCGGCGTGGCGCCAAATTCGGTAATGTTAGCGAGGATCGGAACCTGCACCGCATCGGCAAACTGGCGGTACATCGCCAACTCGGTAATGGCTTCCGGGAACAGCATGTCGGCCCCCGCTTCGACATACGCCTGGGCACGATCGATAGCCGCCTCTAACCCTTCCACCGCCAATGCATCGGTGCGCGCCATAATCACAAAGTTGGGATCGGTGCGGGCATCCACGGCGGCGCGGATCCTGTCGACCATCTCTTCTTTAGAGACGATCGCCTTGTTCGGACGATGCCCGCAACGCTTGGCGCCGATCTGATCTTCAATATGCAGCGCGGCGGCACCGGCTTTAATCATCGACTTCACGGTACGCGCCACGTTGAACGCCGACGATCCAAAACCAATATCCGCATCCACCAGCAATGGCAGCGGGCAAACATCAGTGATACGACGAATATCGGTCAGTACATCATCAAGGGTAGAAATACCGAGATCCGGCAGACCCAACGCCCCCGCCGCAACGCCGCCGCCAGAGAGATAAATCGCCTGATACCCGGCACGCTGAGCCAGCAGAGCGTGATTGGCGTTGATGGTGCCGACGATTTGTAATGGGTTTTCTTTGCTGAGCGCGGCGCGAAACGCCAGCCCTGGAGAGTGTAGAGACATATCCGTCCTCTTGTTATCAACTTGTTACCATTCGTTGATTTACCTAAAGCAAGGGATATGCCAAAGACCGTAACTTTTGTGCAAATTCAATTTTTCATCTTTAAAACAATGAATTACATTTAGCACCTGCATTTTTTATGTACAAAAGCGTGTCAGCTATCGTTTCATGAAACCGACCTGAATGTTTCATTGCAACATTTATGAAACACAACTAAACCCTTATACTCGGTTCCTTACTTTTTGGGTTACTTATGGCTGATACGCATCTTCCGCCGCGGGTGAACGACGACAAACCAGTTATCTGGACGGTTTCGGTCACGCGCCTGTTCGAACTGTTTCGCGACATCAGTCTGGAGTTCGACCACCTGGCGACCATCACCCC